>ENA-ORSB01001994-ORSB01001994.1-human-gut-metagenome-genome-assembly--contig:-NODE-1994-length-17260-cov-2.943970_pt1 | contig 17260 bp, 10 predicted proteins | sample MGYA00242180_ERZ509144 | MGnify/ENA primary metagenome ERZ509144 (study PRJEB26280, sample SAMEA2338661) | human gut metagenome | biome: human gut; feature: human-associated habitat; material: faeces...
TAAAAGTATGGCAGTTGCCACTCTATGATACTTTTCGTCCCCCCAACTCATTTACTGGTTTGTCTGTTTTTTTACTTTTATAGACCACCTATAACAGGATTTTTTAATACACAGTCAACCCAAATTAGGACGAGACACACATGGTGAAGGCAATTCCCGGATTATGACGAAAAAAATTGTTTTTCTTGTGAGTATTTTTTCTTTCCCGTTCGTTGTGTATATGTAAGAACCAAGTTAACCATGTGTCGACTTTGTATCTACATCTAATAATTAAGTGAAAATGGAAAACGAACATTCGGAATTAATCATCGGGTATTTGCAAGGACGGCTGCAAGGTCGGTCTTTGGACGATTTTTATGCCTGGGTGAATGAAAGTGCAGACAACAAAAAATTGTTTTTCGAGACCAAAGCACTTTATGAAGCCTGCGCTCCTTCCCGTGGTGCTTCTGAAATACACGATAGCTGGCTTCGCCTTCTCGATAAGAGAAAGTCCCGCCAGCGTAAAAGATATTCCTTATTGACCCGCATAAGTACTTATGCGGCTGTGGCAATGTTTGCCGCAGCCATTACTTCTACTGTGTTTATCTTTTCTTCGAGAGAATATGACGACCGGATTACCAGTTATGTCGGTGGAGACGGGCTTGAAGCGGATGTTGTTGTTTTGCCGGACGGAACCCGCGTCAGTCTCGGAACCCGGACTTCTTTCTCTTATGATTCCCGTTATGGTAAGTCCGAACGTATCGTGCAACTGGAAGGGGAAGCCTATTTTGAAGTAGCCAAAGATAAAGATAAGCCATTTATTGTCAAGACCAAAGAACAATCTATCGAAGCACTCGGGACGAAGTTCAACGTTTCCGCTTATCCGACCGATTCGCTCCTGACTACGACACTGCTGGAAGGTTCTGTCCTGCTGACCACGCAGAACCTGTTACATCCTACGGTCTTAAAGCCGAACGAACATTTGTCTATAACAAAAGAACGCGATCAGCCCTCCTGCAACAGGTCGACGCCAACCGGTTTGTTTCGTGGACGACCGGATATTATTATTTCCCCGAACAAAGTCTTGAAGCTATTCTGTACCGGTTGAGCCATGTTTACGGCGTGCAGTTCACTGTTAAGTCGGAAGCACTGAACCGCCGGACATTTACCGGGACTTTCTACCGGGGGCAGAGTATCAAGGATATTATGGAGATTATCCATCTGTCAATCCCGATCCGGTATAAGATCGACGATCATCACGTGACAATATCAGAAATCTAAATAAAAACAAATTGCTAATCTTAGTAGGAAATATGGACACCAGTTAGTCTTAAACAAAAAAGAAGAGAAAATCTTGCCGGATCTTCTCTTCTGAAAGTGTGAACAATTAAACTCCCATTGCCGTGGGATCATGTTTAATCTTAAAAACATTCAAAAGTATGAATAATCAACGTATAGTTGTTTCTCTTAACCTGAAAAGAACTATAAAAATCATGAAATTAACCGTGTTAATGTTGGCTGTTTGTCTGTCAAGCGTGGTTGCTTCCACCTATGCGCAAACTGCTACTCTAAATGTTTCAGCTAAGAATGAAACTTTAGAAAAAGTGTTGAAACAGATCGAAAAGCAGTCCGAGTTCCTGTTTTTCTATAATCTGGAAGAGATCAACAAGAACGAAAAGATCTCTATCAATGAAAAGAATGCTAATATTCAGACTGTGTTGGATGCCATTGCAGCTAAAACAGGTTTGAAATACACTATCAAGGATCGTCACATTGTCCTGACTTCCGAGGCAGCTCCGGCTTCTACCGCCGCCACGCAGCAGAATCGTAAGGTGACCGGTACTGTAAGCGATGCATTCGGCCCTGTCGCCGGTGCAAACGTTATCCAGAAAGGTACGACTAACGGTACTACTACCGACATGGATGGAAACTTTTCCATCGAAGTTCCGGCTAACGCGACTTTGCAGATTTCCTTTATCGGATACATCCCTCAGGACATTGTTGTGAAGAATCAGAATGTGATCAACGTTCTGTTGAAAGAAGATACACAGGCTTTGGAAGAAGTGGTTGTTGTCGGTTACGGTACGATGAAGAAGAAGGATATGACAGGTGCAGTTGCATCTGTCAAGATGGATGACACTCCTGTGGCAACAGTGTCTACAGTTAGTCATGCTTTGGCTGGTAAGGCTGCCGGTTTGCAGGGCAGCACGATTAGTGCCCAGCCGGGTGGACAATCAACTTTCCGTATTCGCGGTGCCGCTTCTTCTGATAAGGCGGGGAATGACCCGTTGATCATTATTGATGGTTTTCCTGTGAATTCTCCGGGTTCATTGGATAGTGGTAATCAATATTCAGGAGGTAATAAAGATAATATCCTGGCTTCTATCAATCCAAACGATATTGAATCTATTGAAGTGCTGAAAGATGCAAGTTCGACAGCTATTTATGGTGCTCGTGCCGGTAACGGTGTGATCATCGTGACGACAAAACGAGGTAAGAGCGGGGCGGCTAAGGTACAGTATTCCGGATCGGCTTCTGTACAGCAGATAGCCAAATCTTACGAGATGTTGGACGCTTCCGGTTTTATGCGGGCAACAAACGATTATACTCGTGAACAATGGATGCGTACGAACGGTGTTGGCATTTATGGAGGAAAAGAGGCGACAGACCCTTCCCTGCCGGCTTTGACATTGCCTTATACAGATGCTCAGATTGCCAATCCGGCTAATAATACGAATTGGTTTGATGAAATATCCCGTTTAGGTTTTCAGACTTCTCATAACTTATCTATAACAGGAGGTAACGATAATACGAAGTACTTGGTTTCTGGAAACTATTTTAATCAGGATGGTGTGATTAAAAATAATGGAATGACAAGATACTCTCTTCGTGCCAATTTGGACCAGAAGTTGAGCAAATATGTAAAGATGGGGATTAATTTGACGGCGACACGTAATGAATATGACAACGTGCCTTTAGGTAGTGGCCAGAATGAGAATGCCGGAATTTTGGTTTCTGCGGCTCAGTTTAATCCGGCTTTGCCCATTCGGGATGAGAATGGCAATTATTCGATGAACTCCGATGCTTCTTTCTTGCCGAATCCTGTTTCATTGCTGGACATTACAGATAAGACGACTCAAGAGCGTTTATTGGCAAATGCATTTTTTGAAGTTCGCCCGATAGATGGCTTATTGTTGAAAGCAAATTTCGGTATCGACCGTAACTATCAGAAACTGAAACAATATTTGCCAACGACAACGCTTTATGGACAACGTGAAAATGGTGCGGCCTCTATTGCGCAGGGTGATAATTCCGACTACTTGATGGAATTGACTGCTAATTATACGAAACAGGTAGGCGATCATAACTTCAACGCTTTGGTTGGTCATTCTTATCAGTTGTTTACATACGAAATGTTTTCAGGAAAAAGCAATGACTTCATTACAGACGGTTTCTTGTATAACAACTTGGGCGCGGGTAATGCAAAACGTCCGACTGTAGGATCGAGTGCAACCAAATCTCGTATGGCTTCATTCTTCGGTCGTTTGAACTATACGTTTAAAGACCGTTATCTGCTGACAGCGACATTGCGTGCCGATGGTTCTTCAAATTTTGCTTCGGGTGAACGTTGGGGATTCTTCCCTTCAGTTGCTGCCGGATGGCGGTTTACGGAAGAAGAGTTCTTGGCTCCTTTGAGAAATGTATTGTCTAATGGTAAATTACGTTTGAGCTATGGTGAAACAGGTAACTCCAACGTAGGAGATAAAGCTTATAGCTATTATAAAGTAGGTAACAATAATATCTTTGGCAATTCCATGATCAATGGTGTCTATTTGAGTCAACTCGGAAACAATGTTTTGACTTGGGAAACAGCCCGTGAATGGAACGTTGGTTTGGATTTAGGTTTCTTGGATGGACGTGTCAATGTAACTGCTGAATATTATCATAAAGTCGTTTCCGATTTGTTGAATGAACAGACTTTGCTGTCTTATAACGAGGTGAATAAAATCATTGCGAACGTGGGTAAGACTCAGAGCCAGGGTTTTGAATTGACGATCAATACGACTAATATCCGTAATAAGGATTTTGAATGGACATCAGACTTGACATTCTCTCTCTATCGTGACAAGTGGAAAGAACGTGATCCGAAATGGAAACCGAATGCTTATGATGAGTATAACGGATGGATGCGTTACTATTCCGGTTATTTGTCAGATGGTTTGGTTCAAGTAGGTGAAACGATCGACCATATGCCCGGTGCATTACCCGGACAGGTGAAGATCAAAGATATTGACGGATATGTTTATGAATCCGATGGTTCCATTAAAGTTGATAAGCATGGCATTCCGATGAAGACCGGAAAGCCTGATGGTAAGTTGGATGATGCAGATAAAGTGATTTACGGATCTGCTGACCCTGGATATTTATTGGGGTTTAATAATACTTTGCGTTGGAAAAACTTTGATCTCAATGTTTATTTCTATGGACAGTTTGATAAGCTTTCTGCCGGAAGTTATAAGAAACAATGGTTGAGTAATAACGTTAATGACTTGCGCCGTGGTTATAATCAGCCTACTTCAATATCGGATCTTTGGTCCTCCAGCAATCCGAACGGTACGTTACCCGGATATTTCCAGACTGAAAGTGCCTATGGAGTCGGTGACTATTATTATGAAAAGACTTGGTTCATCCGTTGTCGTAACATTACTTTAGGTTATAATATTCCTATTAAGACCAGCAAACATATTCTGTCTAACGTACGTGTGTATTTCGACGTGAACAATCCGTTTACAATCACTCCGTATACAGGTCTTGACCCGGAAACTGACATTTCAAGTTCAGAAAGTGCTCCATCTCAGTTGCAATGGGCTTACCCGAATGTTCGTACTTACAGCTTCGGTTTGGATATTACATTCTAATAGTATAAACAGTTAAAAATAAAGATAAAGTCATGAAGAAATTATTATATACAGTAATGTGCTGTTGCGCATTGGCCTCATGTACTAATTTGGATTCGGAAAGATATGATGCGATCAATCCGGATTTTTTCCCGACGAATGAAAAGGATGCGGAGGCGCTTGTTGTGGGAGGTGTTTATGCTCCTTTCCGTAGTGCGGAGTATAGCGGTGTATTCAGTACGGCTCACAGTTTCCAGGTTATTGGTGATATGTCAACCGATATTGCTGTTTGTTGTTGGGTGAATGATAGCTGGATTCCGCTGACAACTCATAACTGGACTCCGAATCATTCTTATACGACTCTCAATTATACGGATTATGCCAAATATTTGGGTACAATGACATTGACATTGGATCGTATCTCAAATGTAGAAATGAGTGACGAGAAGAAGGCTTTACTGATGGCTGAAACTCATTTAGGCCGTGGTTGGCTGGCATTTTTATTGTATGATTTCTATGGGCCTATTCCAATTCCGACACTGGAAGATTTGAAGAATCCGTTGGATGAAGTAATTGAGCCGCGTGCGACTCAAGAAGAGATGACAAATTTCATTGAAACGGAATTGACTGAATCATTGAAAGGCTTGCCTACCCGTACGACACAGTTCGGACGCTTTGATAAAGGTTTGGCGTATACGATTCTAATGAAGTATTACATGCATGAGAAGAATTGGGCGAAAGCGGAAGAATGTGGCCGTGAATTGTTGAAAGCCGAATACGGTTATGGATTGATGGACAGATATGCAGATATCTTTACGCTTGAAAATGAAGGGAACAAGGAAATTATCTTTGCTTGTACGGAAGAAAGAGGTACAAATCTTCAGTTGTGGCATGACCATGCTTTACCGGGAAACTACCCGACTAAGAATGCTTCTATCCAGAAATGGGATGGTTATAAAGTCCCTTGGCCTTTCTACCGTACTTTTGAGGAAGGTGATGACCGTCTGTCTGTTTTGGTTGGCGAATATGTAGGTACTGATGGTGTATTGTTTAATGAAGAGTCTGATATCGCCAAACATGGTAACCTTTATTCTGGAGCTGTTCCTGTAAAATATGGTGAAGACCCCGAATCTACAGGAGACGGCAGCCAGATCGACTTGGTTGTTTACCGTTATGCAGACGTCCTGACTTTGCTTTCTGAAGCAATTGTTCGTAAAGGAAATGCCGTAACTTCCGAAGCACTGGACCTGTTGAATCAGGTTCGTGTACGTGCCAAGCTGAATCCATATACAATGGGTGATGTAAAAGGAGTAGACGATTTCTTGCAGAAAGTATTGGATGAAAGAGGGCATGAGCTTTGGTTCGAAGGTGTCCGCCGTTCCGACCTGATCCGTCACGGACAGTTTATCCAGAATGCAAGAGACCGTGGTTGTACGACGACTAAAGATGAGTTTGTTTTATTCCCGTTGCCTCAAGCTGTAATCAACGAAGGTAAGGGCAAAATCGTTCAGAATCCAGGTTATTGATCCGATTCTTTTAGAGTCTATATTTAAATTGAGAAAGGGCCGCTTCATTTGCGGCCTTTTTTCTCTCCGTTAACAAATAAATATCATGAGCAATAAATATCTATTCAGTACACTTCTTGCCTGTTTCCTTTTGCAGTCCAGCTTACAGAACATACAGGCACAGGATTATCCCGCCAGCCCATTGGAAAAAGAGGGTTACCGTTTGATCTTTCACGATGAGTTCGAGGGGGAAGAGATCGACCGGACGAAATGGATTCCTGAGTATCTGCCTTCTTGGCCGAAAGACCGGACTGTCTGTACACCGACGTATGAGATGAAAGACGGGGTGGTCCGGTTGACGATCGACCGGGATTCAAAAAATGAGTTTGATAAGGGAATGTATATATCAGGTTTTATGAGTGCCAGCCGCACCGGTATGCATCACTATGATCCGAAAAGGAAAGCCCTTCATTCGATCAAGACGGAAGCTACACAAATAAACCAGTATGGCTATTATGAAATGCGTGCCAAGATGCAAGCTGGGGGCGGGGTGCATTGTGCCTGGTGGTTGATCGGGTTTGAAGATGATCCGAACCAAAGTTGCGAGATCGATATCTTTGAAATATTGGGGATTGATGTCAATCGTATCTGGTCTACCGTACACAGCTGGAAAGACTCGACGATCCAGTATCACACGGAACATCCTTGGTTCGCCAATAAGAAATTGGCGGAAGAGTTTCATGTATATGGCTTCGACTGGACACCGGAAAGTGTGACTGTGTATGTGGATGGCATACGGGTGATGACGCATAAGGCGGCGATCACTTATCCGCTGGTCCAGATTATCTCTTTTTATGACAATCGGAAAGCGAAAAACGGCTGGACAGGGACTTACGATCCTTCCGTCCCGTATCCGAAGAGTTTCGATATCGACTATATCCGCATGTACAAGAAGATACCCGAAGGCTGTCAGGCAGTACCGGAAAATGAGTTACGCATCACTTCTATCGAGCCGGCACGCTTGCAGGTATCCGAAGGAAAAGCTACCTTGCGCGATATTGACGGACATGTGACACGCGAGTTGTTATACACGCCTTCGTTTGTAAATGTGCATTATAACGACGGGACGGTAACACAACAGTTTGTGGAATGGGAACCGTTGGATGATAAAGCCTTGCGCTTGGTTCAGGATGCCGGAACGGTTATCGTGAACGGGAAGATTACCGGTCTGCCGGATGACTTGCTGAAAGGGCAGGAGGCTACATTGATTATAACAACAACTAAAAACGATTGATATGAAAAACATTGCGACCTTTATGCTGGTTCCCGCATTGACGCTTGGATTTTTCACCTCTTGCGATTCCGGGGTGCAGCATCGTACTTTCCGGGGTATTTATGCGGATGATCCGGCTGGAATGGAAGGGCTGTATAACCCCGAAAGAGGATTCCGACTTGAAGTGGCACTGGATGTAACGGAAAAGAACTATGTCTGGGCTCCCGAAGAATATCCTGATATCACTTCTTATCTGGAAGAACAGTCCGAACTCTATGCTTCCGATAGCGTATCACTGGTTCAGACCTACTTCTATTTGACGGGAGCAGTCGGAAAAGAGTTGACAGGAGAGGATTTTCGGACAATGGGTATTTTCTTTGACAAATTAAGGTCCTTAGGCAAGAAAGCGGTCCTCCGTTTTGCTTATGAAACCCAGTTTTTGGGGCGGGCGGCTACTGGTCCTACATTGGAAGACATCATTCGCCATACGGAACAGCTCAAGCCTTTCCTTGAAGAGAATAAGGATGTGATTCAGGTTGTACAGGCTGGCATGATCGGTGCTTGGGGAGAATGGCACAGTTCTTTTCATGGTCTAGAAAAATCGGATGACACGAAACGGACTATTTTGCAACATATCTGCCGGATGACACCGGAAGGACGGGCTGTCCAGATACGGGTTCCCGAATATAAGAACCTGCTGGATACGGCTTCTGATGATTATAAACGGATTTCTTTCCATGACGACTTTATTGTGATCAAAAAGCATCAGTGGGATGGCGGAATGTCAGAAGGTACGCCTGCTTATGAGCAGATTGTGCGTGAGTCTCCTTGTTTTCCGGTCGACGGAGAATTACCTTGGGGAACCTGGAGCATGAATGAGGACCCCGATAATCCTGAAGCCGGGTGGATCATTGATGGATTGCAGACGGCACGCCGCCTGTTCCTGCAACATTTCACTTCTCTTAGCGTGATTCATAACTATAAGGAAAAGAATACGAAAGATAAGTATTCGATGATGTACTGGAAGGAAACTCCTGTTTCCACAGAATTCCTGCGGGAGAACAAGATGCCGGTGTCGGATGGGTATTTTATCAGGAAAGATGGCTCTGTAGCGGAACGGAATGTATTCGATTATATCCGGGACCATCTCGGTTATCGTATCGAGTTGCAGGAGATGACGGCTCCGGCGGTTTTGCTTGCCGGACAGGCTAATCCTGTCGAAATATCTTTGATAAACCGTGGTTTCTCGACTTTGTTTAATGAACATCCTGTCTATCTGGTCTTGATTGACGAGTCCGGTAAGGTTTGCCATATCGCCTTGACGGATGCGAATGTGAATGACTGGCAACCGTATGAAACGGGCGACAGCTCCTGCACTCCGCTCCTGCATACGATTTCTACCGACTTGCAGATTCCGCTCGGTCTGGCAAAGGGAATGTACAGCCTCGGCCTATGGATTCCCGACGGCTCCGCCCGTTTGCAGTATGACAATCGTTTTGCGATCCGTTGTGCAAACGGCGATACGCAGTGGTGGGTGTCTCCTGACGGAAAGTATGGTGTCAATATCTTAATGAATAAAATCTCTGTCAAATGAAAATCATCCATATCCTCGGCATGTTGCTGGTTGCGCTTGCCGTAAAAGCGGCTTCCCCTATCGAAGGGTTGCTGGAACGTATCGACAAAGGTGCGTCGCGCAAATTTATGATTGAACAGGTGAAATCTCCTGTCGATTTTTTCGAACTCGACCAGAAAGGTGACAAGGTCGTGATCCGGGGTAATAATTATGTGAGTATCGCGACCGGGCTGAACTGGTATCTGAAATATCATGTCGGAATTCATCTTGCCTGGAATGGCATGCAGGCCGAATTGCCGGAGGTATTGCCGGCAGTGAAGCAGAAAGAACGTCATGAGACGGATATGAAATATCGCTATGATTTCAACTATTGTACCTTCTCCTATACGATGGCCTTTTGGGATTGGGCGCGTTGGGAGAAAGAGATCGACTGGATGGCGTTACATGGCATTAACTTGCCGTTGGCGATGGTCGGGACGGATGGCGTCTGGTACAATGTGCTGAGCAAGTTAGGCTATACGAAGGAAGAAATCAACGAGTTTGTAGCCGGTCCCGGCTTCCAGGCTTGGTGGTTGATGAACAACTTGGAAGGTTGGGGCGGCCCGAATCCTGATAGTTGGTATAAGCAGCAGATCGCTTTACAGAAACGGATCGTGAAGCGGATGCGTGAATACGGAATCGAACCGGTATTCCCCGGATATTCCGGCATGGTTCCTCATAACGCAAAAGAAAAGTTAGGTTTAAATGTTTCTGATCCGGGATTATGGAACGGATATCGCCGTCCGGCATTTTTGCAACCGACAGATCCGCGTTTCGAGGAGATCGCTTCCTTATATTATAAGGAGATGAACAAGCTGTACGGCAAAGCGGACTATTACAGTATGGACCCGTTCCATGAAGGCGGAAGTGTGGCCGGCGTGGATCTGGATGCAGCTGGAAAGGCCATTATGCAGGCAATGAAGAAAAATAATCCGAAAGCTGTCTGGGTGGCTCAGGCATGGCAGGCGAACCCGCGTCCGCAGATGATCGGAAATTTGGAGGCGGGAGATCTGATCGTGTTGGATCTGTTCGCGGAAAGCCGTCCGCAGTGGGGAGATCCTGCATCTACTTGGTACCGGAAGGACGGGTTCGGACAGCATGACTGGATTTATTGTATGTTGCTGAACTATGGTGGGAACGTTGGATTACACGGGAAGCTGAAGCACGTGATCGACGAGTTCTATAAGGCGAAGGAAAGTCCGTTCGGTAAAACGCTGAAAGGAGTCGGCATGACGATGGAGGGGAGCGAAAACAACCCGGTCATGTTCGAACTGTTGACGGAACTGCCTTGGCGTCCGCAGCGTTTCGACAAGGATCAGTGGTTGAGGGAGTATACGGTTGCCCGTTACGGAAAGAGCAATCCCACGGTGCAGGACGCTTGGATACTGTTGAGCAATTCCATCTATAACTGTCCGGATGCAAATACGCAGCAGGGAACTCATGAATCTGTATTCTGTGCCCGTCCTACCGAACATCCGTATCAGGTTTCAAGCTGGTCGGAGATGAAAGACTATTATGATCCGAACGATGTGATTCGTGCTGCCGCCATGATGGTGTCTGTAGCCGATGAGTTCAAGGGAAACAATAATTTCGAGTATGATTTGGTCGATATCGTCCGCCAGGCGATCGCCGAGAAAGGACGTCTTACGGAGAAGGTTGTTGAGGCCGCTTTTGCCGCTGGCGACAAAAAGTTGTATAAGGATGCTTCCGACCGTTTCCTGCGTTTGATCCTGTTGCAGGACGAATTGCTGGCAACGCGTCCTGAATTTAAGGTTGGAACCTGGATCGCTCGTGCCCGCAGCCTCGGAGGTACTCCTGAAGAAAAGGAATTGTACGAGTGGAATGCCCGTGTACAGATTACGACTTGGGGTAACCGATTGGCGGCCGACGAAGGCGGCTTGCGCGATTATGCCCATCGCGAATGGAATGGTATCCTGAAAGATTTCTATTATATGCGCTGGAAAGCTTGGTTCGATTATCAGACTCAGCTTTTGGATGGTAAGAAACCGGTAGCGATAGACTTTTATGCAATCGAGGAACCTTGGACGAAAGCAACAAATGTTTATTCGAGCGAACCGGAAGGAGATTGTATTCCGACGGTAAAACGTATATTTGTGGAAATATTCGGGAAATAACATAACAACATTGAATAATTATGACACGTAAATCAATTTATTTCCTTTTCTTGACTCTCTTGGTATTACCCTGCTTTGCCGCGAGCAAGTACGAATCGAAAATAACGTCTCTCGAAGGAGAGAAATGGTGGGGCGGTGCAGTCGGCTTGGGATCGAAGATGCCTTTTGAAGGTGACTTGCGTTTGTTCGACCTCTCTGCCGAGAACCTGAACAATCAGAACGTGCCGCTTCTGCTTTCTTCGGAGGGACGGTATATTTGGAGTGACAAGCCGTTTTCTTTTCAGGTAGAGAATGGGGAGTTGCGTTTGTATTCCGATTATGAGAAGATGGAGCCGGTATTGGCGGGCCGTACGTTGAAGGATGCTTATATGGCTGCTTCTGCCAAATATTTCCCACCTTCCGGTGATTTGCCGGATCCGTTGTTCTTTTCCATGCCGCAGTATAATACCTGGATCGAACTGATGTATAACCAGAATCAGGAGGATATCCTGAAATATGCGGATCATGTATTGGAGAATGATTTTCCGGTCGGCGTGTTCATGGTGGATGACAACTGGCAGAAATATTATGGCAATTTCGACTTTAAACCCGAACGTTTTCCTGATCCGAAAGGAATGATTGATCGTCTGCACAGACAGGGATTCAAGATCATGTTCTGGATTTGCCCGTTCGTCAGTCCGGATAGCCCGGAGTTTCGTGAGCTTCAGCAGAAAGGATTCCTGATCAAAAAAAGGGGGACGAATGAAGTGTCTGTTGCACAACCTTCCTCAAGGAAGAATATTTTTTAGAACAGTTAGCATTAAATTATTAAAACTCTCTTTTGTGGGATATTCTGATAAGAAAAACTTATCAGAAAAGTTCTGATCAAGTTGAAGGTTACTAATTTTATATAATCCAACCAATTGTTGGCTGCTTTGGTAACCGAGATTGCAGATTTATAACAAACATGTCTCATTAACTTTTTCAGATTATAGGCCATGGCTACCAGTAAGACATGTTTGTTCGCAAGTCTTATACCTCTGGTACGCACTTTTCTCATGGCTCTAAAATCAAGTAATGTGCCCAGAACCGGTTCGACCGTGCTGGAACGTAACTTTTTCATTTTCCGTCCTATTGGTGAATGTACCCTTTTGTACGCGTTCTCATAGTAAGGTTTATAAATAGTTGTAGAGAGTTCCTTAACAGGATACGTTTTATTTTTGATGCATTGTCCTTTCAGTGGACAAACCGAACAGTCTTTCTGTGAACTTCGATATATTTTTGATTCATAGGTCCTTGTGGTGGGTTTATGTATTTTTATGAAGCTCAGTTTTTTATTCATCCTACAGATAAAACAATCACTTTGGCTGTCATAAGAAAAATCCTTATGCTCATTTTTATAGTTGCCTATACAAGGAATATAACTTTTTATTCCTGCTTCCTCCAGATACTTAAGAGTAGGACCTCCGGAATAATTTGTATCTGCCAGCACATTCTCCACGCGGATATCATGCCGGGACAAGTTCGCGGCTGCCTGGTTTAAAATAAATGGCAGACATTGACTATCCCGTATATTGGCATATAGACCCAATGCCCCGCATATGATATGGGATGCCGTATCCACACTTATTTGTGCCTGGTAGCACAAGCTTAGCGGACGTCCGGATTTAGTAGCCATCTTCGAGTCCGGATCGGTGAGACTGACCCTTCTTTCATTTTCTTGGCGCCTGGGATCTTTTGACTTGGGGGGATATTTTGTATTATCATCTTCAGAGTTGTTCTTCAATTTGTTATAGTATTCCTGACCGGCAATTTTCAGGTTCACACTCAAACTTGCCATGGACGCATTCGCCTTTATCAAGGTACTGTCTATTGCTTGAGTTCTGCCATCAACCATACCGGTCTTTATGCACAACTCCAGAATATGGTTGAACACCTTCAAGAAAAGCTCCTCACCATAAAGTTTACGGGTACGGGAAAGCGTACTGTGCCATGGAAGCGGCTCGTCAATATTATAATTTAAAAAATAGAGCATGTCCAGTCTCATTCCGGCCTGTTCCACAATCTTCCGGTCGGAAGGTATGTTCTCCAGATATCCAATAAGCATCAGCTTGAAAAAAACAACCGGATCAATGCTGGTCTGTCCCTCTTTCCCATAGTACTCCTGAGTATATTTGCGAATAAAGGATAGGTCCAGAACATCCTTTAAACGGCGATAGAAATTGTTGACCGGAACGCGTTCCGATAAACGGAATGTATAAAACAGTTTTTCTTCGTATGATTTGTAACCTTGCATAATTACTTTTTGTCTCTAATATACTAATAATTAATAATATATGCAACAAAAGGAATTGCTTGTTTTAATAATTTAGAGTTGTGCAACAGGCACATGAAGCGGCCATCATTCCGTGGTGGAACGGTTATAGTGCCTGCTATGACCTTAGCAATCCGGCCGCTGCCGAACATCTGAAACAACAATTGCGCGGCATGCAGGAGAAATATGGGGCGGATGGTTTCAAGTTCGATGCCGGTGATATCGGTCATTATAACGATCCGGAACTGGAGTTTTACGATAAGTCGGCTACTTCAGTGGATATGTGTCGGTATTGGGCGAAGATCGGGTTGGATTTCCCGTTTAACGAATATCGTGCCGGATGGAAGATGGGAGGTGAAGCGCTGGTTCAGCGTCTGGGTGATAAAGATTACTCTTGGAATGCGGTCGGCCTGCTGATCCCTGATATGATTGCTGCCGGTTTGCTGGGATATGCCTATGCCTGTCCGGATATGATCGGCGGAGGCCAGTTCGCCTCTTTCCTGGGAGTAGACCAGACGAAGCTCGATCAAGAGCTGATCGTGCGTTCCTGCCAGGTACATGCCTTGATGCCGATGATGCAATTCTCGGTGGCTCCTTGGCGCATCCTCGATGAAAAGCATCTGGCGATTTGCCGTGATTATGCCCGTCTGCATGAGAAGATGGGAGCATATATTCTGGAACAGGCGTATCATGCCGCAAAGACCGGTGAGCCGATCATCCGGCATATGGAATATGCGTTTCCGCACCAGGGGTTCGTTGATTGCAAGGATCAGTTCATGTTGGGTGACAGATATCTGGTTGCCCCGGTACTGACCAAGGAACACACGCGCAAAGTGATGCTGCCAGAAGGTGTATGGGTAGACGATACGGGTAAGAAGTTCAAGGGACCGAAAACGATTGAAGTGACAGCTCCTCTGGAACGCCTGCCTTGGTTCGAAAAAGTAAAATAAGCGGTTGAAAACATGGGTTTCTGATTCGCATAAACGAGAGAGGAGATATAAACGCTGTTTTCAGATTGTTTTTCTGAAATAACAGTCTGGAAACAGCGTTTTTTGTACTATCTTTATCGGCGAAAAGAGACATTATGGAAACAGCCTCGGAGATAAAAGCTTTTAATAAATTGTTTGCCGATTACCACGGATTGTTTGTGCGTTTCGCCAATACGTACCTGCAAGATGAAGCGGCAGCGGAAGATATTGCTGTTGAGGGAATCATGTATTATTGGGAAAATCGCCATTCTCTTTCTTCCGATTCGAATATTCCTGCCTATATCCTGGAAGCGATCAAACATAAATGTCTGAATTCCCTTCGTCATCTTCGTGTCCGCGAAGATGTGGAACAACGTATCCAGGAGCATCAGCAACGGGTGAATAGTCTGAGAATTGCCACCCTTGAAGCCTGCGATCCTCAGGAAATTTTCAGTTCGGAGGCCGGACGGCTCGTGGATGAGGCATTGGCAATGATGTCCGACAAAACCCGCCGGATCTTTATCATGAGCCGCTATGAAAATAAAACATACCCGGAAATCGCTGCCTATTTCTCGCTTTCCGTCAAGAGTGTGGAGTTCCACATATCCAAAGCATTGAAGATATTGAAAGTGAAGTTGAAGGATTATATGACGATTGTTTTGTTCATGTGAAACAAAAGTATTTCAGAAAAAATGATATTTTTTTAGGGGATATCTCTTTTGAGGTGCTTATTATAAAAGAAATTTGAAAAACACATTATTGATTAAGTAACATGAGAAAACAGATTTACTGCCTTTTATCTTTTTTATGGATTAGCTGCCTCTCCGTATCGGCAGCCGATCGCTGGGCTATTAATTCTGCCGGTGGTATTACCTGGCAGGTGGATGAGCGGGTTCCGCATGAGGATCATATTGAAATGAGTGGGTTGAGAGTTTCGACCGTGCTTCGCTACGGAGTCGATGCAAACGGCGCCTTTATGCTGAACAGAAGTATGGTATGGCCGATGCTACGCACGATTCCGAATAATACTCATGCTAGCTTGATGCGTCGTTTTGCCTGGAACGTGACGGATATGGTCGAGGTAAACGGGCAGTCTTTGCTGAATGAGAAAGTAAAGGAGGTTACGTTGAACGGCACGATGGTCGTCCAGAGCGAATACACACTTCCCCGTAAGGAAAAACTCGGCTTGACACGTATCTTGTTTCCTTCCGTTTCGAATCCGGCTTTTTGTGAAAAATATATTTTACGGAATATAGGTGAATCTGCGATATCGGTGGAAATCCCTTCTTTACGCTCTGTTGTCGAGACAGATGCCGTGAAAGGGGTGGATGGCAGCTATAAATTAGTTTCGACTATCAACGGACAGGTGGCTCGTCAGTTGCAACCTGGCGAGGAGTTGACGTTCAGTGCGACTTTTGCCGGATACAAAAAGGATGAGCGCGAGCTATCGTTAGATATTGACCGGGAATTACAGGCCCGGCAGGATTTGATTGCCGGATTCTGGGATAACCTGGTTCTGGATACGCCCGATCCTGTCATCAATACAATGTTCGCCTTTGCAAAAATCCGTGGAGCGGAAAGTATTTACGATACGAAAGGAGGCCTTATGCATGGCCCCGGAGGCGAATCCTACTATGCTGCTATCTGGGCAAACGACCAGGCGGAATATATCAACCCTTTCTTCCCTTATTTGGGATATGAGGTCGGAAACCGTTCCGCACTGTGCTCGTATGAACATTTTGCCCGCTTCATGAATCCGGAATACAAGCCGTTGCCTAGCTCGATCATAGCGGAAGGCATTGATGTTTGGGCAGGAGCCGGTGATCGTGGCGATGCGGCGATGGTCGCTTATGGTGCTTCCCGTTATGCTTTGTCCAAAGGAGATAAGGCAGAAGCCGAAAAGTTGTGGCCATTGATCGAATGGTGCTTGGAATATTGTCGGCGCAATTTGAACAAGAGTGGTGTTGTGGCTTCCGATGCGGATGAACTGGAAAACCGTTTCCCAGCAGGGAAAGCAAATCTTTGTACTTCTTCCTTATATTATGATGCTTTGATCTCAGCAGGTTATTTAGGGAAGGATTTAGGTAAGCCGGTTGCTGCCTATGCTCGCCAGGCTACAGCCCTGAAGAAAAATATCGACCGCTATTTCGGCGGGACCGTCGAAGGATTTGATACCTATAAATATTATGAAGGAAATGATGTCCTGCGTTCTTGGATCTGCATTCCGCTCACGGTCGGGATACAGGATCGGAAAGATGCGACCATCCAGGCGTTGTTCTCTCCGCGCCTGTGGACGGAGAACGGTTTGCTGACGCAGGCCGGAAGTGAAACATTCTGGGATCGCTCCACTTTGTATGCGTTGCGTGGCGTGTATGCTTGCGGTGAGACGGAGAAGGCTACCGATTATTTGAGATTCTATTCTTCCCAGCGTCTGTTGGGTGAACATGTCCCTTATGCAATCGAGGCATGGCCGGAAGGCAACCAGCGCCATCTGTCTGCCGAAAGCGGTTTGTATTGCCGTATCATTACGGAAGGGATGTTTGGCATTCGTCCGACCGGCCTGAATTCGTTTGTCTTTACTCCCCGCCTGCCGCAAG
>ENA-ORSB01002001-ORSB01002001.1-human-gut-metagenome-genome-assembly--contig:-NODE-2001-length-17191-cov-8.376342_pt1 | contig 17191 bp, 14 predicted proteins | sample MGYA00242180_ERZ509144 | MGnify/ENA primary metagenome ERZ509144 (study PRJEB26280, sample SAMEA2338661) | human gut metagenome | biome: human gut; feature: human-associated habitat; material: faeces...
TAGGGTCATACGAAACATTTGTTAATGTTACTTTTGAATCGTTTGTTGTATCTTTATTACCGCATCCTGTAAAGGCAACCGCTGACGCACCCAATACTGAAACTACCAATACTGCCGATAATACTTTTGTTCTTAAATTTTTCATTTTGATTACCTCACTTTAAATTAATTTGATTTTAGATTCTGACAGGCAATTACATACAACAGTACGGCTTGCCTCCAAATGAGGTACACATTCGTATTTTCTTCAGATTGTAAATGTTTTTCATAAGCGTCACCTTTTGGATTTTTGAGGTTATTTTGCTTAACCTATAATTCCTATCAATTTACTATGCGTTTCTTTGAAAACTATTTTATACTGTACAGGGTGAAAAGTCAAGGTAAAATTTTTACACATCCAACACTTTAGCAAATTGCAACAATACACAAGCAATATTTTTCGCAAAAATAGTAATAAAATCGAAAAAACAGGCATAAAATAACGGATAGGTATTTTCAAATGAAATATGCCTATCCTAAAAAAGAAATATTTTTTTGCGTAAATCTATTGACAAATCTATATAAAAAAGGTATAGTAGTATTAAATCAATAATGATTATTATTTTGTTCAAAAAGTAAATACACAAAGGCGTATTGAGTATTTTAAATTTCAAAAAATTAATTTAACGGAGGAAATATTATGGCTAAAACAACAAAGTATTCGGGAACACAGACAGAAAAGAACCTTGAGGCTGCTTTTGCAGGCGAATCACAGGCTCGTAACAAATACACATATTTTGCGTCTGTTGCCAAAAAGCAGGGCTTTGAGCAGATTGCAAACCTTTTCTTAAAAACGGCAGACAACGAGAAAGAACACGCAAAAATGTGGTTCAAGGAGCTTAACGGAATCGGCGACACAGCAGAAAATCTTCTTGCCGCTGCCGAGGGCGAAAACTACGAGTGGACAGATATGTACGAAGATTTCGCTAAAACTGCCGAGGAAGAAGGCTTTACAGAGCTTGCACACAAGTTCCGCCTTGTTGCCGCAATCGAAAAGCACCACGAAGAAAGATACCGTGCATTACTCCGCAATGTTGAAGCTGCAGAAGTTTTCAAAAGGAGCGAAATCAAGGTTTGGGAATGCCGTAACTGCGGTCACATTGTTGTAGGCAAAGAGGCTCCCGAGGTTTGCCCCGTCTGCAACCACCCACAGAGCTATTTTGAAATCCACGCAGAAAACTACTAATTCTGATTTAATCAAATATATAAAGGAAACTCCACCGCATTTCACGGTGGAGTTTTGTGTTTAGTATCAAATTAAATTCAAAAAACTTACTCTTCTTCGGGATATTTCATGCCCCAGCTTTTGCGGATGTCGGTCATGATTTTCATAACATCCTTTGTGTAGTCAAGGTGCATAAGAGCCGTGTCGCCCTCTATCGCCTTTTCCATATCTTCAACCTCATAAAGCAAAGCGTCCTTTGTCTGACCTGCCGAGATTGTTTCACAATGGCCGTCAGCCGTGTATGTAATCTTTGACTCCATACCTCTGGGATATTCAAAGATTTCAACATAACCCTTGTCAAACGAAATTGTGCCACGCTTTGGCTGTTTTGCGTGAAGCGAAAGAATGACAGTTGCCATTTCCTCCTCTTTATTCTTTAAAAGAATACTCGCCTGTTCGTCAACACCTGTTTCGGCATATTTAACCTGCGACAACACATCGTTTGGGCATGAGCTCATAAACATACGAACAAACGAAAGTGCATACACGCCGATGTCAAGCATTGCACCGCCTGCAAGGTTGCGGTTGAAAAATCGGTTGTTCATATTGTACTCTTTGTAACTGCCGAAATTCATCTGAATAAGCCTAAGCTCGCCAAGGTCACCTGAATTTACCTTTTCAAGAAGTGCCTTGTAAATCGGCATATGGAAAATTGTCATTGCCTCTGCAAGCACAACATGGTTTTTCTCTGCAAGAGAGATTGCCTCGTCAAGTTCATCTGAATTGAGCGTTATCGACTTTTCGCACAAAACATGCTTTCCTGCCGCAAGAGCCTTGCGAAGATATTTTATATGCGTGTTGTGCGGTGTGGAAATGTAAATTATGTCAACATTTTCGTCTTTAAACAGCTCGTCAATATCGTTGTAAACCTTTTCAATGCCGTACTTTTCGGCAAATGCAACCGCCTTTTCATGGGTACGGTTTGCAACGGAATAAAGTGTCTGTCCTCTGCTTTTGAGTGCGGCTGCAAGCTCATTTGCAATAACTCCGCAACCGAGTGTTGCCCAGTTGTAGTTTTTCATAAAAACACCTCCGTATATTTTCGAGAAAAGTTTAACACACGGAAATGCGTCTGTCAACGGTTTTAGATAGCTTTTCTCGTATCTGCTCCGTACTTTTTCATAATCTTGCGAAGTTCGTTATTTTCGCTTTTTGAAAGACTAAAATACATAAATCCGTGCTTAACAATTTCATCACCGTCACACGCAGGCATATATGTATTACAGCCTATTCTTATTGATGCCTTTTCGTCAAAACCGCACGAGGGTGAATCAAAATATGCGGATTTGCCCTCAAACATTTTCTTCACGGTTTCGGCATCTTCGGCAGACATCTTAGCGTCAACCTTGTCGCAGTCCTCAACATCAAAATACACGGTAGGCTCACACGCATAGAAACTGATTTTCGGCACGGCAAATACTGCGGCGGCAACGCATAAAACAATTGCAACCACCATTACAGCAATCTTTTTCTTCATAACATTCACTCCTTTTCGCTTATCCCTTTAAATTATATTAAGCTTGTATCATTATAATTTAATCGGCATATACACCAATTTTAAAATCATTTATTTGTAGGTTAAAAAATTTTTCGTCAATGCTTACAAGAGAGCAATTTTACTTTTGTTAAAAAGGCACAAATTGCATACAAATTCAAAGCCTTGCTTATTGAGAAAAATCGGTCTGAAAATATGCAGAAAAGCAGTTTTTACCATATTATAAAGGCATAAAAAGAAGAATTTTGACGAGGTAGTTATTGTAACTAAAATTGTGAGCAAAGTAAACTTTATGTTTATAAGGTATTTTACTTGTTTATTTTGGGCAACAGGATTACAATAATTGTGTAAAATGGAAAAGAATAGTATCGTTTACAACGGTTATGTGATTGAAGAGGTTAGAAATTAATGGAGAAAGTCAAAAAAATGCCCTCACTTGCGTTTGCAAGTCTGTTTAAAAGAAACAAAGGTCAGAATACTGTAAAAGAAAAGCGACGGCGCTCACACCAGATAAATATGCTGGAAGGTCCGCTCGGAAAAAAAATTCTTCTTTTCACACTTCCGCTTGCAGGATCCAGTATTCTTCAACAGCTTTTCAACTCAACCGATGTTGCGGTGGTCGGCAGATTTTCAAGCAGTCAGGCACTTGCCGCAGTCGGAAGCAACGCTCCGCTCATCAATATGCTTGTGCTGTTATTCACGGGACTTTCGGTCGGCGCAAATGTTTTGATTGCACGATATATAGGTCAAAATGACCGTAAAAAGGTTTCGGAAGCTGTTCACACGGTAATAACACTTTCACTTATATGCGGATTTCTTCTTCTGATACTCGGTCAGGTTATTGCAGCACCGCTGTTAAGGCTGATGAACACACCGGATGATGTAATTGACCTTGCGGCAACATACCTGAGAATTTACTTTATGGGCATGCCGTTTGTAATGCTCTACAACTTTGGTTCGGCAATTTTGAGAAGTGTCGGCGACACAAGCCGTCCGCTCTACTGTCTTGTAATTTCAGGTATTGTAAATGTTCTTTTGAACCTCTTCTTTGTAATCGTCTGCGATATGAGCGTTGCAGGAGTCGGCATTGCAACAGTAATTGCCGACGGCATAAGCGCCGGACTTATTATGATGTTCCTCATCAGAAACGAAGACGAGTCAATCAGAGTCAATCCAAAAAAACTTTCATTCAAGAAAGAACATCTCATTATGATTTTGAAAATCGGTGCTCCTGCAGGTATTCAGGGTATGGTTTTCTCAATTTCAAATGTATTCATTCAGACAGCCATAAACGGCTTCGGTTCACAGGCGGTTGCAGGCTCATCAGCTGAACTCAACTTTGAATACATTACATACTATATAGTATGTGCGTTCAGCCAGACAGCCGTTACATTCACAAGTCAGAACTACGGCGCACTTCAGTTTGACAGATGCAAAAAGGTGTTTAGACTTTGTATGCTTTTCAGCTGTATTTTCACAGGCTGTGTGAGCGTTATATTCATGCTCGGAAGCGGATTTTTCATCACCTTCTTCACAACCGACCCCACCGTTATCAAGTACGCAATCATCAGAATGGCGATTGTTATGCTCCTTGAGCTTATGACAGGTTCATACGAAATCAGCGGCGGTGCGCTCAGAGGAATCGGACATTCACTCCTCCCTGCAATTCTCACAATCTTCGGTTCTGTTGTGTTCAGAATCATCTGGCTCTTCACGGTATTCAAGGCATTCCACACCTATGATATGCTTCTTATGGTTTACCCCGTTTCATGGCTTATCACAGGCACATCCGTTTTGATTGCCTACTTCATCATCAGAAAAAGAGAATTCAAAAAGGTAAGCGCCGCTTTTGAAATTTAAAATCAAATAGATTTTTATGGCTGACATCGGCATTGGTGTCAGCTGTTTTTGTTTAGAAGAGGCTCTAAAATTAAAAAAAATAACAAAAAACAATTATTTCGTACTTTTTGTGCGGAATAATTGTTTTTTTGCTGTGTTTTATGTTATAATCCAATTATAAACACACGGAGGTGCAACAATGACTAAACGGACTGTTGCCAACAATTTTTTATACTACATTTTTTGCGGATTCAGCGGTGCGGTTACTTCGCTGATAGTGTGGCTGTTTCTAAAACTTATGGGTTTGGGAATCGGTCTTGTGTGGGATACAATTCCGTCAAATTTTGATTTCAAATTTTATCCGATTATCGTCTGTACGGCAGGCGGAATTATTCTCGGAATATGGCAAAAGCTGACAAATGCCGTTCCCGATGAACTTGACGAGGTTATGAAAAAGGTAAAAAAAGATAAATTTTACCCGTATAACAAGGTGCTTTTGCTCTGCATTTCGGCACTTTTGCCCCTTGTTTTCGGCGGAAGTCTTGGCCCCGAGGCAGGTTTGACAGGCGTTATCGTCGGACTTTGCTACTGGGCAGGAAGTCATATGAAAGACGCTAAAAGTAAAATTCCCGAACTAATGCAAATCGGCATAAGCGCAACCCTGAGTGCGGTATTCTACGCACCGCTTTTCGGTCTTGCATCGGTCAATGAAGAAAGGCTTGACAGCGAAGAAAAGCCTACCGATATCCGTTCAACAAAGCTTATTTCAAACATCATTGCCGTACTTTTTGCGGCGGGAACTCTGTTTTTGCTTAACTCGATTTTCGGCGGAAGTATGGGACTTCCACGACTTGGCGGTTATAACATTACAAATTTTGAGCGTTTGTGGGGAATTCCTCTCGCACTTTTGGGCGCTGTATGCGGTTTTCTGTTTATCATATCTTCAAAAATTTTCGGAAAATTTTTCGCACTCATTCAGGGCAAGCTCGGCATTATTATCAGCACAACTCTCGGCGGAATTATCCTCGGTGTTATGGGTACATACCTCCCCCTCACAATGTTTTCGGGCGAAGAAAGCATTACCGTTGTCAAGGAAAGCTTTGCCGAATTTGCACCGTGGATTCTCATTATCAGCGGTGTGCTGAAACTTATTCTCACAAACATCTGCATAAAGTCGGGTTGGAAAGGCGGTCACTTCTTCCCCGTCATCTTCTGCGGAGTGAGCATCGGCTACGGTGTTGCAATGCTCGGCGGACTTGACACGGCATTTTGTGCGGCAGTCGTAACGGCAGGACTTCTCGGTGTCACAATGAAAAAACCGCTTGCCGTAACAATGCTCCTTTTGCTCTGCTTTGACGCAAGAGTTATTCCGTGGATTTTGCTCGCCGCATTCCTCGGAAGCATTATTCCGACTAAAATTTTCGGCAGTAATAAAAAGAAAGCTAAGTGAGCATATAAAAAACTGCTTTGCGAACCACCGTTTCCTTTGGAACGCGTTGAAGAAATGACCGCTCTTATGGGTGGCGACGGTTCAATTAAATAAAACCAAGAAATCCGTGTTGTAACCATGCAACACGGATTTTTATATAAAGAACAACCTCCCCGTAAGCTGAAATGCTTTGCAGGGAGGTTGTATTATTCTTATATAGAATTTTATTTTACTTGCGGATAATTATTGCTTTGCCGTTGCAATGAACCTTTCCGTTTGAAACCGCAACTGTTTCACCGCTGATTTCGTTTTTATAGTCGCCGTCGGGGAGGTCAACTTTTACATCAGCCGACTTTGATTTAAGGCTGAAAATGCCGACTTTTTTGCTCTTGTTGTTGTCACGCTCAAGAATTGCAATATCGTTTTCATCGTCTGCATCAGCCCTGAAATAATCGTCATCATCAAGAACGGTTTTCTTGATTGTATCAAGCTTTGCAAGAAGGTTACTTAAATCAATGCCTGTGTTGCGTGGGAAAACATCCTTGTCAAAAAGGCTTGGAGTTTCATCACAACCAAACTCCTGGCCTGCATAGATGAGGGTTGAACCCTTCAAGAAATACAGAAAAGCTGTATAATTTTCAAGGTCGCTCCTGTTCTTTACATAATGGCAGATTCGGGGCTGATCGTGGTTTTCAAGGCAACGCATTTTATCGTAATTCTGCGGATAAATTGCCTCCTGATAATTGAACATATCCATATAATTTGAAAGTGAGGTTTCGCCCTTCAAATATTTGTCGAAAACCTCACGGATATCGTAGTCATATTCCATATCAAAAGCGTCAAAAAGCTCATAGTCGCTTGCGGTATAAATTCCGCTCTTGCGAGAGAACACATTGAAAGAGCTGTGTACGCTTTCGGCAAGCCAAATGCAGTCGGGATTTACCTTTGAAACAGCCTCTCTCGCCTGTTTCCAAAATTCAACGGGAACGAATGATGCAACATCACAACGGAAGCCGTCAACAATTCTCGCCCACATAACGAGTGAATCAATCTGATACCGCCATAATTCTTTGTTAGAATAATCAAGGTCGATTATGTCGCTCCAATCGCCGACTTTGTTGCCAAAATTGCCGTCCGGCTTTCTGTAGAAAAATTCGGGATGTTCAACCGAAAGATTTGAATCGGGCGAAGTGTGGTTATAGACAACATCAATGATGCACTTCATGCCCTTTGCGTGAATTTTTTCAACAAGGCTCTTGAAATCGTCCATTGTGCCATATTCGGGATTTGTTGTGCGATAGTCCTTGTTTGCATAAGGACAACCGAGAGAGCCTTTTTTATTCTTGACGCCAATCGGATGAATCGGCATAAACCAAATGATGTCAGTACCGAGTGACTTTATTCTGTCAAGATCCTCTGCAACGGCATTAAATGTGCCGTCATTTGTGTGGTTGCGGACATAAACCGAATAAATAACCTTGTTTCTCAAGCTGATTTCAGTATTTTTTGCCATTTAAAACATCTCCTTATGTATTTTTCCACGGTCTGTTTTTACCGTTCCAACCTCGTTCTGCCCAGTAATTTTTATCGGCTTCATTCCAGCCGCTTTTCTGAATCATTCTCATAATAAAGAAAAAGCCTTTTGTTTTTAACCCTGCCTTAACTTTGCCGTTATTTTTCTTTACCTTATTGGCAATTGAGGTAGTCTTTTTGTCAATTTTCTTTTTGAGTTCATCGGTGACGCCTGAATAATTTGTTGCACGAACATTGACACCGTAACGATAAGTTTTTGGAACGCCCCAAAAGAACATACTGTCGGCGATATCCTTGTTGGCAGATTTTGTACCCGAACCTGCGGCTGTCGAAATTACAACCGCCTGCTTTGTGAACATTTTCTGTTCGGGACGGTGAACCATCCAACGATAACCGTAATGATCAAGAAATGCTTTCATTGAGCCTGTGCAATGATAAACATACACGGGCGTTGTGAAGATGAGTACATCAGCCTCGTCCATAGCCTCGGTAATCTTTTTCAGTCGCTCATAATGCGGACAAAGTGTTTCGGATTTTAGAAAACACTGCGTACAACCTACGCAAAAATCACCGAAATCTCTCGGAAGAAAAAACTCCGTAACCTCGCCGCCTAATTTATCGGCAACCTGCTTACCAATATGATAGGTTGAGCCTTTATGGTTCTGACCGTTTATTACTGCAATTTTCATTTTATGTCACCAAATTCATCAATTTCAAGTCAATTTTAGCACAACAAAGCAATATTGTCCATATGATTTTTATGCCTTTTAAGAGCATTTTTATGCGGATTTTTTATTAAAAAAACAGCTCCCCGAAAACGGAGAGCTGTGATAAGTACAAATAGATTTGTCAAACAAATCAGAAGTCGATTTCTGTATCGTAGTAGCAAGCCTTGAGAAGTTTTTCCATTTCTTCCTGATTTGGCTGGCGTGGATTAGAACCTGTGCAAGCATCGGCAATTGCGTTCTTGGCAACTTCGGGGAGCTTTTCGAGGAATTCTTTTTCGTCGATAATGCTCTCGTCAGCCTTAACACCGCCCGGACCGTAGTTCTTAATGCCCTGCGGAATGTTGAGCTGATCGTTCATTGAACGGAGTTCAGCGATGAGTGCGTCAACAAGTTCTTCTGTTGTTTCGCCCTTGAGGTTGATGAACTTAGCAATCTTAGCATAACGCTCAGCTGCAACAGGATCTTTTGAGTTATACTTGATAACCTTAGGAAGATACATAGCGTTTGCACAGCCGTGAATAATGTGACCGCCTGTGAAAGCCGCACCTGTCTTGTGAGCCATTGAGTGAACGATACCGAGCAGAGCATTTGAGAATGCCATACCTGCAAGGCACTGTGCATCGTGCATCTTGTCACGGCAAGCCATGTCGCCCTCATAAGACTTCTTGAGGTTGTCGTGAATCATCTCAATTGCATGGAGTGCAAGCGGATCTGTGTACTCACAGTTGAGAGTTGAAACATAAGCTTCAATTGCGTGAGTCATAGCGTCCATACCTGTGTGAGCAGTAAGTTTAGCCGGCATTGTTTCGGCAAGTGCAGGATCAACGATAGCAACATCAGGTGTGATATTAAAGTCAGCAAGCGGATATTTGATACCCTTTGCATAGTCTGTGATAACTGAGAAAGCCGTAACTTCTGTTGCAGTACCCGATGTTGACGGGATAGCGCAGAATTTAGCCTTTGTACGAAGTGTCGGGAAACTGAACGGAGTGATGATTTCCTCAAAGGTTGTGTCTGGATACTCATAGAATACCCACATAGCCTTTGCGGCATCAATCGGAGAACCGCCGCCCATTGCAACAATCCAATCGGGTTCAAATTCACGCATAACAGCGGCGCCCTTCATAACTGTTTCAACAGATGGGTCAGGCTCTACGCCCTCGATAAGCTTAACCTCCATACCTGCTTCTTTAAGATAATCAACAGCCTTGTCAAGAAAACCGAAACGCTTCATTGAACCGCCGCCGACAACTACAACAGCCTTTTTGCCGGATAAATTTTTAAGACTTGAGAGAGCATCCTTACCATGATAGAGATCTCTCGGTAAAGTAAATCTGTACATTTTAATTACCTCCTGAAAGGATATTTTGTCAACTTCTCCTTGACTACCGTAATTATAACACCGAAGATTTATAAAGTAAATACCTTTTTTGAAAATAATGTGTGTTTATTTTGTGAAATTTTCACTATAGTTCTTTATTGGAATTTATATTGAGAAATATGCTCAGTTACAGCCCGTAAATGTTGTCATCTCCCTTGGCATATTTCTTAACAGCCTCCATAAAAAGCTTTGCAGCAGGATTTGAAATATTCTTTCCCCATGCCATAACATAGGCTATGCTTGTGTCCGCATCATCAATAAGGTATGAATCGGTGTATTCGTCAGAAGTATATGCAGCGACCGAGGTTGGTATGACAGACACGCCGATTCCCGATGACGATGACACATATATGGAAACAAGATCGTCAAATGAATTACTGATTTTAGGAGTTATATGGAATGTGCGGAACAAGTCCATAATTTCCATATACACAATCGGTGCAACCGATTCCGAAAGTACCAAAATACTTTCGTCAGCCAATTCGGAAAGCTTAACGCTTTTTCTTCCGCTGAATTTTGAATTTTTCGCTGTTACAACGGACAAAGTTTCATTATGTGTAATGATTGATTCAATACCTGAGCTTTCGGGAACCATATCTCTCGGCATAAAGCAAAAGTCGTATTCACCGCCTGTGATTGCAAGTGTGCGGTCAGCCTCGTCAAGCTGTCGCACATCAATCGTGATTCCCGGGTATTTTTCCGCAAAGTCGGCTATACATTTTGTCGGGAACGAAAGCGAGGTAACATCACAGCCGAGCGTAATTTTACCCTGACCTCCGTCATGCATCTGCTTGATAACGGTTTTTGCTTTCTTTAAAGTTTCAACAATTTCAATCGCATAGGGCAAAAGTGCCTTGCCCTCGCTTGTTATGATAACATCACGGTGAGAGCGTGTAAAAAGCTGAACCCCAAACTCCTTTTCAAGGTCGCTTACATATCTGCTGACGGTTGACTGAGAAACATAGTTCCGCCTTGCCGCCTCTGAAAAGTTGAGCGTCTGAGCCACAGTTATAAAGCAATTGAGCTGATTTATATCCATAATAACCTCCGTTTTGACAATTTCCCGCAGTATTTTGTCGGTTTTTTTCAATATTATGCAAAACTGTAAATTTAAGACTGCCAAATCGTCATTTTTGCATAATCAACGGTATTGAATAATTTTTCCATATTTGGTACAATTCAAGTATAGCATAATAATATGCAAAATGTAAATAACTTATTTTAAAACAAGGAGCTTAACGAATGAAGAAAATAGTTGTAACCGGTATGGGTGCGGTAACACCTGTCGGCATCGGTGTTGAAAACTACTGGAATAATATCACGGCAGGTGCATCGGGCATTGACACAATTAAGACTTTTGATCCGTCTGAACTCGCTGTTCAGATTGCCGGCGAAGTAAAGGACTTTAATCCGTCCGACTATCTTCCAAAGGATTTAATCAGAAAAACAGATCCGTTTATGCAGTACGCTTATATTGCGGCTGAGGAAGCCATGAAACAGAGCGGAATCAAGATTGAACCCGAAAGAACGGGTATTGTTATGGGTACTGCAATGGCAGGTATTGCAACAATCGCATATACTCAGGAGGCACTCACAGGCGCATCACACAAAAAGGTAGGTCCTCGTTTTATTCCCAAAATTCTCGGAAACATTGCCGCCGCAAATATCGCAATCGACTACAACATTCAGGGACCGAGCTTTACGGTAAGCACAGCTTGTTCGTCAGGCGGTGACGCAATCAACACAGCTTGTATGTGTATGCAGAGCGGCAAGGCTGATATTATGCTCGCAGTAGGAGCAGAGTCCGTTCTCTGTCCTCTTGTAATTTATTCGCTTGCCAACGCAAAAGCTCTTTCAAGAAGAAACGATTCGCCAAGCACTGCCAGCCGTCCGTTTGATGTTACCCGTGACGGTTTTGTAATAGGTGAAGGCGGCGGTGCGCTCGTTCTTGAAACAGAGGAACACGCTCTTGCAAGAGGTGCGAAGATTTATGCAGAAATCAGAGGTTGCGGCAACACGGATGACGCTTATCATGTAACTGCTCCGCATCCCGAAGGACGAGGTGCAATCGCTTGTATGAAACAGGCAATTGCAGAGGCAGGAATCAATCCTTCCGACATCGGCTACATCAATGCTCACGGTACTGCAACAAACAAGGGTGACACAGTTGAAACATCTTCAATCAAGAAGGTCTTCGGCAACACTCTCCCCTATGTAAGCTCAACAAAGGGCGCAACAGGTCATATGATGGGCGCAGGCGGTATTACAGAAACAATTACCTGTGTCAAGGCTATTGAAACAGGCACAGTTCCGCCTACAATCAATCTCAACGAGGTTGATCCCGAATGTGCCGGCATTGACTTTGTTGCAAATACCGCAAAGAAAGCCGAAATCAACTTTGCCATGTCAAACGCATTCGGATTCGGCGGTCAGAACTCAAGTATTATCGTCGGCAAATACGGCAAATAATCTGCCGACAAAACAACATACAAGCAACACACATATGTGTGTATAAAATAATGTACACCCATACACAATAGGACAGGAGGATATTATGAATTTAACATATGATTCACAGATGTTCAGAGAAACATTTGAAAGTGAATTTACATGGCTTAACGGCTTTATGAGAAATGTAAGACGCTTTTCGGATAAGCCTGCCGCAATTGATCCTCAGAGCGGCAGAACATGGAGCTACAAAGAGCTTAATGCCGATGCAAACAGATTTGCAAACGCTATGAAAAAAGACGGCGTCAAGAAAAACGACATCGTGTTTATGCAGCTTTACAACTCACCGCAGTTTTTGTTTGGTTACATTGCGCCGCAGAAAATCGGTGCAATCTCAAATCCCGCTAACTTTAACCTATCACCGGGCGAAACCGCAGAAATTATGGGACACAACAAGCCTGTTGTTTATGTTTATGATGCAGACATTATGCAAACAGCCGTACAGGCTCTTGAAATCTGCGAGCATAAGCCAAAATTGATTCTCTGCGTTAATAATTCTAAAAAGGAAGTAACTCTTCCCGAAGGACACATTTTCTTTGACGATTACATCAAGGACAGCAGTTACGAAAATCCGCCTGTTGACTATGCGCCGCATATTTATGATGAGGTTTTAAGACTTCAAACCTCAGGTACAACAGGTACTCCGAAGGGCGTTCCGCTTAACGCAATCAACGAAGTTCTTTCGGCTCACGATGTAATTATGCACTTTCCGCTCTCACCCGTTGACATCACGATGAATATGACTCCGTGGTTTCACCGTGGCGGTATTCATTCGGGCGGTCCTACACCTACCCTTTATGCAGGTGCGTGTCTTGTGATTATGAGAACATTCAACCCGAGAAGCTGCATGGACTTTATCGAAAAATACGGAATTACATTCATCACAGGTGTTCCGTCAACTCTTGAGATGCTTGCAAACCGTCAGGAAAAGCATCAGAAAAACCTTTCTTCGCTCAAGGGCATTATTACCATGGGCAGTCCGCTTGAAAAAGCCGCTTGCATCCGCTATCAGGAACTTCTCTCCCCCAACATTTTTAACGGCTACGGCACAACGGAATCTTTCTGGAATACATTTCTTCGTCCGTATGACCTTCCTGAAATGGCAGGTTCGGCAGGCAGATCATGCACAGATGATGAGGTAAGACTTGTAAATGTTTATGACGACAGAAAAGCAGAGCCCGATGACACAGTCCCCTGCGATAACAAAACAGAGGGAGAAATCATCATCAAATGTCCGAACAAAACTACATACTGCTATGTAAATAACGAAAAGGCTACAAAAGACAAGTTCTACAAGGGTTGGATGTACACAGGCGACATCGGCACTTGGAACAGCGAACAGTTTTTTACAATTGCAGGCAGAAAAGATGATATGATTATCAGCAAGGGCGAAAATATTTATCCTGCAAGAATTGAGGAAATTCTCAACTCACACCCGAAGGTTCAGGAATGTATCGTAACAGGTGTTCCCGATTCAACAAGAGGCGAGTGCGTTGCGGCATATGTAATAAAAGCTGACGAAAGCCTTACAGTTGCAGAGCTTATTGACTTCTGCGACAGCTCACCGAATATTTCAAAATATCAGGCTCCGAGATATTACCGCTTTGTCAACGATCTTCCGCAAACCGCTACAGGCAAGAAACAGCATTTTGTAATAAAAAAACAGGCAGCAGAGGACCTTAAAAACGGTTTGTTGCTTAAAAAATAATTACGGATTTTCCGTATATATGTAATGGAGAAAATATGACCGAGAAATTATACAAATCAAAGGTTTCATACTATGAAACAGACTGTATGAACATTGTTCATCACTCAAATTATATCAGATATTTTGAAGATGCAAGGATCCAGTATATGCACGACATCGGTTGTGATGTTGCCGAAATGCAGTCAAAAGGATTGTATATTCCAAATGTTGACGCATATGCCCGTTACAAAAAGCCGCTTAAATTCGGCGATGAGTTTTCCGTTGAAGTAAGCCTTGTATTTTTTACGGGGTCAAGAATGATTTTTGACTATAAAGTCTTCAACAATAAAAACGGAGAACTTTCTGCAACAGGCAGAACAACACACTGTTTTGCAACTCCCGAGCTAAAACCGATAAGCATAAAGCATTCAAATCCCGATTATTACAATCGGCTTCGTGACAATACTGTCAGCCCGGAAGATATTACAATAAGAAGATAAACAATTTTACAAGCAAAAAGTGCGTACCGAAATTCAGTACGCACTTTTTTGATATAGGAAAATAGGAAAATATCAGTCATCAAAGTTGGGAGTCTGAATTGCATCGTAGCCTGTTTCTCCCGTACGGATTTTAACCGCCTGTTTAAGATAGTAGGTAAATATTTTACCGTCACCCGGGTTGCCCGTAAAGGCTGTTTTTCTGATTGCCTCAATTGTTTTTCTCTCCCATTCTTCGGAAGAAACAACAATTTCAAACTTGATTTTCGGCAAAACCTGAACATCAACCTTCTGTCCTCTTACATACTCCGACATACCACGCTGAATTCCGCAGCCTACAACCTGATACGCTGTAATTCCGTTTACGCCGATATCCGTGAGAGCCTTTTTGACATCTACAAACATTTCTTCACGAACAACGGCCTCTATTTTTATAAGCTGAATATCGTTATTGTTTTCCATACTTTAAAACCTCCGTTAGTTGTCAAGACCGTTAAATGACGGATAAGCAGATTCACCGTGCTGTGAAACATCAAGTCCCATAAGCTCATCTCTGAGGTCAACCCTGATTTTGCCTGTAAGAAGTCTTGTGATGCCGTAGCAGATGAGTGTTCCGACAACCGCAATTACAATTGTGATGCCGATACCTGCCGCCTGAGCACCGAACTGTGCAAACTCACCGTACACAAGACCGTTACCTGCACTGCTGTTGATTGCCGTGCATGAGAACACACCTGTGAGAAGTCCGCCCCAGATACCGCCTGTACCGTGACAGCTGAATGCGTCAAGCGCATCGTCAAAGCCGAATTTTTTCTTGCCGTATGAAATCATAATATAGCAAACGGGGCTTGTTGTCAAACCGATAATAACTGCCGCCCACATCGGAACAAAGCCTGCACCGGGTGTGATACCTACAAGACCTGCAACCATACCCGTGCTTGCACCGATAAGCGTAGGCTTTTTGTTCTTGATAACATCGCAGAGCATCCACGAGAGCATTGCGGCTGCGGCTGAAACACCCGTTGTCATAAATGCGTGAGCCGCAAGACCGTCGGCGGCAAGTGCAGAACCCGCATTAAAGCCGAACCAACCGAACATAAGGAGCGACGCACCGAGTACAACTGTCGGGATATTGTGAATTCTGTAAATTGAATGTTCATAATCGTGACGCTTGCCGAGGAGTATGCAAAGTACAAGTGCCGAAACACCCGAACTGATATGTACAACATCGCCGCCTGCAAAGTCGAGAGCACCGATACCGTCTGCACCTAAAAGTCCTCCCTGTCCCCACACCATGTGAGCGAGCGGATAATAAACGATAAGCGACCAGAAAATTGTGAAAACGAAAATTGACTTAAACTTCATTCTGCCTGCAACCGCACCCGTGATAAGAGCAGGGGTGATTACGGCAAACATCATCTGGAACGCAGAGAATACCATATTCGGAATTGACGCGTCATCCGTGTAGCCCTCCGTGAGTGAAACACCCTCAAGACCGAGCCAACGGAAATCACCGATAAAAACATTTCCCGAAGGAGCAAACGAAAGCGAATAACCGAAAAGCACCCACATAACAATTCCGACACCGATAATAAAAATTGATGTCATCATTGTATTTACAACATTTTTCTTTCGTACAAGACCGCCGTAGAACATTGCAAGACCCGGAGTCATTACAAATACGAAAGCCGCACAAAGCAACACAAAGCCTATATTTCCTGAATCCATTTTTAACCTCCACATAAACCGTTTTTGCCGAAGCAAAAAAATAAAGCTCACAATGTTTTTGTCCGATTTTGCAAGTTTTAAAAAATTTGTTGCAAAATCAGAAGAAACCAAAGTGAACTTCCTTGTCCTTTTTATATTCAGTTTTCCGAAAACTTCGTAAGACCTTTGCCTTACTGTCTTGAATTATAAAGCCTTGTTAACCGATTGTCAATACTTTTTTGAATATTTTTTAAAGATTACTCCCCTTGTTGAACCCGCTAGTATTGATGAGGGATATTTAGATATTACTGATGTTTGTGAACCAAGCAATGCCATTATGCTTGCGGAAAAAATTCAAAAAGATTTATTACAACAATTACATTTACCATGTAGTATTGGAATTGCTCCTAATAAGTTTTTAGCAAAGATGGCATCAGATATGAGAAAACCCTTAGGAATCACAGTACTTAGAAAAAGAGAAGTTCCTGAAAAATTGTGGCCACTTCCAGTTGGTGATATGATTGGTGTTGGCAAAAAAACAAAAGAATTGTTAGATGCGCTTGGCATAAAGACAATAGGTGAACTAGCAAACTTTCAAAATTTTGAATTATTAAAGGAAATAATCGGGGATGTCAACGCTACAAGTTTGGTAAATCATGCAAATGGTAATGGTAGTAACGAAGTGGATGTCAATGTTTTTAATGATGTATCGTCAATTAGTAATTCACAAACTTTTGAACGCGATGAATACTCAATTACCAATATGAAACTGCTTTTAAAAGTATTAACTAATACTATGTGTAATAGAATGGAAAAACAAAACTTGAAAGCATACAACTTTCGATTACAGTTAAAATATAGCACTTTTAAGGTTGCTAGTAAAAGTATAACTTTAAAAAATCCTACATCTGATAGTCGAAGAGTTTATAAAGTATTAGAATCATTATTTGATGATTTCTACGATACAAGTGTACCGTTGAGACTAATTGGTGTTGCCGCAAGCCATGTAATTGAATCAGAAGATGAAATAAAACAAATGTCAATTTTTGATTCACTTGATGCGGAACAAAAGGACTATCAAATAGATAACTTAATTACGTTAATCAATAAAGAAGTAGGATCA
>ENA-ORSB01002011-ORSB01002011.1-human-gut-metagenome-genome-assembly--contig:-NODE-2011-length-17133-cov-6.783288_pt1 | contig 17133 bp, 19 predicted proteins | sample MGYA00242180_ERZ509144 | MGnify/ENA primary metagenome ERZ509144 (study PRJEB26280, sample SAMEA2338661) | human gut metagenome | biome: human gut; feature: human-associated habitat; material: faeces...
ATAGAAAAAGATATTTTGAGATATTATTTATATAAGGAAAAAATTTATCAAAAAATATATAATCTAAAGTATAAGAAAGGAATTGATTTATTATGAATATTTGGCATGATATTAGAGAAGACAGAATAAAGAAAAATGACTTTGCAGCCGTTATAGAGATTCCAAAAGGATGCAAAAATAAATATGAACTAGATAAGGAAACTGGATTATTAAGATTGGATAGAATTTTATATACAGCTACTCATTATCCAGCAAATTATGGATTTATTCCAAAGACTTATGCAGGAGATCACGATCCTTTAGATGTATTAGTTCTTTGCAATGAACCGATATATCCGCTTACAATTGTTGAGTGTTATCCAATTGGAGTATTAAGAATGACAGATGGCAATGAAGAGGATGAAAAGATAATTGCAATAGCTAAACAAGACCCATTCTTAAATTGTTATGATGATATTTCTGAACTTCCACAACAAGTTACAGCTGAAATTGTTCATTTCTTCGAAGTTTATAAACAATTAGAAGGAAAAGTTACTTCAGTTGATAAAATGATGGGAAGAGAAGAAGCCGAAAAAATAATACAAGAAGCTCTAGAAAATTATAAAAAAGAGTTTGAAAATAAATAATTAAGGAGAGAACAATGCTTGAAAAAATAATATTCAACTTGTTTGCATTTACATTATTTATACTCATTTTTATAAAATTTATAAGAAAAAATGATACAAGCTATGTTTATTTATTAATTACGCAATTTGTTGGAATTGCTATAAATTTTATAGAGTTAAGTTTGGGAAAAAGCTTTGGTACAATTGTAAAATTAATAATGTATTTATTATCTGTAATATTACCAATCTTTTTCATATGGCTAGAATATAAAAAGAAGATTGATTTTGCAGAAGTATTTTATATAATAGTTGCAAAAGTTACTATATTAATAGGAAAAGAAGATATTGCAAAAAAATATTTACAACAATTAGCAGAAAAATATCCTAATTCAATACAGGGTCATAAATATTTAGCAACAATCTATGAGAAAGAAAAAAAATATGAGCTTGCCTTAGAAGAATATGAAAAAACTTATGAGCTAAATCAAGAAGAAAAGGGAATATATTTAAAAATAGGAAAGCTATATGGTAATATTGGAAGAGAAAAGGAAGCTATTCAAATTTTAGGTGAGCTTCTTAAGAAGAAACCAGATTACTATGAAGCAAGCATGATTTTAGCAGATATATTAAATAGTAAGAAAGAATTTAAAGAAGCTGTTCAAGTCTACATGAATGCATTAAAATATAGACCAGCAGATTATGATTTATACTATCATTTAGGAATGACATATACACTGTTAAACGATTTTGCAAAGGCAAAGGAATGCTATGAAAAAGCAGCACAAATAAATAGCGTGTTATATCATGCACGTTATAGTTTGGGTCAAATTAATCTGCTATATGGTGACCTAGAAGAAGCTGAAAAGTATTTCATGGAATGCATTGATGCAGAAGAAGTGGAATCTGGAACATATTATTATTTGGCAAGAATTGCAATGATAAAGGGCGAAACTGAAAAAGCCAAAAACTATGCGAATATTGCTATAGAAGAAAATCCAACATTATATGATAAAATGGCTGATGAAAATATATTTATGCCGATAATCGATGAAGTGAATAAACCACGATTAAGTGTGGATGGCAAGAAGAAAAATAAGAGAAAAACATTAAGTAAAAAAGAAATGTTCATAGACCTATATTTAGATAATACTTGTAAGATAGTTGGAAAGCTAAATAACAATGATATAGAAATGATGGAAAATGTAAAGAAAACAAAACAGCAAACAATTAATTTAGATAATGAAATAGAGAAAGAATAAGATTATAGAAATATGAAAATTCCTATGAAAAAGTAATAGAACAATGTAAAAGTTACATTTATAAAGTAAAGAGATTATAAAAATAGAATTATATTGTGTATTACTTTGCTAGTATTAAATATTCATATTTATAATGTAGGAAAATATAATAAAATATAAGGAGAAAAAAGAAAATGGAAATATATCAGGCACTTATTTTAGGAATTGTACAAGGGATAACAGAATTATTACCGATATCTAGTTCTGCACACTTAAATATTATACCATGGATGTTTGGATGGATAAATCAACCAGGTTTTACAGAAGCTTTTAATGGATTTGACGTTGCACTTCATTTTGGAACATTACTAGCGATAATAATGGTATTTTTTAAGGATTGGATAGAACTTATAAAAGGCGGATTTAAATACGCTGTTAAGAAGGAAAAAACAGTACAAGGAAGAATGTTTTGGTATATTGTTTTAGCAACAATACCAGGAGGAATAATCGGATTTTTATTAGATCATTTTTGTCAAGACATGTTAAATAGACCAATAATAATTGCAATAGCATTAATGGTAATGGGTGTTGTATTGTACTTTGTAGATAAAAATTCTAAGAACAAAGTAAAATATGAAGAAATGACATTAAAGCAAACATTTTTAATTGGATTATCACAAGCACTTGCTTTTATACCAGGAGTATCTCGTTCTGGAGTTACCATTACAACGGCAAGAGCCATGGGTGTAACTAGAGAAGCTGCAACAAAATATTCGTTTTTATTATCAACACCAATAGTTTTTGCTGCAACAGTGCTAAAGTTTAAAGACTTTGTATTTAGTGTACCATTTATAATAGGAGTATTAGCAAGTTTCTTAGTTGGCTTACTAGTAATAAAGTTTTTGTTAAAGTACATAAAAAAAGGAAGTTTCAAAATATTTGCAGTGTATAGAGTAATATTTGGAATTCTAATAATAATAGTTGCAATAATACATTAGTTGCATGGAGTTAGAAAATATAATATCTTATTTTTGAAAGAGCTATAAATTAGTTTTTTACATAGTACAAATAAACTATTAAAAAACAAGCTTAATAGAAAATAAGATATTTTTTTTGTACAAAAGTTTCAAAAATATTACAATATTTCATTTTGGTTACTATTTGGATATATATGTTGACTTTTTTTCAAAAAAAGATAAAATATTAGTGAATGGATTATATTTTATATTTTATTGTATTTTTTTAATGAAAAATGCAAAAAATAAATATATAAAAATAAAAGAAAGGAATCGGAATGGCTAGTTGTTTAGGAATATATATAGATAGAAATATTATTAAATACGCAAAAATAACTAAAGAAAAAGATGACTTAAAGGTTGATGCCTTCGGAATAAAAATATATTCTGATTTATTACAAACAATTGACCAAATAGTATCTGAGACCTTTAGCTTTAAAGACCCAATAAGTGTAAATATTACAGACGAAATGTACAATTATTTTTATATGTCAGATTTATTGAGTAGAAAAGATTTGGCAAAGGCAATTGAAACTGAGTTTGAGTCTTTATGCACAGAAAAACAATATAATCCAAATGCACTTGAAGCAAGATATGCGATTGTTAATGACCAAAATGATAAGACAAAGATAAAAGTAATACATGTTTCTGAAAACAAAATGAAAATAAATCAAGTGATACAAAATTTTGATGGTAAGAAATTACAGAACATAACACCAATTGCATTAACGATTCCAAATATTGCACAGACAAATGAAAAGGAAAATGTATTAATAGTAAACATTGAAGATATTACAAATATTACTACATTAGTAGGAAGTAAAATATATGATGTACAAAAGTTAGATGTTGGAGCTCAACAAATACTAGATGAAATAAATAGTAAAGAAAATTCGTATTTAAAGGCATATGAAATATGTAAGAATACAACGATATACACAATGGAGGGACAAGGACTACAACAACAAGAAAACGGTTATTTGAATTATATTGTTCCAAACTTATTTACTATAGCCAGTCAGGTAAAAGACATAATAGGGGCATCTTTAATAAAAATAAATAAAGTTTATATTACTGGAACAGCTTCCGTAATAAATAATATAGATTTGTATTTTGAAGAACTTTTAAATGGAATAAAATGTGAAATATTAAAACCATTCTTTATAGAAGATAGCCCAAAGGTTAATATGAAAGATTATATTGAGGTAAACTCTGCAATATCACTTGCATTGCAAGGACTTGAATATGGACTTGCAAATATGAACTTCAATAAAAAGAATACTTGGAAGCAAATTAAAGAAGCATTATTCTCTGATATTACATTTGGTGGAAAAAAAGGAAAAGACAATGGTAAAAAGAAAATAAATATCAATTTGAATTCACCAAAAGTAAAACAATGGGTTATGCGTGATTTTTTCGGAGTATTAGTACTATTAGTTGTTTATGGAGGGCTTGCAACGTATATAGACTATGGAATACAAGAAAAAGAAAAAGAAATTAGTGATACAAAAACTGATATAAATGCTCAAATAACATTAATAGATAGAGATAGAGAAAAAATAAATTCAAAAACATCTGAATATACAACACTTACAACAAATTTACAAAATGCATCAGATGCTGCAAATACTAAGAATGCATATAAAAATGTAATTACTACATTCTTAAGTGAGATAATGTATGTTATTCCAAGAGAAGTAGTGCTTACATCAATAGAAAACCCAAGCGCCAGAAAGATTGTAATAAATGCTCAATCAGAAAAATATGAACAATTAGCATATTTTAAAGCTTTATTAAAATCTAAAGGAGTATTAACACCTTCATCTGTTGTATCTTCAGAAGCGACAAAAGAAGGTAACATTGTAAAAATTGTAATAGAAGGAGAGTTGCCATGAAAGACATTTTAATTACAGTAATTTCTATACTTCTAACAGTTGTTATAATTATATGTATGGTAAAGGGACTTACAGTCGGAAGTTTTCGTATATTAAGTATTAGCAATATAAAACAAGAAAGTTTAAATTTAGATAATGAAGTAGATGAATTAAACAATCTTAAAAATGTAACTTATAAAAAGAAAATTGACGATTTACAAACTGCAACTAAAGACCTTACAACAGCTAAGCAAAAATATTTAGATTTAGCGAGTGTAAGTTCAGATGAAGAAATACAAGAAGCAAATCTTGAACAGACATATGCAATGGAATTCTTATGGAATAAAGTTGGGTCATATGCTACAAAAGAGGGTGTTACACTAAAATGGGATGTATCATCAACAGGAGTAAATAACAAGTATACATTGAACTTTACAACTACAGGAAGTTATGTTGGAGTTATAAGCTATATATATGCATTAGAAAATGATTCTGATTTGGCATTTAGGATAGAAAACTTCAAGATGACTGCTAGTGGGGAAAATGTAACAGCAACATTTACAGTAAACAATGTAGCAATAAAGGCTGAAACGATTTCAAGCGCAAGCTCAAATAATACAAATGAACAAGCAAATACGAATACTACAGTACAGTAAGGAAGGAGTAAAAAATGAAGTCAATAGTAAAAGAAATATTTATAATATTGCTTTTATGCATAGCAGTATGTTTAGTTTTTGGAGTTATTTTTTACGACTATATACCAAACAACAAAGTTGTTCCAAGTACAGTAGAAGCATATAAAACATCCAATACAATAAAGGATGAAATAAGTCAAGAAATAGTAGATTATCCAAAACAGAATATAACGTTGGAAATAACAGATTCAGACTTAACAATAAAAAAACAAGACAAAAGCTATGAATCTGGGAAAGCAAACCCATTTTCAAATACTATAAGTTCTGCATCGGGTAATACTACAGAAAATACAACTACACCGTCTGGAAACAATAACACAAACAAGAATCCGGACTCAACAGACCACTATTTTAATAATATTAGTGGAAAATAATTAAATTCGGTTATATTTTTATAAAAAATATATACAAAAAATTTATCAAAGGAGGAATTAAGTATGTTTAAGAAAGAAAGAGGTATCACATTAGTAGCATTAGTTGTAACTATAGTTGTTCTTTTAATATTAGCAGGTGTTTCAATCAGCATGGTATTAGGAAACAATGGTATAGTTACAAAAGCTAAAGAAACTCAAACAGCTCAAGATAAAGCTTATGCTGAAGATGTTATCGAATCAGGCCTTAAAGCTGTACAAATAGAAGTTCTATCAAATACTTTACCAGCAGGCAAAACAGCTAATGTTGCTTATGTTGTAGAGAAGATTAATGATTCTGCTTTTACTGTTAAATCAGGTTCTACAGATACTATAACATATACAAAAGGTACAGCAACATATGATATAAAAGTTGATTTGACTAAGTATATTGTTGATAAAACAGCTGAATAGTTAATACTAAGAATATAAAAAGTTTATATTCATAAAATAAGGTTACCTAAAACATTTGAAAAAACCTTTTTAGGTAACCTTTTTTACATAAAAAGATCAGTTTTATAGGTAGAATGAAAAATTATACCACAAAAATAATTAATAAATTTTAAACTCTAAGTATACAAGGAGAAACATGAACCTACTATTATATATTTACATATTCCTTATAGGAATAACTTTTGGAAGTTTTTTTACACTTGCTGTTTATAGAATACCAAGAGGAGAAGATATAACACATACAAGGTCATATTGCCCAAAATGCAACCATAAATTATCATTCTGGGATATGATACCATTATTTAGTTATATATTCTTAGGAGCAAAGTGCAGATATTGTAAAGAAAAAATACGTCCTAGGTATTTCATACTAGAATTTTGTTCAGGATTGGTATTTGTATTATTTGCACTATCAATAAAGCTTAACATATATACTTTAACAGCACAAACAATAATATATTTTATCTTTGGCTTGCTATATATAGCTGGTCTATTTATCGTGTCTGGAATAGATAAAGAAAAAATAAACATCCAAAATGAAGTAACATTATATCTTACAATAGTAGAAGCAGTGTATATAATATATCTATGTATAGTAGACTCTGCTAGTATTTATAGATATGTCATATACTTATTAACATTAGTAATATTAACTATGGCAAATACCATTTATTATAAGAAGAAAGTAAAGAATAATTATACATTGGATTGTTTAATTTTACTTAATATAATGTTAATATTCACATATGAATATTGTTCTATATTAACTGTAATATTTACGCTTTTAGCAATGTCTATAAAAGTTTTAATTGATAAAATTAATCAAAAAAGGGCAAACTATAGTAAAACAAATAAAAAGTTACCAATAGGATTTTTCTTATGTGTTACAAACATAATTACTCTAATAACTACAAATTGTATAATTTTTTACAAAGGATAATTTTGGTTGGAATGTAAAGCATACCTTGAGAAAGGAAAACAAAAAAATATGAAAAAAATTATATCAAATAATAAGGGAATAACAGGAATTGACCTAACAATTGGCATTATAGTATTAAGTATATTTTCTGGTGTTATAATTTCACTTATGGTAAACACTTATAGTAAAGTAGTAGAAATACGAAAAAGTGCAAATGCAATGGCGTACGCAACAATCATACTAGAAAAAGTTGATGAAAAAAGTTTTGAAAAAGTTAATGATAGTTTTGTTTCATATTTAGAAGCCCTTGGAGAAGTTGATATAAGTGACGATTATAAAGTAGAATTTAGTACTGAAACACTAGAAGATTCATTTAAAAAGGCAATAATTACAGTGAGATATGATGTAAATGGTGAAGAAAAATCAATAACTATTAACAAATTAAAAGTAAAAGAAAAATAATTACATGAACATCTGAAGGAGAAATGTGAAAAAATGACCAATAATTGTTTAAAGTCAGAAAAAGGCGTAACATTGTTAACTCTTACTATTTATATTATTGTGTTAACAGCCATAGTAGGAATAATGGCTGGAGTAAGTAGTTTGTTTTACAATAACATAGGAATGATGAAAGATGCTGTAGAAAATGCGGGAGATTTTGACACACTAAATAGTTGTTTAATTAGTGATTCAAAGAGTAACAGTGTTGTAGTCGTTGATGAAACTGCAAAAACAATTAAATTTGAAGATGGAACAGAATATAAATACAATGAAACAGAAAAATGCATATATAGAGGAGAATTTAAAGTTGCTTCGAATGTTCAATATTTTTCTGTAACAAACTCAACAAAAACAGTAGATAATTTTCCAAAAAATATACTTACGGTGAAAATTATTGTTGGTGATTCAACGCAAAATTTAATAAATCAAAAGATAGATTATGTTCTAAGATATTGGTAAATTATTTATAAAAAGAGTTGAAGGTTAAAAATATTTAATAATTAAAATTTAACCTTGGAAAGGATATTATAAGTATGGATAACAGAAGAACACAGCCAATTGGAATTGAGCTTGTAAAAAGAGGAATTGTTGGTGAAGAAGATATAAATAAGGCATTAGAGTACCAAAAGGAGCACCCTTCAAAAAAAATTGGAGATATATTATATGAATTACATATAGGTAATCCATCAAAACTAATTGCTGCAATAGCAGATATATTAGGTGAAAAACCTATGTTGCTTAGTGCTTCAGATATAAGAATAAATATACCAGAGTATTTACCTATTGACATTGCAAGAAGAAATAAAGCAATACCTTTTGAGGTGGGTAGTGGAAAAATAAAAGTATGTTTTTCGAACACGGCTAACCAGAGAATGCTAGAAAATATGAGGCTTTTGTTTTTAAACAAAGGCTTAATAATGGAGAGATATATTACTTTTGATAGCATTATTGATGAAATTTTAACTTCTATGGAAATTGCTGCAACAGAAAAAATAGATGTTAATGCAGATATATCAGAGCTTGTAAATTCTATAATAAAAAATGGTATGGAAAAAAGAGCGAGTGATATTCATATAGAGCCAGAAGAAAATTCTATAAGAGTAAGATACAGAATAGATGGAGAGCTTGTAACTGCTGCAACAATAGAAAAAGATAAGCAAGCACAATTAATAGGAAGATTAAAGGCAATTTCTAACATGCATCAAGAAAAACAGGAATCTCAAGATGGTAGAATTTTGCTATATAGTGATTATAATATTCGTGTATCTTCACAGAAAAATGTCTATGGTGAAAAATTTGTTTTAAGACTTTTAAAGAAAAATGCAGACGTACAACAAATATTTGAATTAGGATTTCCAAATGATCCAGAGCTTGTAAAAAAATGTTTTAATAAGAGAAACAGCATAGTTTTAATTGCTGCTCCAACTGGAGAAGGTAAAACAACAACATTGTACAGTATTATAGATTTCTTAAATAAACCAGAAATAAATGTTACAACAATTGAAGACCCAGTAGAAATAAGAATTCCAGGGCTAAACCAAATCGAAATTGATGCAAAAACATCATTTTCAGATTCTTTAAGAACTGTTTTAAGACAAGATCCAGACATAATTCTTGTTGGAGAAATTCGTGATAGAGAAACAGCAGAAATTGCTATGCAAGCAGGTCAAACAGGACACTACGTTTTATCAACAATACACACAATAGACAGTATAGAGGTTATTACTAGATTAAGAAAAATAGGAGTTTCTGACTACGATATAGCAAGTACACTTGCAACTTCACTTTCTCAAAGATTGGTAAGAAAGGTATGCCCTAAATGTGCAGTAAAAAGAGAGTATACAGAAGAAGAAAAGAATATAATTAATGGAATAGCAAAAAAATACGGAGTCGAATATGATTTCACAGGAAAATACACATATGATACTGTTGGGTGTCAATATTGTAACGATAGTGGCTTCTATGGAAGAATTGGTATATTCGAAATATTAGATATGTCTGAAGCTATAAAAGAACTAGTAATAAAAGGTGAGTCAAGCTTGGAAATTAGAAAAAAAGCTATGGAAGAAGGGTATAAGCCTTTAGTAATAGATGGATTCAATAAGATTTTAGATGGATATACAACACTAAAAGAATTAAACTCTAAATTAGTTATATATTAAAATAAAGGTAATATACCAAAAGGAGAGTAACATGGTAGATGTAGATGATATTTTAAAAACAGCAATAGAAAAAGATGCATCAGATGTGCATTTAATAAGTGGAATTAGACCAATGCTAAGAATTGCAAGACATTTAACTCCATACGAAGGATGTGATAATCTTACGCCAGAAGATATGGCAGATATTTATGATTATTTCATAAGAGGTAACATAGATAAAGATGCAGTTTTTACACAAACAAAAAAACTAGATTCATCATTTGAGTTTAACGGACTTCGCTTCAGAGTGAACATATCTTTATCTGGAGATGTTCCAGTATTTACATTAAGACTTATAAAAAATGAATTACCAACATTTGATGAACTAGGTGTTCCAGATATAGTAAGAAGAATGATGTACCAACCACAAGGTTTAGTTCTTGTAACTGGTAAGACAAACTCTGGTAAAACAACAACTTTAAATGCACTGATAAATGAAATAAATGAAACACAAAATAAGAAAATACTAACACTTGAAAGCCCAGTAGAATTTAAGCATAAATGTAAACAATCTGTAATAGTACAAAAAGAAGTAGGATATGGACAAGATGTTTTAACATATAAAGATGGTGTTAAAAACTGTTTAAGAGAGGACTGCGATATTCTAGTAATCGGAGAAATTCGTGATAGAGAAACAATGGATGCTGCAATAGAAACAGCAGAAGCAGGCCACTTAGTAATTGGAACATTACACACAAAATCTTGTGCAGAAACAATCGATAGAATGATAAACTTCTACGATATATCAGACCAACAAAGTATAAAATATATGATAGCTTCACTATTAAAATTAGTTACATCACAAAGATTAATTCGTGGAAAAGATGGAAAATTGGTATTAGTTCCAGAAGTTATGGTTGTAGATAATATTATTTCTGGTATAATAAGAAAAGAAAAGCTTAGTGTTTCGGAAATAGAAGACGCAATACAAAGTAACTCTGCTAATGGAAGCATAGGACTAATAAACTCAATTGCAGAACTATTTGTTGATGATAGAATAACATTAGACCAAGCAAAGGCTCAAATAGAAGAGAAGAACATAGAGATTCTAAATAGAACAATAATGCAATTAAAAATAAAAAGAGGAAACAACGGAAACCATATTGGATATTAGTTTGGATTAAAAAGTATAAATGTTGACTTTTAGATAATCCTCAAAAATTATATTAGAAAATTAAAACTGAATTTGAACAAAAAAGGAGGTTTGTGATAAAAAATGCCAGAATATGTATATAGAGCCATTACTAGAGAAGGAGTAATAGTAAAAAACAGGGTTGAAAGTGGAAACAAACAATCACTAGTAAAAAGACTAAAAGAAGGCAACTTGACACCAATAGATGTAGTTCAAGTAGGTTATGGAAGAAAAAAAGTAAACACAAAAAAGAAAAATGTAACTGATATAGATGAAATAATGAAAACTGCAAACTCTTCCAGTGTAATACAAGGAAGAGGTAGAAAAAAGCAATCATTTGTGGAAAAAGTAAACCTTGCTATTTCCAAGCAAGAAAAAGTAACCACAAGAGATATAATGGTATTTACGCAAAATTTTTATTTACTAAAAAAAGCAGATTTTAACAATATTCATGCATTAAGCACAATAATAGAGAGTACAGAAAACCTTACATTTAGAGGTGTTTTGGAAGATATATTAGCTGGTCTTGAAGCAGGAGAATATATGTATACAACAATGGAATATTATGAAAATATATTTCCATATATATATATAAATATGATAAAAGTTGGAGAACTTTCAGGTTCCTTAACTCAATCACTTCAACAGGCGGTAAAATACTTAGACACTAGCACAGATACGTCAAAAAAATTAAAGAAAATAATAATTCCAAATGTAATACAATTGGTAGCATTAATAGCATTATTATTTGTAGGAAGCTTATACACAATACCTACAATACAAAATGTGTATGATGAAGTTGGTACAAAAGATACACTACCTGGAATAACAATAGCGTTCTCACATGTAATAGAATGGATTGCTGCACACTGGTATGTACCAGTTGGAATAATTGGAGCAATAGCAGCAGTAATAATTGCATATATAAATACTCCAAAAGGAAGATATAACTTTGACTATTTTAAATATACAATGCCTATATTTGGAAAGTTAAACTATACTATGGATTACTCGAGGCTTATGAGAGCAATGTTACTAAACCTAGAAAATGGAATGAGAATTCAAGATGCATTAGATGTCAGCAAAAACGTAGTAAATAACTTTGTTATGAGAGCAATGGTAGAAACATCTATAAACAATATTTTGGTCGGAACATCATGGATAGAACCATTCGAAAAAGCAGGCCTTGGTTCAACAATGATAACCGAGATGTTAAAGGTAGGTATGCAAACAGACTTATCTGCAATGATGGAAAAATTATTAGAATATATGGATGTTGATATAAAAAATACAATGGATAAAATTATGGCTGTATTGCCACAATTAGTATATTCGATAGTTGGTATTTTATTAATATTTGTTGTTGTTGTTGTACTTGTACCTTGTATTCAAGTATACATGGGAACATTCATGTTTTCAGCAGCAGGAGTATAAAACCTTCGCCCAATGGGGATGCCCAATTTTGGGCGAATTTTTTTTGCATTTTTTAAAATTATATGTTAATATTGTATTGTGAAATTCAAAGGAGACTATTTATGAAATTTGGAATAGATTTAGGTGGAAGCCATGTTGCAATTGGCTTGGTAGATGAAAATAGCGAAATAATAGAAAAAAGAACTTATTACATGAATGATAGAAGAAATGTAAGTTTAGAAGATTATATAATAAGCTCTATAGTTCACGGAGTAAATGAAATATTGCAAAGTACAAAATATAATTTATGCCAAATTGAAAGTATTGGTATTGCAACACCTGGAAATCCAAAAGATGGCTATATTAAAAATGTTGTAAATTTGGGCATAAAAGAATTTAACATTGCTCAAAAATTAAGAGAATCATTTGGAAGTAAAAATTTAAAAATAAATATACAAAATGATGGAAAATGTGCGGCATTAGCAGAAAAATACAAAGGGTCACTAAAAGATTATAATGATTGTGTATTTTTGTGCATCGGTACAGGAATTGGCGGAGCTGCTTTCTTTGGAGGTAAATTTATAAGACCTATTCGCAATGCTGGATTCGAATTTGGACACATGGTAATAAATAAAAATGGAGAACAGTGTAACTGTGGTAATAAAGGTTGTTTTGAAGTGTATTGCTCAAAGAAAAAATTCAAAGAGCAGATGCAAAAAATACTAGGAATTACAGAATATGTTGGTGCTGCAGACTTAACAAAAGCAGTAGAAGAAAATATGAATAATGATGATGTGAAAAATCTATTAGAAGAATATGTTGATAATTTAGCATTAGGAATAGCAAACATAATAAACATATTAGAACCCGAAGCGATAAGTATAGGTGGAAGTATGTCGCATTATGAAAAATTAATATTCGGGAGATTAAAAGAAAAAATTTATAGTGGAGAATATTTATTTAATAAAGAAAATCCACCTAAAATATTAACTGCTCAAGCAGGTAATGATGCGGGGATAGTAGGAGCAACACTTATTTTTTAACTAAAACTGCAAATAGAAGAGAGGAATGCGAAAAATGAATGTATATGAAGAAACACAACTAATATTACATAAATATAAAATACAGGCTAATAAAAGTTTGGGGCAAAACTTTTTGGTAGATGATAATGTTATAGATGAAATAATACATAGCTCTAACATAGATAAGCAAGATTTAATAATAGAAATTGGGCCAGGTCTTGGTGTTTTAACTAATAGACTATTGAAAGAAGCAAATAATGTTATTGCAGTAGAGCTTGATAAAAGAATGGTAAATATATTACAAGATAGATTTATTCTAAATATAAACGACCAAGCTGAAAGTAAATTAGAAATAATAAATGAAGACATATTAAAAATAAATTTGAATGAAATAATTGCAGAAAAAAGAAAACAAACAGAAATAAAAAGTGTAAAAATAGTTGCAAATTTACCATATTATATTAGTACTCCAATTATAATGAAACTATTAGAAAATAGACTAGATATAGATGAAATAATAGTAATGGTGCAGAAAGAAGTAGCAGAAAGGCTAACTGCAAAAACGGGAACAAGGCTTGCAGGAGCAATAACATATGCTGTTGAATATTATTCAGACGCAACAAGTATTATAAAAGTTCCAAAAGAATCATTTGTACCTAGTCCAAAAGTAGAGTCTGAAGTAATTAAATTAAAAGTTAGAAAAGGTAAAAAAATTCAAGTAAAAGATGAAAAATTACTATTCAATATAATATCAAAAAGCTTTATGCAACGCAGAAAAACACTATCAAATGTGCTAACAAATAACAACATAATGCATAGTAAAGAAGATGTAAAAAATATGTGGAAAGAGCTTGAAATTGATGAAAATGTAAGAGGAGAGAGTTTAACATTAGAACAATTTGGGAAAATTGCAGATTATATTAGTGAGAAAAAATAAAACATAAATATTTAGTTATATTACTAAAAATTAAAAAAATGAAAAAACATGTTATTATGAAAATTGTGAGGAGGTAAAACTAGTAATTTTGGAGGTAATGTCAAAAATAAAAAAAGACCTTTAAAAATAAAACAAAAAATGTTATAATCATAATAGATATGTAAATTTTGAAAAATAAAAAAAGGGAGGAATGCGGTACAAAATGAATCAAATTTTAGTCACTGAAAAGTTATACATAACACCAGAAATAAAACGTAAAAAAAGAATGTATAAAATAAGATTCTTTTTATCCGTTTTCTTAATTTGTATTTTATTTTCATATTATATATATGCAGAAAATGATAGAAATAAGAGTGAAGAAGTGGCGCATGCAATATTAAGCCAAATAGAAAATACTAACAATACAATTGCTAATGATAATACAACAAAAAACATAGTAAATGATGTATTAGTAATAGCGCTAGATGAACAAGAATCAAATGATGCTGATGGAGAAATTCATGATACACCAAACCAGAATCAATCTTCAGACAATAAGGATTCCCAAGAAGATCCATATGCAGATATGACAGAATCTATTTTATCTATTCCTTGTATAGGAATAAGTTATCCAGTACTTTCAGAAACATCAGATGAATTATTAAAAATATCATTAAACAAATACTGGGGCAATGGTCCAAACAAAATAGGAAACTATTGCATAGTAGGCCATAATTATGCAAATGGAAAATTATTTGGAAAGTTAAATCAAATGGAAATAGGAGATATAGCCACTTTAAAAGATTTGGCAACAGGAAAAACAGTTACATATGAGGCTTATAATAAATACATAGTAGATCCAACAGATGTTAGTTGTACTAGCCAGTTAACTAATGGAAAAAAAGAGATGACATTAATCACATGTAAAAATTATGGAACACAAAGATTGATAATAAAATGTAGAGAAGTATAACCGAAAATATTGACTTTTATAAAATTATTCAATATAATGTAGAAAGAATTAACGAAGGAGGAACAAACATGGCTAAGAAAAACGAAGAAGTAAAAACAGTAGTATGGGTATTTTGGATATTATTAGCAATAATTGGTGTTAGCATGTTATTTGCTGGAATTCAAGGCAGTATACAAGGTAACAATATTGCAACATGTGTAATGTTAATAGTTGTTGGAATAATCCTACTATTCATTGGATTAGTAATGGTATTAGGCAGAGCAAACATAATAACAAATGATATTGAAATGCCAAAGTCTTCAAAAAATGAAGAAAAAAAATAATTACATATAAATAATCGCTGTAGAAATACGGCGATTATTTTTTTGAAATTTTAAAGAAATAAAAATTAGTAAATGAGTAGAAAATGTATAAAAATGAAGTAAAACGGATAATTTTTATGCTTAAGCAAGTTTATCCGTTTTGTTATTTTTATCTTTAAAATTAGAAAGCCCTACTAGATAATCAATGGAAACATTATAATACTTAGCAAGCGTAATTAAGTGAGAAATAGTTATTGTTCTTTTACCACTTTCATATTCAGAGTAATACTGCTGAGAAATACCTAACAGATTTGCAATATCTCTTTGAAACAAATCATTATCTTCACGTAAATCTTTTATTCTTTTAAACTGCACAGTTATTATGTCCTTTCAAATAAATTATTCTTGATGATAACCACATTTTAACAGAAAAAAATATGATAACTTATTTATACATAATATAATGTGTATAAAAGAAGAACGTGAATTTAAATTTGGAATGTGCAAAGAAAATTAAAAGTATAAAAATTGTTACATGATAATAGTTTTTATACCCCAAACACATGAAATACAGTAGTGTGTAACAAAAATGTAATTAAAAAAATTAATTTATATTTTAATATAAGGAAACATAACAAAAAAGTATTATCGAGTAACAGAAAACATGCAAAAATTTTACTTAATAGAACTTCCTAAATTTAAAGAAAAAAATCCAGAATGCAATACAAAGCTAGAACAATGGCTATGGTTGATAGATGGAAGTAAGGAGAAAGTAAAAATGTCGGCAAAAGAAAATGAAGAAATATTATTTAAGTAATAGGAAGAAAAATAACGAGGTATTTTCAATGCAAATATCTCGTTACTTATTATCATTAATTATTGTACTTAATGAGATTTTTTATGCTTTTAGTATATCAAAAGAGTTAGGAAAATTAAGAATAGCATTTTCTATATCAGAAAAAGTAGAAAACTCAAATGAAATTATTGAAGAATGCAAAAAATAGAAAAAATTGTAATAATTTAGCTTTCAATTTTGATTGCTTTTTTAGGAATTAGAGTATATAATGAGAAAATACAATAACTTTTTTTATTGTAGAATTAACGTTAATTATTATTAGAATTCTAAAAAAATTTTATCAAATTAGTATTAAATCTAGAAATTTAATTTCTATATTCGCTATAGCGAAAGGTAAAAATCCAAAAAATTAAATTTAAATAATTATAATCTAAAGAGAAATGTTATATTGAGAACTTCCAGAGAAAAATAAGAGAGAAAATATGCGAAAATTTTACTTATTAGTTGAAAAATAGTAAATGAGATGGTAAAATGGAAAGGAAGTCAATGGACGGTTTTAATTTAAAAGAAAATAATAATAGTGATGCAAGAAGTCAAAAAGTGACAAGACTGCCACTAACATCAGATTATGTTTTTAAAAGAATATTTGCAAGAGAAGAAAATAATT
>ENA-ORSB01002024-ORSB01002024.1-human-gut-metagenome-genome-assembly--contig:-NODE-2024-length-17086-cov-4.069344_pt1 | contig 17086 bp, 12 predicted proteins | sample MGYA00242180_ERZ509144 | MGnify/ENA primary metagenome ERZ509144 (study PRJEB26280, sample SAMEA2338661) | human gut metagenome | biome: human gut; feature: human-associated habitat; material: faeces...
GCAGCATCTCGAAGGGGGCGCGGTTCACGTCCACCGGGAACAGCCCGTAGTGCTGCACGGCCCAGTTGCATTTGGGGTCCAGATAGGGGTTGAAGTTGGGGTTATCCTGATCTAAAATTTCGTCTGCCTCGAACTGGTAGAACCGCAGCAGCCAGTCTGCCTGATACAGCCGGTGTTCCCGCAGCAGGGGCGGTTTGGTGTCCAGCGCGGGCAGGCGGGTGTCCTCGGTCACAGGGATGTAGGCGGAGTAAAACACCCGTTTCAGGTGATACTTATTGTATAATCCTTCCGTTAATTGCAAGATGTGATAATCCGTTTCCGGGGAAGCACCCACGATCATCTGGGTGCTCTGGCCCGCCGGGGCAAATCTGGGGGCCTTGCGGTAGAGCGCCACCTCTTCCCGGTTGGCGGCCCCCTCCACCGCGATCTGCTTCATGGGCCGGAAAATGGAGTGCCGCCCTTTGTCCGGAGCCAGCAGGTTCAGGCTGCGCTCACTGGGCAGCTCAATGTTCACGCTCAGGCGGTCGGCCAGAAAGCCCAGCTGTTCCAGCAACTCCGGGCTGGTGCCGGGAATGGCCTTGGCGTGGATGTAGCCGCCGAAACGGTACTCCCCCCGCAGCAGGCGCAGAACCGCCAGCATCCGCTCGGTGGTATAGTCCGGGTTCACCAGCACGGCACTGGAAAGGAACAGACCCTCGATGTAGTTGCGGCGGTAGAATTCAATGGTCAGCTCGGCCAGCTCCCGGGGGGTGAAGGTGGCCCGGGGCACATCGTTGGACTTGCGGTTGACGCAGTAGCTGCAATCGAAGGAGCAGCAGTTGGTCATCAGCACTTTCAGCAGGCTGACACAGCGGCCATCGGCAGTAAAGGCGTGGCAGCAGCCCGGGGCGTAACAGCTGCCGACCCCGCCCGCTCCTGCTGCCCGGGAAGCGCCGCTGGAGGTACAGGCCACATCATATTTTGCGCTGTCCGCCAGGATCGTCAGCTTATCCATCAGGCTCTGTTCCATGGGACACCTCCGAAAAATGGGTATAAAAAAGAAAGCCATACTGGATGGCTTTTCTTTTTCAGGCGCTGGTGGGGCGTTTTTACCACTTCGCCTTGGTCTCCACCACACGGCCTGCAATGTGCAGGTGGTTGAGCTCCTCACCCTTGATGACCATTTCCTTATAGGCCGGGTTGAAGGGCTGCAGCACCACGCAGTTGCCGCGCTGGAGGTAGCGCTTGAGGGTACCCTCGCCCTCGTCGCCGTAGATCAGCACACCCAGGTCGCCGTTTTCCAGCGTGTCCTGACGGTGCACCAGAGCAAGGTCACCATCGTGGATGCGGGGTTCCATGCTGTCGCCGCGCACAACGAGATAGAAGTAGCTGGAAGGGTCCTTGACCCGGGCATACTCCTTGCCGTAGTCTTCCTCATAGGCCAGCGCACCGTAGCCCGCCTTGACCGTGCCGATGACAGGGATCAGGCTGTACACATAGCTGCCGAAGAAGCGCTCTTCGGTCTGGCCCTCCGCGGTGGGGTCGAACAGACCCAACAGATAGTCCGCGGTCGTGTCCAGGATCTCCGCCAGCTTTGCCACGGTGGTGGGGTCCGGGGAGCTCTTTCCGCTCTCCCATTTGCCAACGGCCTGCTGAGTCACGCCCAACAGGGAAGCAAGCTCCGCCTGGCTCATGTGCTTTTGCTTTCGGCATTGCCGTAACAGCTCCGGAAACGACATTGTTCAACACTCCTCTGCTTGTACCGGGTCCGGTAAGGTTTTGTCTGTATTTATTATACAACAAAAAGATGTTTCAGTAAAGAGGAAATCCCGCTTTTTCTCGAAGAAAAGTTGTCGTTCCGCACAAAAATTCGCACAACGAGCGGAAATTTTGATTTTGGGCTTGACAGCGCCGCTGAAATCTGGTAAATTAAATAGGCATTCGGTACGGCGTGTGCGGGTGCCCACGAGGAGAGATGTCCGAGTGGTTTAAGGAAGCAGTCTTGAAAACTGCCGTACGGCAACGTACCGTGGGTTCGAATCCCACTCTCTCCGCCATTTTTTTGAATAAGTGTAACGCACTTTGCTCTGGAGTAGTACTCAAGAGGCCGAAGAGGCGCCCCTGCTAAGGGCGTAGGTCGTCTAAACAACGGCGCGAGGGTTCAAATCCCTCCTACTCCGCCAAGAAAAAGCTCGATGATTCTTTGAAATCACCGGGCTTTTTCCATTTTCAGAAACCAAAAGGCCGCCTCCTCGGAATTTGTTCCGTGAAAGCGGCCTTTCTGTTACAAGATCAGATTCGTCACCACAGCCAGCACGCTCAGGTGCACAGGATAGAACCAGTAAAACACCTTCTGCATGGCAGGGGTGCAGCGGCCCCGCTGGCCGTTATAGAACCAGACCAGCACAAAAGCCAGCGGGGCGGTGAGCTCCCAGGCAAACAGCACGGCTCCCACGATGCACTGCCGCTTGCGGTCGCCACGGGTCAGGTACAGCGCACAGATGATGAGCACACCGATGCCGTCGTAGTCCGTACAAGCCAGAAGCGCCGCAAGCGTGCAGCCTGCCGCACACAAGAGTCCTTTCCAGCTGGCAGAGCCGTCCGGCTTTTCATAATGCTTCAGGCCTGCCATGGCCAGCACGCCCAGCGCCAGCGTCCAGTAAACGTTCTGTGCACCCGGGTAAAAGGGGGTGCGGAAGAACGCAAGGTCAAAGGGCACTTCGCTCAGAAGGCCGAACAGCACCAGCCGCCCAAGGTAGCCTTTGACGTTGTGGGTGTGCACAAAGCCCTCCACCAGCAGAAAACAGAAGATGGGAAAGGCCAGCCGCCCGGTGAAGCGCAGGACCCTGTCCAGCTGGAACAGCGAAAGCTGCTCCCATGCGCCGCCGGAAACTTCTCCCGTTTCCAGCTCCGGCAGCAAAAGGCCGGCCTCGATGCAGGACGCGCCGATGTGGTCCACCAGCATGGTGATGCAGGCAATGGTTTTAAGGGCAGTGCCGCTGAAACTGCAGCGCGGGGAAAGTGCGGTCATAAAAAACACCTCGGTCAGTTTGTAAAAAATCGTTATAAGAACTATAACGGAGGAAAGGTGGCATTTCCTCCGTCTGCTGCGGCAAAATCTACACAGAGCGTGCACAAATCAGCCCAAAATGCTTGACAGGACGGGCGCAGGATAGTAAAATCAAGAAGATAATTGAACTATCTCAAACCAAAGATGAAAAAGATTCACAGAGGATCGAGCGTCTCCAAACCAGATCAGACCGGAAGGAGGCATTGGGAATGACGCTGTTTTCTTATGAGATTTTCGACGCAGTTGCACGGCAGGGCAGCTTTAACAAAGCGGCTCAGCAGCTGCATCTGACCCCCTCAGCCATCAGCCACGCCATCGCCGTGATGGAGGCCGAGCTGGGCTTCACCTTATTCAATCGCGGCAAAAACGGCGTTACCATGACCAGCTACGGCGCTTCGCTGTACCCCTCCATCCGTGCGGTGCTGAACAGCGACGAGGCCCTGCAGCAGAGCATTGCCCGCCTGAACGGCCTGGAAAAGGGCAAGGTCAAGCTGGGTGCCTTCAACTCGATCTGCGCCGGGCTGCTGCCCAGCATCCTCAAGGGCTTTATGGCCCACTACCCCCAGATCGAAGTCGAGGTCTATCAGGGCACCTACGACGATGTCAAGGAGTGGCTGCGCACCGGTCAGGTGGACATCGCCTTCCTCTCCAACAACTGCCGGGAGGAGTTTGTTCTGACCGAGCTGTTCCACGAGCCGCTGCTCTGCATCACCCCCATGGACTGGCCCGAGCCGCCCAACGGCGTGATGACCCCCGCCCTGATGAACGGGCAGAACTTTGTAGTGCAGTGGGATGCCACCGACGCGGAGATGCGTCAGTTCCTCAAGAAGTATTCCCTCTCAACGGAGCGCCGCTGCCATGTCATCGACGACCAGTCGAACATTGCCATGGTCGAGGCAGGCCTGGGCATTTCCATCATGCCCCGGATGCTGCTGCGCAACTGCACGGCAGCGGTCAAGATCTACCCCATCGAGCCCGAAGAGGACCGCGTGGTGGGTCTGGCTGTCCAGCGTCCCACCGCCATGGCTCCCGCCGTGGAGCAGATGTTCCACCACATCGTGGAGTGCTGCAAGGATCTGGACTGAACAACAGTGTAACATAACGGGCCGGCGTACGCAACACCGGCCCGTTTTTTGCCGCCCGGAAAACTTTGGATTGTATCCCCGCCCGGGATACGGTATACTAAGAAAAAATCCATTCTGGTTTTTGAGGGGAAAAATTATGGATCGAAGAAGTTTTTGCAAGGTGCTGGGGTTTGCGGCCGGCAGCACTCTGCTGCCCGGGCTGATGGTCCAGGCCGCCGGGCAGGGTTCCGTGGGCCATGCAGTGCCGGATGGCCGCTACACCATCGGCATCCGCAGCGACCTGAGCGGCTGTGACCTGACCCACGCGTTCTATTATTCCGACAGCTTTTTCACCCACCCGGCCACCCAATATGACCACCAGCTGGCGCTGGCAACGCTGGGTCTGGTCTGTGCTGCGGCCAACACCGTGGCCAGCGATGCGGAATACTGGGTCAACGGCTCTGTGGGGCGGGAAGCCCACATTGCCGCCGCCTACGAGACCCTGGGCTTTGAGGACGCGCTGTTCTACAATTACGATCTCGACACCGGCCGGGCCGGGGACTTTGTGGGCTACTCGCTGGCCCGCAAGACCCTGACCCTGAACGGCCAGCGCACCACCCTTGTGGCGCTTGTCCTGCGGGGCGGCGGCTATGGCGGCGAGTGGGCCAGCAACTTCCACATAGGCGATACCAGCGCGCACACCGGCTTTGTCACGCCTGTGGCGGCGGTGTTTGCGTCCCTCAAGGCCTATCTGGCCCGGGCAGGGCAGGGCGGTGCCTTCAAGCTCTGGCTGGGCGGCTACAGCCGCGGTTCCATCATTGCAAATCTGCTGGCGGCAAAGATCGCCCGGGAGCTCCCCCAGCTGGGGCGGGAGAACATCTACGCCTACGGCTTTGCGGTGCCTGCGGCCCTGACTGCCGCCGACCGGCCTGACCTGCAGCAGGATTTCGATGCCAACCACGCCCCGGACGGCACCCTGCTGGAAAGCTGGCCCGAGAGCAACATCTTCAACATCATTTCCAGCGGCGACGCGGTGGCCCGGGTGCTGCCCGCTGCCTGGGGCTACCACCGCAACGGCTGTGACCGCTTTCTGCCCGCCACCCGGAATGCCGAAGAGCTGGCCGACCTGGACGCGCTGGGGGCGGAATTCGGCCCCACGCCGCTGGTGATCAGCAGTCTTGCCACCGCCGAGGACACCAGTGCCCTCATCAACATCGTGGCCAAGTTCTGCGTTTCCCGGGAAAATTTCCACCAGAAGTACGAGGCCGCCATGATGGACATGATCCAGTGTGCCTTTATCCGCTCCGAAAAAGAGGTGGTCGATGGCTACATCCTCAGCGACGGTGAGATCGTGGAGCGGCTGCAGAGCCTTTCCCACATGAAAGAGATCGATTACTGGCAGATCGTGGGCAGCGTCTGGGCCGCCTCCACCATGAGCCGTCCCATCCTTGAGCGGTACGGCCAGAACGTGCCCCTGCTGGCCCGGCAGATCCTCATCCCGGTGCTGGCGGTCGGCCTGTGCTACGGCATCGAGACCGATGTGGTGCAGATGGTGGCCCAATACATCATCCGCCTGCTCACCGCCCGGGGCGAGCTGGACAGCGTTCTGCGCGCGGCGTTCTGCCACCACCCGGAAAACTACATTTCCCTGATGGAATACTACACCCCCGAGGAGCACGGTATGGAGCCCTTTACCCGAAAGTGATTCACTTTTCTTCATCTTCCGCCTGAAATCTCTCCACCGGTGAAACGCCTGCGATTCGTTGAAATCCTGTTTTCTCTATGTTACACTTGATTTTATCAACTGGAAAAGAGGAAAAGAACATGGAAACTCAACACAAGCGCAGTGCGTTTTCCGGCAAACTCGGATTCGTGCTGTCCGCCGCCGGTGCGTCGGTCGGGTTGGGAAACATCTGGCGCTTCCCGTATCTGGCCGCAAAATACGGCGGCGGCATTTTTCTGCTCGTCTACATCCTGCTGGCTGTCACCTTTGGCTACACCATGATCATTGCCGAAACGGCGCTGGGCCGGATGACCCGCAAAAGCCCGGTGGGCGCTTACAGCCATTTTGGCAAGGGGAAGGGGCTGGCGTTCGGCGGCTGGATCAACGCCGTCATCCCCATCCTGATCGTTCCCTATTATTCGGTCATCGGCGGATGGGTCATCCACTATCTGGCCCAGTATCTCACCGGCCACGGCAGCGCGCTGGCATCGGACGGGTATTTCTCCGGCTTCATCTCCAACGGTCTGCTGGCCGAGATCGCGTTCCTGCTGTTCACCTTTATCACGCTGGGCATCATCTTTGCGGGTGTGCGCAACGGCGTGGAGCGCGTTTCCAAGGTGATGATGCCGGTGCTGGTGGTGCTCTCGGTGGTCATTGCCCTCTACTCGGTCACACGGCCCGGCGCACTGGCAGGTGTAAAGTATTTTCTGGTGCCCAACCCGGCCAACTTCTCGTGGATGACCGTGGTTTCCGCCATGGGGCAGATGTTCTACTCCCTCTCCATTGCCATGGGCATCCTGGTGACCTTTGGCTCCTACATGAAAAAGAACGTGTCCATTGAGCAGTCCACGGAAAACGTGGAGATCTTCGACACCGCCATTGCCATCATGGCGGGCCTGATGATCATTCCCGCCGTGTTCGCTTTTTCGGGCGGCGACCCTGACACCCTGCAGGCGGGCCCGGCCCTGATGTTCATTACCATCCCCAAGGTCTTTGCCAGCATGGGCATGGGCACTGCCGTAGGCGTGCTCTTCTTTGTGCTGGTGCTGTTCGCGGCCCTCACCAGCTCCATTGCCCTGACCGAGAGTGCTGTTTCTACCTTTGAGGACGAGCTGGGCTGGGACCGCACCCGCTCCACCATCCTCATCGGCTGCATTATGATCACACTGGGCAGCCTTTCCGCGCTGGGCTACGGCCCCCTTGCCAGTGTGACCGTGTTCGGGATGCAGTTTCTCGATTTCTTCGACTTCCTGACCAACTCGGTGATGATGCCCATTGCGGCCATTGCCACCTGCCTGCTGGTCTCCCGGATCGTCGGTGTGGAAAAGATCGAGGAAGAGGTCACACGGGAAGGTCAGCCCTTCCGCCGCAAACCGGTGTTCAACTTTATGCTCCGGTATCTCTGCCCCATCTTCGCGGCTATCATCCTGGCCAGCTCGGTCGCCAACGCACTGGGCTGGATTGCGATGTGACCCTGTTTTCTGCACGCAAAAAGCCCCCGGCCTGTATCCTCACAGGCCGGGGGCTTTTCAATCACTCTTTTTCAAACACGAGGAAGCGGAACGCGATGTCCGTGGTCAGCTCGGGCAGGGCGGCCAGGCGGGCCGCGCCATCCCGTGGCGTTTTCCAGTAATAGGGGGTCATGGCGAACAGCGCCTCCAGCTGCCCGGCAGGCACCGTGATGCTGCCCGAGACTTCCCGCTCCCCAATGGGGCGGAAGCCCTCATAGGCCACCTCCTGCACCGGGTTCTTGTAGGGCGTGTCGTAGAGGACAGCCTTCATCTGGTAGAGGTGTTCCGCACCGGGCACAACATAGATCATCCGTCCGCCCGGGCGCAGCACGCGCCGGAACTCTTCCTGCGCAAAGGGCGAGAAGCAGTTGAGCAGCAGGTCAGCCCATCCGGTGCGGACAGGCTGGGCAAAGCTGGATGCCACCGCGTATTTTGCGGCAGGCAGTGCCTTTGCGGCCAGACGCACCGCAGGCTTTGCGATATCAAAGCCCGCCAACTGCACCGGCCTGCCCGCCTGCGCAAAGGCCTGTGCAATGCAGCGGTCGTACCAGCCCTCGCCGCAGCCCGCATCCAGCAGGTGGAGCGGTGCATCTGCCCCGGCGGCAGCGCCGTACGCAAGGCACAGTTCCCCCAGCGCCCGGCCGAAGATGCCGTAATACCCGGCGTTCAGGAAGGCACGGCGGGCGGCGACCATCTCTTTGCTGTCGCCCGGGGCCTTGGTGCGCATACTCTGCACCGGCAGCAGGTGCCAGTACCCCTCTTTCGCCCGGTCAAAGCTGTGGTTCCTGCCGCATTTCAGGGCAGTGTCCCCGGTCAGGGGTTCGCCGCAGAGCGGACACTGCCAGGGGGCAAACGGCTCAGGTTTCATCGGTGTGATCCTCGATGGGTGCGGTGGCACCGCCGTGGGCGGTCATATACTCTTCAAAGTTGGTGAACTTCTGCTGCGGCGGGCGGCGGCTGATCAGCATCAGGCCCGGGTCCTCGTCCCGTGCGGGGGCGGCGTTCCGGCTGCGGCCGCGGGGTGCCTCGCTCTTGGCGGGGCGGGCCGGGCGGCTGCTCTGCACTGCATTGCGGTTATTGCGGCTGCCCTGCTGGCTCTGGCTGTTCTGGGCCGGGCGGGCATTGCGCGCATTCCGCTCTGCCCGCTGCTCGGTGCGCGGATCATTGCGGTCGGTGCGCTGCTCGGCACGGGCAGGCTGACCGCCGCGCTGACGCTGGCCGTTCTGGGCCGGAGCAGTCTGCTTTGCGGCAGGCTGCGCAGCCGGAGCCTTTTTGACCGGGCGCAGGGGGGTAGCCTCCGGGGCGCTCACAAAGTGGGGGTCGAATTTGGGCTGGGCGTTGCTGCCGCGGTTGGCCGGCTGCGGGGCATTGCCCTCGCGGCGGGTGCGGCTGTTATTGGAGCGGCGGTTCTCATTGCGGCCGCCGGAAGTGCGCTTCTGGTTTTCCTCCATGGATGTTCCTTCTTTCGGTTCGGTATTCTTGGGGCTGGGCTGTTTTGCAGCCGCTTTTTCCTTCTTGGGGGCAGCGGGCTTTTCGGCCTTGGCTGCCTTTTCTGCTTTGGCAGGCTTCTCTGCCTTCACAGGCTTTTCCTGCTCTGCTTCCGCCTTGGGCTTTTTGCCCCGCACCGGGGGCGCAGCCTTGACAGGAGCAGGCACACCGTCCCAGGGATGGCCGGAGACGACCGGGATCTGGCGGCGGTTCAGCTTTTCAATCCCGGCCAGATATTCCTTTTCCTCCGGGGCGCAGAAGCTGATGGCAGTGCCGTCGGCACCGGCACGGGCCGTGCGGCCAATGCGGTGGACGTAGGTTTCGGGCACCTCGGGCAGGTCGTAGTTGAACACATGAGACAGCTCGCTGATGTCAATGCCGCGGGCGGCGATATCGGTCGCCACCAGCACCCGGGTCTTGCCCGCCTTGAAATCCTCCAGCGCCGTCACGCGGGCAGTCTGGCTCTTGTTGCCGTGGATGGCGGCGGCGGGGATGCCCTGCTTGTTCAGATCTTTTGCAATTTTATCGGCTCCGTGCTTGGTGCGGCTGAACACCAGCGCGTTCACCACCTCAGGCTTCAGGTTTTTGATGAGCCAGGGCAGCAGGAACTTCTTGTTGCCCTTCTCCACAAAATACAGGCTCTGCTGGATGCGGTCCACCGTGCTGGACACCGGGTCCACCTTGACAAAGGCCGGGTCGTGCAGGATGCCTGCGGCCAGCTGCTCGATCTCCTTGGGCATGGTGGCGCTGAACATCAGGTTCTGGCGCTGCCTGGGCAGCTTGGCAATCACCTTTTTCACGTCGTGGACAAAGCCCATATCCAGCATCCGGTCGGCTTCGTCCAGAACAAAGATCTCAATGTTGGAAAGGTCCAGCAGCCCCTGCCCCACCAGGTCGTTCAAGCGGCCCGGGCAGGCAACGAGGATGTCCACGCCCTTTTTCAGGGCTGCGACCTGCGGAGCCTGACCCACACCGCCAAAGATGACGGTGCTGCGCAGGGTCAGATACTTGCCGTAGGCTTCAAAGCTCTCGCCGATCTGCAAAGCCAGCTCCCGGGTAGGGGTCAGGATCAGGGCGCGGATGGCACCCTTTTTGCGGGGCGCGCTGGCAGTCAGGCGGTCGAGCATGGGCAGCGCAAAGGCAGCCGTCTTGCCGGTACCCGTCTGGGCGCAGCCCATCAAGTCCCTCCCGGCCAGCACCGGCGGAATGGCCGCCGCCTGAATGGGCGAGGGGGATTCATAGCCCGCCTGTGCCACAGCACGCAGCACAGGCGCGGAAAGATTCAGTTCGTTAAATGTCATTCTTCACCTAAAATGTTTCTGCATTCCATATAATAGCGCTTTTCCTCTGCGTGCCCCATGCTGAAGGTCTTGCGGGGCAGCACACCGCCCATAACGATGCCCTTGAACAGATCGCTCTTCTCAAAGGGCGGCATCAGGAAAGCCACACCCCCCTGCCTGCACAGGGTGCGGACAGCGGGCTCATCGTGGACATAATCCACCCGGGCCTCGATGTGGCGGGCCATGAAATACTCAATGAATGCGTCAATGGTGCCCACGGTCAGCGGGGCAACGGGATGTTCAAAGCTGAGCACATTGGCCACATGGGGGCCTGCCAGCGTAAAGGACTGCTGTTTTGCATCGCCGAAGCAGATGCCTGCCGCGTGGGAATCGCTCCACGCAATGAGGGCCAGCAGTACGGCACCGCAGTCCACATTGAAAAGGACACGGTGGATGGGCTCGATCTCAATGGCCGGAGAGTGGACATTGCAGACCTCAGCCAGGCACCAGCGGGCCGGGTGGGTCAGCTGCTGCTCCGGGGTCAGGGTCTTTTTCAGCTCCTCCCAGCAGGCCTTGGCGGAAGCCAGCGAATGGTTGCCGTCGCCCACGGCCAGCGTCAGGGGCGCGCCGCCCTTTGCCTGGGGATACCGGGCATCAAAGGCCTCCTGGCTGCCCAGAGCGTTCAGAGCGCTGTCGATCTGTGCCAGCAGGGCGGGGTCCTCCACTGCCCAGCCGGCAATGTGGCCGCCGTTCAGCATCAGGTCGCCCTCGTAGACCTTGCGCAGCTGCTCCTTCTTCTCGCCAATGGGCTCGATGAGGGTGCAGCCGGGGTCATCGGCCAGCATCATAATATGGGGCGTTTCCAGCCTTGCCCCCCGGCGCACCGCCATGCGGGGCGGGATACGGCTTTCCACGGTGTGCTCACTGGGGCGGATGGCAGGCACCGCACCCTCGGCATAGCTGTATGCCTCCAGGTCGATCCTGCCCACAAGGCCCTGCCGCACCCGGCCGCTCTGCTCAGTGCGCTCCACATAAATGAAGCCGTCCACCGCGCGGGTCAGCACGTTCCGGGTATAATCGTCCATGGCCGCATGGATGGCGCTGATCCTTGCATCCACGTCATCCTCTTCCAGATAGACCTCCGGCAGGATCAGGTCCAGTGTGCTGGGGCCGCCTGCGGCGGCCTGCGCAGCCTTTTCCCAATAGGAGCGGTCACTGGTGAACTGATCGCAGGCCACACAGCCCCACTGCCCCACCGGGATCTGTTCCGACGGCAGCAGAATGTGCGCCGGGGAAAAACAGGGTGTTTTGTTCATAATACTTCCCTCCCTCTCACAAAAACGCAGGGATCACTCAAAATAGCTGGCGGCATCGTCCCGGATGACCACATGCTCCGCACCTGCCTCGGTCAGGGAGAGGGTCAGCTCCTCCCGGGCCGCTGCATCCAGCGTAGAGGAGGACGGGACCTTCACCAGCAGGTTCTTCACGCCCAGTTGGGCCGCAGGGGCTCCCAGCTGGCTGGAGGAGCCGGTCACCTCGGCCAGCGAATAACCGTACCAGAACGTCACTGTATCTCCGAAGCGGGCCTGCCAGGCGGCGATATCCGCAGTCAGCTGCCCGGCACGATCCACACCGTTGGTGGTGCCATAGTCCTGTTTGGCGCTGGTGGACGAGGGGAACTGGACATTTTCCAGCAGCACCTGATCAAACCCGGCGGCGTGCACCTCGGCGATCAGATCGCCGATATACTGCACGGTCTCCGCGGCGTAGGGGTTCAGCCAGGGGTTACCTCCGGCGGAAGCCTTGTTGTCCAGCCAGAGGTACTCCTGCCCCTGATACCGGATGGCCAGAGCGTGGTCGGCCCGGGCACCGGCAGGGTCACGGAAGGCAGTCAGCGCAGCCACCGGCACCAGCCCCTCCTCCTTGAAGATGGATGCCACGCTCGTCAGCTCGACCTGTGTGGGGGCCGCGTTGGCGGCGCCCACCGCCGTCTGGGAGGCGTAATACACCTGCCCGGCGGTGTCCTTCAGGGTCAGGATGGCGTAGGTCATGCCCTGTGCCTTGAGCTGCCGGGCTGCGGAGCGGATGGCGGCCTCGTCGGTCAGGATGGTCACATCCACCTCTGCCCACAGGCCCGTCACAATATCAGTGCCCTTGACCTCGGGCTCCGGCTCCTTTTCCGGCACCGAGGAAGCTGCCGGTTCGCTGGCAGCGGTGCTCTGTGCTCCGGAGGATGCACTCTCGCTGACAGCACTGGATGCGGAGAGGTCACGATCCCGCACCACGGTATACCAGGTGTGGGTGGCCCAGTCCAGCACATGGGGCGCGGCCACCCAGGCCGCTGCCAGCACGGCCACCACCAGCACCGCAATGCCGATGCCCTTTTTCAGCCGCATCTCGCGGGTGTAAAAGCTGCGCCGGTAGCGCTTGACCTTCTGGCGTTTGGGATATCTTGCCATAATCAACCACCCTCCTTGGGGTCAACTTACAGGATCACGGAATGGCCGGTAAAGCCGTAGATGGCCAGCGCCAGCACACCGATATAGATCAGGGTGATGGGCAGGCCGCGGAATGCTTCGGGGATGGCCTTGCTGCGCAGGCGGTTGCCCGCCTCGGTCACTAGCATCACAGCCAGCAGGTAGCCCAGGCCGCTGCCCAGGCCAAAGCCGATGGACTGCGCCAGCGTAAAGCTCTGGGTGCGCTCCACCAGCACGGTGCCCAGCACGCCGCTGTTCACGGCGGCAATGGGCAGGATGCGGATGAGCAGGCCGCTGCGGGGGCCCTTGACCGCCCGCAGGATGGCGTGCTCAAAGATGCAGACCACCGCCACACAGGCCAGGTAGAGCAGCGGGCGGAGCTGGGCACGGTAGGGCAGGTCCACGATCTGGCTGCCCGCAAAATACGCCAGCGGGGCCACCAGCGTCTGGGTAACACAGAGCAGCAGGGCAAACCACCAGCTGCTGGTGCGCTCGTCACCCACCAGCTGGATCAGGCGCGACACGCCCAGACCACGGGTAAAGATGGCGTTCTGGGCAAACAGGGCCAGCACGGCGTAGGCAAAGGCCACACCGATGGTATTCATCACAGCACTCACTGATCCTGCACCTCCTTCCGGGGGTGCGCAGCCAGAGTGCCGCGCGCCTCAGTTTTCAGGTATTCCTTGTGTTTGCGGGCCAGCGCGCGCCAGACGGCACACACCACGCCCAGCACGATGAAACCGCCTGCCGGCATGGATGCCATGGGCAGGACAGAGCGGCTGAGCTGGATCCCAAACACACTGCCCAGCGCCAGCCACTCCCGCAGGCAGCCCACGATGAACAGGATGAGCGCGTAGCCCACCGTGATGCGCAGACCCTTGGAGACAGCCTTGCGCATAGATTCCTGCACGCGGCCAAAGCGGTAGGTCAGCAGGGGCTCCACCACCAGCATGGGCAGGTAAATGCCCAGCATCAGCAGGTCGGTGCCGAACACGGCGTTCAGGATGGGATAAGCGACAAGGTAGACCACCGCCGCACTGCCGCTGTACACCAGCGCCCGGGGCAGCAGCTTTTTCTCCAGCTCTTCCGGGGCGGGCTGCTCGTCCCGCAGGGGGAACAGGCGGCTGACCAGGCAGGCCAGCATCCGGGAAGGCGTGAGCAGCAGGGCCACAGCCACGGCCAGCATCAAAGCATTTTTGCCTGTGGTGGCAAGCACCACCAGCGGAGCCAGACCCATGCCCTGCATGACAACGGGGTTGTTTTTGAACACCCGGTCATGGTGGGCGAACTTCTCCGGATCACGGGTGATCAGTTCTGCAATGGAACGTTTCATTCAGCGCCCTCCTTTCCGGCCGCAGGGCGGTGCATCAGCTGGTACAGGCGGCTCTCGGTGCGGTCCATCCAGCCGGAAATGCTGTTGACCGTGAGCAGGGCAAAGCAGACACCCGTCTCATACACGCCGTAATACCGGAAGCCCATGGTGATCGCACCCACCAGCACACCGTACAGGATGCGGCCCAAATGGTGGTGGGCGCAGGTGTAGGGCTCGTTGAGCAGGAACACCGCGCTGAACAGCATGGCACCGGTCAGCAGCTCATCCCGCACGCACTGCAGGCGCAGGGCGATGTCCACGCCGTTCACCCCCACCTGACGGGGGAAGAGGAAGGCGATGAGGGCACAGGTGACCACAAAGCTGACAGAAGCGCTCAGACGGACATCCTTTTGCAGCCAGAGGAAAAGCCCGCAGGCCAGAAGGATGAGGGCGGCACCGGTGCCCATGGGGGCGGCGTACTCGCCCAGCCCCAGCGACAGGGAGCCGATGTTCAGGATGCCGCCGCTGCGCAGAGTCTGGGAGACGGTGTCGGACACCGGCACGCCGGAAGCGTCCGCCAGCCGGACGGTGTCCTCATAGCTGATGACTACGTCGACCTGCCGCTGCGTCTGCTCGACCCCGATGCGGGCACCGAGCAGCCAGAAGGCCGCCAGAGTGCAGATGGCTGCCGCTATCAGCAGCAGACGATAAGAGTGAAGGTGTTGTTTCATAATCACGCACGCTTTCTGAATTTTTGCACGATCATCTGCAGCGCCTCCCGCTCGCGCAGCAGCCAGCAGATGCCGGCGTACAGCCCGATGCCGACCAGACCGAGCGCGCAGAATTCCAGCAGGGTCAGGAGCTTGCTCAGTCCCGGCCGGTACAGCAGGCTCTCGCACGCCCACATCGCCATGCCGGTCAGCACGGCGGCGGCGAGGTTTTTGAGCAGCTTGCCGGTGCGCAGACTGTCGCGGGTGTCGCGGAAGAAGCAGATGAGCGCGATGACGCCGCCGACGGTCAGCGACACGGCGGTCGTCCGCGCGATCAGGCCGCAGCTCTGGCTGTGCCGGAGCACGAGGTTGAGCGCAATGTTCAGCGCCAGCACCACCGCGTTGATGAGCAGCGGCGTCAGCGTCTTGTGCATGGTGTAGTACGCCTTGTTGATCAGGTCCAGCACGCAGAAGCCCGCCATGCCCAGCGCGTACATGGCAAATACGCTGCTGGTCATCTGGGTAGACACGGCATTGAAGTTCCCGCTCTCGAACAGGACGTGGATGACCGGCACGGCGAAGGCGGAAAACAGCGCCGAAAACGGCAGGATGACAAACAGGGTGTTTTCCACCGTGCTGCCGACGTAGCGCTTGTATTCCTGCGCGTTCACCTGCGAATAGGTCAGATTGTATTTCGGAAACAGCACGACGCTGATGCTGTAGATCAGCGTGGTGGCGACGGGGGTGAAGAGCTTGTCCGCGTAGTACACGGCGCTTACGGCGCCGCTGCCGAACGAGGACACGGTATTGGAGTCCGCCAGGTAGCACAGCAGGAAGATGGACGTGGTGAACACCGTCACGACCGTCGTGCGGGCAAACAGCTTCAGATCGGGATCGCGGAAGTGCAGCCCCGGGATCAGTCGGAACTTTTCCCGCACGATGCACGGGATCGTCATGGCAAACTGCAGCAGCCAGGCAAAGCAGATGACCAGCACGTACTCGAGCACGCGCTCGCTGCTGGAAAACAGCACGAGAAACACGATCAGCAGCACATTGTACGGCAGGCTCAAGCTGCCCTGCAGCGTATAGTGCTCCATGGACTGGAACACGGCGACCAGCAGGTAAATGACCACGATCAGCGGCAGCGTCAGCACGCAGATCTGCAGGTACATCCGCAGCGTTGGCAGGTCGGCGTCGCTCACGCCGAGCCAGTGGCCGACGGGCGCGAAATGAATCACGATCGAGGCGAGCCCGACGACCAGCGCGCTCACGAGCACGCTCACGCAGATCAGGTTCCCGGCCACGGCAAAGGCCTTGTTCCGGTCCTCGGCGAGGTGCCGCGAGATCACAGGCACGGCCGCGATGCACAGGGCATAGGCGACGGTCGTGAAGATATAAATCGTATAGTTATAGGAGATCGTATAGAGGTCGAAGGCCGTCTGCGTGCCGAACACGCCGGCCTGCAGCGCCTCGCGCACGATGCCGAGGATCTTGGTCAGCAGCGTGACCGCCACGACCAGACCAATGGTGCGTAGCGTTCGTTTGTTCTGGTTCTGGCTCATGACGCGGACACCTCTTTTTCGGACGGCGCAGCGCCGTCATGTGCCGTCAGGCAGTAGAGTGCAGCCAGCGCGGCGGAGAGGTAGAACGAGGCGTTCGGCCGCCGGAGAACGCTGGCAGAGAAGTAGGCGTTGACGATCAGGATCACCGCCGCCATGCCGAACGCGCACACCGGCAGCGTGAGGTACCGGCGCGGCTCGCGCGCCATGCGCCACAGCGCACGCCCGGCGAAAAACAGCAGGAATCCGGCCAGCAGTACCAGGCCGGTCAGACCATAGAGATAATACACGCCGTGGAAATCGTTCTCCGCGTCGAAAATGGCGCCCTGGCAGCGCGTCGCGTCCAGCTCGAAGCCGAACAGACGGCTGGTGGCCGGCAGCTCCGCCATGAGCAGGCGGCAGTAGACGAGCTTGGTCAGGCGGATGTCGCCGATAACGGAGATGTCCGTGGAATCGTGAAAGGCGTGCTCCACGTTTTCCAGACCGAAGCGCTCGACGGCCACGCGCTGATACTTCCAATACAGCGCATCGCGCGTCTCCTGTTCGGAGGCGCCCAGATCCTCAGCCGCCTGCTGCTGCTCGCTCACGCTCTCGGCATAGGCCTGTCGGTTGCGGTACATGGGGCTCTGGTGATAGAGCCCGCCGCACAAAGCGGCGCACAGCAGCACCACGGCCAGCGCGCGCACGTTCCACTGCCGGGTTAGCGCCATGCTCAGGCATACACCGGCGGCGATACCGAAGATCTCGGCATAGGCCAGCCGCGTGCCAAGCAAAAACAGCAGCGCAAAGCCGACGATGCAGTGCATCACGGCGGCGGGCAGCTTCCCGCGGCGCACGGCCGCAAGCATGGCAATCACGGTGAGCACGCCGAGGATGGCGCTCTGCGAATTGGGCAGCCAGAACCAGCCGCACC
>ENA-ORSB01002035-ORSB01002035.1-human-gut-metagenome-genome-assembly--contig:-NODE-2035-length-17019-cov-3.519099_pt1 | contig 17019 bp, 15 predicted proteins | sample MGYA00242180_ERZ509144 | MGnify/ENA primary metagenome ERZ509144 (study PRJEB26280, sample SAMEA2338661) | human gut metagenome | biome: human gut; feature: human-associated habitat; material: faeces...
CAGGTGATCCAGTGGTCATATTTTTTTCATTTGTTCCCATAAGAATCTCCTTTTTTTTTCATCCTTTTCCGATTATTTTACATAGGACTCTGCCAAAACGCAATCCTCTATTTTCACAAAGTTTTCCCGATATTTTTGGTAGCTATTATATCCTTTTTCCCGGCTTTTTTCAGCTCTTCTTTCTCAAAGGGAAAGTTAGCAAACTTGAATACATTAAGCCCTGTTTCTTCATCATAAACTCTGTCAACTTTTCCATCAATGACCGTAATTACCATCTCACAGGTTGCACTCACGACAGCTCTGTTCAGATGCCCTCCAAACGCTTCACCTTTCTCATTTCCGACACTCATATGAAGATGCGCATAATATTCTCCATCCATTGTATTGATCGTACCTGTCAGTGATGCAATTTCATAATACCCTTTAAAACTGTTTGAGTAATATTTCTTCTCATCTGTCTTATATACTCCGATTGTGAAATCATTGATAGCTCCAAGAGCATTGATACTGGCAAGCTTTATATTCTCATTAATAGCAATTACCTTCAGTTGCTCCAATATCTCCTCACCTTTGTCAATCCTTGCAATTATTGTGTTGTCAAATCTTTTATATTCCATTTTGTTTTCTCCTTCTATGGACGTTCCTAAATCTTCCCACTATATGGGTTCTGGGTTCCATCTCCCTGCAGATGATCATATTTTTCATACTCCTGTTTCTGCGATTTTTCCCCTACCGTTTCCGCTTGTTCAGATTCCGGCATGAGGTATTTCGGTATATTATACTCTTCCCCCTCTGATTCATCATCCAATATCAGAGAAGCCGCGTCTAATCCTAAATGAGAGAGTATAGATCTAGATGGGGTCCTGCCCATCTTCACATCTATGTAATACTTAATACTTGAGATAATTACAATAATTCCCACAATTCCACATACAACTATGCTTATTTCAGATAAGCCGATACCTTCCCCGCCGTCCTGGAGTAATATAATAGTTCCTATGCAAACCACAAGCATTATAATCCCCGTCAGCAATTCGATCACAAGCTTTCTCTCATCAGAGATTTGACCCTTACGCATTTTCACAAAGGCAAGTATTGATAACATGATCATCGTAATTCCTATGCTCATCAATATGCGGCCCGGCAATGGCTTTCCGCCCACATATGCATCAGCTGGCTCCTCTGGATCATATCTGATCTCCACCTTTTTTCCAATTTGCGGTGGAACCTTTGATGCATCATCATCCTCTAATTCATATTCCGTATCGCCCACGGAATACGCATAAATAGCCGAGTACATCCTCTCGTCATCGCTGTTTTCATAATATGACGATCCCACTACCTTTCCTGTTGCGAAACCGTAGTAATCATCCTTCCGCATTCTGTCTGCTGCCATCAATATTCCAACTATCATTATTCCAATACCAATGACCATAATTATTATAGCCGAAACCTTACTGCTTATATTTCCATGATTGTTTCTTTGAAACATCCTATACCCCTTTCCTCTTGTGGGAACGTTCCTTCCCTATATCGCATATTCATTATCAATAGAATTCCAGCCTGTGCTCCACCAGCTCACTCCCCTCATATACGAGCTTGAGTGAGAAAAATCTCTTCTCCCCTTCAAGCAGCAATTTCAGGAATATCGCATCCCCGCTCCACGTCGGAAGTGTTGGCACGATCTCTTTATCCATCCACTGAAGGTCCCCCTCATCGCATATCTGAACTTCCCCATCAAATCCATCTGCGGTGAACAGGCACATAAGCTCATTCTCACACTCATTGCTGATAAATGTCACCAGCCCTCTGAATCTGTACAATGTAAGCGTAAGTCCCGTCTCCTCCTTTATCTCCCTCAGAAGGCAGTCCTCAGGGCTCTCACCCTCCTCGGCATGTCCACCCACACCGATCCATTTGCCTTTATTAATGTCCTTCTCCTTCTTTGTCCTGTGGAGCATCAGGTATCTTCCATCTTTCTCTATGTAACAAAGTGTTGTCATCTTCATATATTATCCTCCCAGGGACGTTCCTTCTGTACCGAAGAGTGTCCCTATGTCCTATTGTTATCATGACACGGGGACACTCCTCGTGACAAAAGGAACGTCCCTACTTATTCACTATGTATATTCCTGCGCACACCAAAACCAGCGACACCAGGCTTACCGGGCCAAGTGCCTGCGCACCCTCGCGGAGCAGCCATGCCGACAGTATCACGCCGAACACCGGATTCATAAATCCAAATACTGCAACCCTTGATATAGGATTATACTTGAGCAGCATTCCCCACAGAGAATATGCCACCGCCGATATAAGGGCCAGATATATGAGCATCAAAACTCCACCTGTGGATACGGTGCTGAGTCTGCCTCCCATGGCAAAACCGGCAGCCGACAGAATAATTCCGCCAACTATAAACTGGTAGCCACTGAGCATGACCGGATTGTGTTTTGCCGAATATCTCTTCAGTAACACAGATGAAAATGCATAAGCCACTGTCGAAAGGAATAGCGCACCCTCACCTGACAAGCTCATATGGAAATTCATTCCATTCATGTTTATAAGTACAACTCCCGCAAATCCAACCAGACAGCCAAGCATCTTCTTCGCAGTGACATTTTCCTGATGGAATATGAATCCTGACACGATTATCGCAACGAATACATTTACTGCCTCTATGATCGAGGCCTTGACTCCGCTTGTGTGCGCGAGACCTATATAAAAGAACAGGTATTGTATGACTGTCTGCAGCATCGCAAGCCACGCTATCTTGCCGGCGCAGCCCTTCTCCGGCTTTATGAACTTTCCTTCCAGCAGACTTCCAAATATCACGGCAAGGATTCCCGCCAGCACGAATCGCATACCGGCGAACAGTATCTGTGCCGACGTATCCGCACTCTCTATATTCCACAGTCCATAACCTATCTTTATACAAGGAAACGCACTTCCCCACAACAGGCAGCACAGCATGGCACCGAACCACACAACACTGGTCTTCTGCATCCATTTGTCGTTTATCTCTATCTTTTTCATATTTACTTCTCTCTCGTGTCTTTTATATCATAGACTAACAACATTATATACGATTATAACTGCCAGTCTATATTCTTTGCATTCTCAGCAAGCAGCAACCTGGTCGCAAGCTCTTCTTCATCCAGTTCTACATAGTCACCATTTGCATAATATCTCCACTCGGCTGTCATCTTTTTCCCTGTAAAGTTCGTCTCCCTTATGACCCAGAACTGTTTTGGAGACAATCTCTCCTGATTATTTTTCATCAACGTATAGCACTCTGTGTACTTGCAATTCTTTACTAGTTCCTTGACATCCATAAATGTCTCACGATTCTGAACCTGACATATAAGCAGACTGCAATTCTTCTTTGGTTTTCTCTGTACCCTCTCAATGGATATATCAAACCATGAACACAGTATCATATATATCAATATGTATACAAACAAATATGCTATGGAAAATACGACATCACCTTTATCGCCAATAATCTTGTATAGGAACCATTTATTAAAATAGAACAGGATCACGCCAGTCAGAAATGAACATAAGATCAGATCTGTGAACCACTGGCCGGCTATGATCAGCCCATGTGTGTTACGTGAATCTGATAAAAAGCGCAGTATCCATAGAATCAACAGTGTGCCAACCGCCAACACAAGAGCCGCTATGCCAAGATGCACACCTGAGTCAAATATCCAATGCCAGTTAAGCGGCAATTTTATATGTTTTATATCTTGCAAGAGGTACTGCACATCAGGATTCCACACCGTATTGCCCCAATATATGAATCCCCATACTGCACCTATCACAAATAACAAAATCTCCTTTTTCCATCTTCCCCTCATAATGTACCTCCATTCTTAAGCATCTTTTATTGTATATATATGGAAAGTATATTTTTATACACGAAAAAAGTCAATTTTCTTTCCCCATTGGCGCGACTTGTTTTTGGCAAATATTTCTTCAATTATCTCCTCGTATATGATATGTTCTAGTTAGTTTATGCTAACCATATAGATTATTTACAAGGGGGATTACATGGAACAGAAAGAAAAAATTAAATACCAAAGGAACTGCCTGCTGGGCGCGCTCGGCGCAGCGCTCCTGATCGTGGGGGATCTGTGTATCAGCATAGTACCCGCATCACCCGCGGACAAAGGACTTTATGTGAGGGGGCATATCTGAACGGGGATTTCCAGCTGTGGAGAGTTGCTCTGCTGCTTGTGACAGGTCTTGTCGGTATGTTCTTCTATGCATTTGGCATAGACGCCATATCGGAGCAGATACTTCCCAAGTACCGCAAGACGAGGGCACTCGTCAAATACGCAGGGCTCATGTATGTCGCGTCCGCCGCGACACTGCATTTTCTCGTGGGAACACTCGCTTACTGGGTAACCTATCTGTCTGAACACATTGGAAGAGAACAGGCCATCGCATATGTTGACGACTACTACAATCTGCTCTTTCCAGCCGTCAGCATAGTGTACATACCTACGGCACTGCTCATGCTCACAAGTCTTATATCGCTGCTGGCAGGCAGAACTGTCATGAAGAGGAGCATGATCGTATTTCACATCATCACATGGCAGCTTATATTTGTGCTCATTCCTGACATCAGACAGGCCATGGGCGCCGACATATCCACACTGGATTATGTATGCAGTCAGGCATCAGGAAACCCCGCCTGCCTCATCTGGCTAGTTGCCAGCTTTGTATATTCTAAAAGAAACAGCAATTAACAACCGTCTCCAAACTAATTCAAACATATAAAAAGTTCCATGCATCTGCACCGTGCAGACACATGGAACTTTCTTATTACTCTATATTAACTTCAACCTACAGCATACCCTCTTTTATAATATCGTGGTCTCTCAGTACCTTTTCAATCACCGTGCCCTGGATCTTCTTAAGTATAGGTCTCTTGAGCTTGTTCAGAGGTCCAAGATTTATCTCAAGCGGAGATTTGCCATCCATGAGCTTCACGCTGCTGTCCAGCAGTTCACGGATATCGTACACACTTCCCCACACCTCAGGAACACCTCTGTCCACACCGAGGAGTCCATACACAGCCTCCATTGCAGTTCTCACCGAATACTCTGTGGTGAACACTGTGTCACGAGGGGTGTCGGCAAACTGTCCGAGGAATGCAAAGTTGGTGCATCCGTCCGGAATTACGTCTGGTCTGTCGCCCTTTGCTCTAGGCATGAAGAACGCGGTGATATATGGCATCATAGTTGGCACACAGACTGCGCTGTTTGTGGCCAGCTCCTCGATCTCATCTTCTGGCACACCCAGATGATAGAGCCACTCCTCCGTGATCTCCTTACCGGTACAATCCTTCATAGGCTTCTTGATATAATCGCCCGGAACATCTGTGAACAGGCCATATACCCATACACACACCTTATCCTTGTCCTGGGTCTTGAACTGTCCCTGTCTGTTGATGGTCCAGCTCATCAGCCAGCTTGAATCCTGGCAGCTCACTATACCACCCGTGACAACCTTTCCTGTTCTCGGATCACGCTTGCAGATATCTACGATGTATGGGATGATCTTGTCGTCAAGCGTTGTTACTGTGGCTGACTCCCAGTTTGTCTTAGATATATCAGAACAGAACTTCTCAGGATGGCCAAATGAAGGATCCTGTGCAGCTATGTTCTTCCACAGACTCCAGCAGCCGCTTGTTCTCACCTCTGCGTCACCATTTGGCGCATGATTCTGGTCTCCGTAGATAGTTCCCTCCGTACAGCTTCCATTTGTGACAAATACAAGGTCGTTCTCTGTGAGCGGAATACCCTTCTCAGCTCCATTTACCCTGCACTCGATGGTCTTTGCTATCTTCTTGCCGTCTCTCATGTCAAATATGACATTTGTGACCTCCGTGTTGTACTGGAATGTCACACCCGCAGCCTCAAGATACTTCACCATCGGAAGGATCAGTGACTCATACTGGTTGTACTTTGTGAACTTGAGGGCCGAGAAATCCGGAAGTCCTGAGATGTGATGTATGAATCTCTGGAAATAGAGTTTCATCTCCAGTGCACTGTGCCAGTTCTCAAATGCGAACATCGTCCTCCAGTACAGCCAGAATGTCGAATCAAATACCTCATCATCGAATACATCCTCTATTGTCTTGTCATACAGATCCTCGTCCTTTGTCATGAAGAGCTTCATGATCTCCATACAGCCCTTCTGGCTCAGATTGAATTTGCCATCTGTGTGGGCATCCTTGCCTCTGTTCACTGTTGCTCTGCACAGTGAATAATTTGGATCCTCCTTGTTCAGCCAGTAATACTCGTCAAGAACCGATACCCCCGGTGTCTCTATGGAAGGTATACTTCTGAACAGATCCCACAGGCACTCGAAATGGTTCTCCATCTCACGTCCACCTCTCATGACGTAGCCTCTGGCAGGATCAAATATTCCATCGCACGCACCGCCCGCTATATCCATAGCCTCAAGAATATGGATGTGTGAACCCGGCATCTGTCCGTCACGTACAAGGAAACAAGCTGCTGCCAGTGATGCAAGACCACTTCCCACTATATATGCGTTCTTGTCATCCACGCCCTCCGGCTTTCTCGGTCTGGCAAATGCCTCATAATTTCCATTTGTATAATAGATTCCCTTACTGTTCTTCTCATGCTTTCCGCGCTCCGTATTATGGTACTCAGCATGTTCAGCCGCAGCCTTCTCCTTCTGAACTTTTGCCTTATTACGATTTTTAACTGTGAGAGCTGCTGCTCCTGCGCCGGCTGCTGCCACCGCTGCTATCCCGATTCCCAATTTCTTCTTTGACATAAGCAATTCTCCTTTCAGTCTGCCGTCTATCTTTATCTCATGTCCCTATAATAGCTTGCCCAATTTTTATTTCATATTTACAAAAAAAGTGGAATGATAAAATTTTTATCATTCCACCCGTTTTGTATAACTCTATATTGCATATGTACTCTAGCGATACCTTCTATCGCCGCCCTTCTGCCTGTAATATGCCGCCTTGTTCTCGTACATTCTCTCATCTGCAGCCTTTACTATCTCGTCAAATGACTCCCAGTCCTTCTCATCACTTGACACATAGCCACATGATATCGATACGGATTTCACCAACTGTCCAGACCATCCACGCACAACGTCATCAAACTCCTGCTGCACTCTCTTCAGCCTTCTGGTATTTACAAAGATGATGGCTGCAAATTCATCACCGCCCATCCTGTACACCTTACCATAGTTTCCAAAACACTGCTCCATACACTCGGCAGCACCCTGAAGCAGTTCATCTCCAGCCGCATGTCCCAGGGTATCATTCACTGGCTTAAGCCCATTTACATCCATGGACACATACACATATACAGAATCTCCCGGCAGCTCCCTGACATCATCTATATATGCACTCCTGTTATAACATTTTGTGAGCTCATCTGTATAAGACCTTCTTATCAGCTTCTGCTCCCGTTTCTTATCTTCATCTATGTTTCTGGTGGTAAATATGACTTTTAAAGGACGTCCGTCCTCGTCAACATCTATCGATATAAATGACAGTCTGAACCATCCAAGATCCTTCACCATGAACTCACCTGATACAATCTTTTTCTTGATCAGCCTGTCCCCAAGACTATCAAGATCCATGAATTTCTGGGCACTTGCCTGATGTTCATCCACAACCACCTTATGAACGATCTTCCTCATAAGTTCCTTCGCCCCTGCTGCCCGCTCACCAGCCCTCAATATCAGGTCTCCTGCGGTATAGAGTGCAAATGTATCATGTTGAAGATCAAGCATATGCATGCTGTAATACATCCCCGACATGGATGTCAATATTGACAGCTGTTCATTTCTCTCCCGGTTCGCATGTATCACCTTCATCACCATGCTTACCACCAGGCCGGCGGCAAAACACAGATACAGTGCCATGATAACCATGATTGCCATATTACTCCGGCTATTCACATCCATTCTATATATGACCCCGATCACATACTCTCCGGATCTTCGGAATACACATCTGTTTCTAAATCCATTAATCCTTCTTATGCCTGTAAAACTGTCTTCATCGTCCGGCAACATATCATCAGTCACCGAAATGCCGATCTCATCAAGAGTAAGCCCTACTACCGGTTCATATGAACATCCATATATTTCTCCCGATTCGCCATCTGCCACTACAACACTCAGACCATCATACATAGGCATATTGGCAACCACCGTGGATATCTCATTCTGTTTTACTTCATTCAGAAGTCTTCTCGGCTCGATTCCAACCTGTATCATCTTGGTTCCATCATCGTTCCATGTTATTGCATACATCATCTTCTTACCATTTGATGTGTTCGGAGTGACATCCTGACACATGGTGAGATTCTTGTCATCAAGCATCGGCTTGAAATACGCCATCTGCTCCCCGGAATCAAAGCTATATCCAAAATATTCGGGATTGGTACCAGCATATATCACGCCATCCGTATTAAACAAATGCACCTCATCAACAGATATAAGTGCAGCAATCTTGCGGAGCTCATCCACATCATTTGCCACCTCAGGCTTTGCATCAACTATATACGCCACAGCCTTAGCCCTGACCATATAATCTTCCTTGAGGGAGTCTATCAAATCTTCCTCACTTGCCTTATTCTTCTCAATTACATTGCTGACCTGATCCAGCAGCACCTGCGAGGTCCTGTCAAAACTCCTGTTATTGATAAGCTCAGTATGACCGCCTGGATGACCATAGCAACCAGCACAATTCCCCCTGTTATCAGTATTATCCCCGGCAATCTCTTTTTCATATCTGATGTTCGATTCATAAGCGCTCTCCCCGCGTATCCCGCAGTACTAGATTTCTTTATCCTGATCCGTCCTCTGCTTTTACATCTCGCTTTCAAAGTTATGAATGGAATTTGCTATATTTCCACGAAGCGTAATGCTAAGCTGCTCCACTATTTTATGATAATCGTCTTTCATCCCCTCGTCTACCCAGTCAAGCATAATTCCAACAAATCCATACTTGTAAAAGTCTGCTATGAACTGCTTATCATTCTCAGAAAGATTATCCCCTGCGCATTTCTCATCCACTACATCCGCTATGAGCTGGTACGACAGCTTATATAGATAGTTTTCTATCTTTGCCTTATCCACCGACCTATATATATTTACGATAAAGGGCTTGTTCTCAAGCACAGCCTCAAACACCTGTATCATGCCCTCCTGCCAGGTATCGTAGGTCTTCTTATCCTTCAGTGCCTGCTTCCCATCCTCTATACACACCCACTCGGCAAGCTCATATATGTCCTGAAAATGATAATAGAATGTCATTCTACTTATCCCGCAGTCTCCAGTGAGATCCGCTATCGTTATCTTGTCAAATGGCTTCTCCTTGAGAAGCTTTTTCAGAGATGCCTCAAGTGCTTTTTTAGTTGAATTTGCCATGCATACCTCCTGTTATCTAAGCTGTTCATATCATCCTTATAAACAAACATACTCATAAAAAACAATGTTGCTTCTTATGAGTATATCTTTATGTTTATTATATTCTTTTTTCGACAATTCTCTACTTAAAAATGTTATATTTCCTTATCTTTCTTCTGATCTTACGTCTGTTCTTCTCGTCTCCAAAGAAGCTGCTGAGCTTTTCAACAAACAGTGTCAAATATCTGAACATAGATTCCGCAGCAAATGCAAATACAACCATGAGCAGGAAACATATGTTGGATATCGACTCTATGGCAAACAGCCTGCCGAGGAAAAGGCCACAGAACAGCAGTCCGATTATGTTGATAAGAAGTACACCATACTTCATCTTGTTGAACGGATGGCTGATCTTGATTATTATCATGAATCCGACAACCGCAAGAAGCATTGTGCCGGCTGTGGCTATGTCCTCACTCGGGAGATTGAAGACCTGTCCGCAGATTACAAGTGCTCCGACCGACAACACATCCGTGAGTCCTGCAGGCAATGCTTTTAACATGACATTTACCATAAAGTTTCCCTCTATACGATCCCTGTTCGGCTCAAGTGCCAGCAGGAATCCCGGCAATCCTATGGTGAACATGCTTATGAGCGATATCTGTGAAGGCTCCAGCGGATATGTGATCGCAAATATCGCTGAGAATATGGCCATCAGCAGTGAGAATATATTCTTAACAAGGAAGAGGCTTGCTGATCTCTGTATATTGTTGACCACCTGTCTTCCCTCAAACACCACATATGGCATACGTCCGAAATCCGAATCCAGAAGCACCGTCTGTGCCGCCTGCGCAGCCGCTTCACTTCCGGATGCCATTGCAATACTGCAATCGGCATCCTTCATTGCGAGTATATCATTTACACCATCACCAGTCATGGCAACCGTGTGTTTCTGTTTCTGGAGCGCCCTGACTATGAGCTGCTTCTGTTTAGGCGTAACTCTTCCAAATACTGTATATTTATCCACAGCCTCAGTTATATCCTTCTCAGACGCCAAAGTGGACGCATCCACATAGTTCTCCGCTCCATCTATGCCTGCCCGCTTTGCCACCTCTGATACTGTGGCAGGGTTATCTCCGGATATGACTTTTATGGCAACGCCCTGCTCTTTGAAATATGTAAATGTGCTCTCCGCATTTTCCCTTATTGGATTTGAAAGCACTATATAACCAATAGGAGATATGCCTCCTAATGGTCTTACCGAACCAATAGAATCCTCTCCTGACTCCGCCATAAGAATGACTCTGTATCCCTTGCTCTGGTACTCCTCTATCTCTTCGGATATATCCTCATACCTATCCTTCATTATAAACTCCGGAGCACCAAGCATATAGTCTCCCTCGACAAATGACACCTTGCTGTATTTGTTCGCCGATGTGAAAGGTTGTGTCTTGAGCAGTGTCCTGCTGCCCTTCTCTATCTCATTCTTAGCCACATAGGCTCTGATCGCCTCCATTGTGGCATTGTTGTCCTCAATGACCGCCGAGTAATCCGCCAGCAGATGTGCAAATGCTCTCTTGTCCATCTCGGCATCGCCGCATCTGCCGCTTATCACCAGCTCTGTAACCTGCATACCCGGCTCAGTGATGGTTCCGGTCTTATCAACACAGAGTACATCGACTCTCGCGAGTGTCTCTATACTCTTCATGTCATGCAGTAACACTTGTTTCTTCGCAAGTCTTATTGTGCTGAGCGCAAGCGCAACAGTTGTGAGCAGATAAAGTCCTTCAGGGATCATTCCGAGAACCGCCGCAACCATCGATACAACACTCTTCTTGAATGTCTCTCCATTCATGATATACGCCTGGCAGAACAATATGATTCCCACTGGTATGATGATGATTCCAACCCATTTTACAAGCTTGTTGATGTACCTGATCATCTCTGACTGTTCGCCATCACCCATGGCCTTCGCCTGGGCTGTGAGCTGTGATATGTATGACTCATTGCCCACCTTGTCAAGCTTGGCATAGCACTGCCCGGACACCACAAAGCTTCCGGACATGAGTCGATCACCTGATTTCTTCTTGATCTCATCCGACTCACCGGTGAGCAGGGCTTCATTTACCGATATACTGCCGCTGAGCACCGTAGCGTCAGCACATATCTGATTGCCTGCCGACAGAATGATGATATCGTCCTTAACCAGTTCCTCTGATTGTATCTTCTGCTGTTCTCCGTCTCTCACAACTATCGAATGCGGCGCATTTAACATGCTCATCTTGTCAAGAGTCTTTTTGGCACGCAGCTCCTGAAATATTCCTATAACCGTATTGCCTATGATGACCGGCAGGAAAGTCAGATTCCTAAATGAACCAACGATACATAGCAGCACCGTAAGTATGAGGAATATAAGATTGAAGTACGTAAGCAGGTTGGACTTGACGATCTGCCCCACAGTCTTCTGCGTACTTATATCCGTGTGATTGGTAAGTCCCTTGTCGATCCGTTCCCTTACTTCCTCCGATGTAAGGCCAATGATCGGGACTCCCCGTGTATCCAGATTGTTTTCTGAGTTTGTATCCAAATAAAACACCTCTTCCTGTGTATATGGTCGGCAAATGTTATGCATCGAGCAGCATTTTGCATCGACTGTCCATGACATCTCATGATTTCTTTAACAAAGTTCTATTATAAGTACTCCAAGTAAGGTTATTCAAGGATGATGGCAGATATTTCATATTTTTTTAAGAAACCTTGTGTCTTATTAACGACAAGCGGACAACCATCTGGTTTGAGATATAGTTGATGACTGAGTCGGCTAAACAAAATGAGCATAACACATTTCCCATCTGGGTATTATTGTGTTACGCTCATTTTTTATGCAAGCCGCGAACCAGGATCCGCATCTACATCATATTCTATTATCATAGCATAAGCCATATTTGATATATTGACTGCACTATGGTCTCTGTCCCATTGCGCCCTCAAGTGTGATCGTCTCACCACTCATGTACTTGAAATCCGGTGATGCGAGTGCCACGCACGCACGTCCAATCTCCTTCTCTACGTCTCCGAAGTGTCCCATTGGCGGCATCTTAACATTTGCCTTGAACGCATCCGGATATGCCTTCTCAAAATTCTCAAGCTGTGATGTCCATGCGAGAGGACATACTATATTGACATTTATTCCGTCAGCTGCCCACTCTGTAGCTGCAACTCTTGTAAGGCCCCTGATGCCTTCCTTCGCTGCCGCATATGCGCACTGTCCGTAATTTCCAAAGAGGCCTGCACCTGATGCAAAGTTGATGACTGAACCCTTTGTCTCCTTCAGATATGGATAGCATGCCTGCATATAGTAAAATGCAGCGTAAAGACCTGAATATATGGCAAGGTCAAACTGTGCTGTTGTGTGATCTGCGATGGTAACGCCTGATGCAGATGCCTGCGCATTGTTGATGAGCACATCTATTCTTCCAAATTCCTTAACCGCCTGCTCCACAACATTCTTGACAACGCTCTCATTGTCCGCACCTGCGTTTACATCAGCCTGGACTGCAAGAACCTTGATTCCATATTTGCTCTCAAGCTCTGCCTTTGCATCCTCAAGCTTCTGGACATTACGACCTGTAAGTACAAGATTAGCACCTTCCTTGGCATATGCTGTCGCTATTCCGTATCCGATAGATCCACAGCTTCCATCGCTGAGAACTGCACGTCCGCCTCCTGTTATTATCGCTGTCTTACCTGTTAAAAAACCCATATGTGTACACTCCTTCCCTAGCCATGACTACTTTCTTCACACCGCATAGATTTCTGTCAACCATAACATATATCTATAATTTCATAGCCCATGTCTATTATTATAGCCACACTACCTACCCAAAACAACACCTTCACATACCTTTAAATAAAAATATTTATGCATATCTTTACTTAACCCACTATCCTGTCCTCTTATTAAAATTTATATAAACTTGCTTGACTAAATCAGATTTCGGATTTATATTGGATAGTGGTGCTTTCCCGATCAAATATCATATATTTTAAGAAAATACTTTCTCATTGCTATGGGTTTAAATTTGCACCCCAATAATAACTAAAGGAGTTTTTTCATATTTTATGATCGCATATAAAGACAGTCATTTACAAGAACAGCTACGCATATTTAACACCCTCTGGAAAGCTCAGGACGATATCTGGCAGGAGGCGGCAAGAAACTCCGGGCTGCCTGAAACTGCTTTCTGGATAATTTATATATTGACCATTGAGAATAAAGCTGAACTTACTCAGGCAGAGCTATGCGACACATGGTTCATACCCAGACAGACATGCAACTCTGCTGTCAAAAAACTGGAAGGCAAGGGACTCATTTCTCTGACAACACACAAAGGTGCAGGGAACATCAAATATTTATCACTCACGGAAAATGGAGTCTCATTCGCCAACAAATATATTACGCCACTGACAAATGCTGATATTTCATCATTTTCGAGTTTTACGGATGAGGAAAGAGAACTTCTGCTCTCACTCATGCAGCGTCAGCTCGATTACCTTAAGAAAGGAACTGAAGGATTATGGAAATAAGACTTTCTGATTCATTTACATATAAAAAGCTTATAAGATATGTGCTGCCGTGCATTGCCATGATGATCATGACATCCATCTACAGCATTGTGGACGGCTACTTTGTCTCCAACATCATAGGCAAGAATCCATTTGCAGCGGTCAATCTGGTCATGCCTGTGCTGATGGCGATATCCGCCATAGGATTCATGATCGGTACGGGAGGCAGCGCACTGACTTCATATTATATGGGGCTCGGGGAAAAGAAAAAGGCAAATGAAGTATTCTCGATGCTGGTGTGGCTTATCATCATCTCGTCCTGCATTGTGGCAGTCATAGGATTTGTCTTCATGCCCCAGATAGTCGAGCTCCTCGGAGCCAGCGATACTATACGCTCAGACGCCATATTATACGGAAGAATACTCATTCTGTCAGAGCCGTTTTTTATGCTTCAGAACAGTTTTCAGAGTTTTCTTACAACGGCAGAGAAACAAAACCTTGGTCTGCTGGTTTCAGTACTTGCGGGTATCACCAACATGGTACTTGATTTTCTTCTCATGTTTGTGTTCCGCCTCGGCATAGCCGGAGCTGCGGCTGGCTGCCACAGTGTGCGGACAGATTATAGGAAGTGTAGTACCGCTCATATATTTTGCGACCAACACAACAGGATCGTTAAAACTGACGAAAGCAAAGTTTGACTGGAAGTGTATCTGGAAAGCCTGTGGAAACGGCTCTTCTGAGATGCTTACCAACCTGTCCACATCCCTTGTGTCTGTGGTCTGTAACCTGCAGCTTATGAAACTTGCGAATGAAAATGGTATAGCAGCATATGGTGTGATAATGTATGTGTCATTCATATTCATGGCAATATTCTTCGGTTATGCCATCGGAGTCACGCCTATCATCGGTTATAACTATGGTGCCGGTAACAAAAAACAGCTGCACAGCCTGCTTAAAAAAAGCCTTGTGATCACCGCCGTCACAGCCATAACAATGACGGTTTTGTCCGAGGTTCTGGCACTCCCTATCGCAAGAATATTTGTTGGCTATGATGATACACTATGCCGTATGACCCAGACCGGTATGATGCTTTTTTCCATATCATTCCTGTTCTGCGGATTCAACGTATTTGGCTCAGGTTTCTTCACAGGTCTAGGCAACGGGCTTGTATCCGCAACCATATCTTTCCTCAGAACACTGGTGATACAGCTTGCAGCGGTGTTGATGCTGCCTATGGTGTTTGGCATCAATGGAATCTGGTGTGCTGTGGCCGTAGCGGAGGCTGTGACCCTTGTCATAACTATCACCTTCCTTATAAAAAATAAAAAGAAATACGGATATTAAACAAAATAAGCCGGAGTATGTGATTTTTAATTATCACGCACTCCGGCATTTTTACATCGCCCTATTCACTATGTTCTTAAGTTCCGGATAGCTGGACACAGCCAGTACATCCTCGTCCGTCTTGTTCTGCAGTGACAGATACCACACCGGTGTCATTCCGGCATTTTTCGCTCCCATGACATCCTTCTTGTAGCTATCGCCCACATAGATGACCTCATCGTTCTTTACGCCCAGCTTTGTAGCTATCATATCAAACATCCTGCGGTTCGGCTTTTCTATACCAGCCTCCTCGCTTGTTATCATTGCATCAAGTCTGCCCGTAAGTCCAAGTCTGTCTATCTTCCTAAACTGGATATGCGCAGTCATATCTGTACAGATACCAATCTTTATTCCTCTGGCTTTCATATCATCTATAAACTCCAATGCCCCGGGGAATATGGATATCTTGTTCAGGAAATTGTTCCAGAAATAGTTGTACACCTGCAGGTCATATCTAAATGGTGATACCCCCAGAATCTCCAGCATCTTCTGGAAGTACAGCACCCTATTGTGCTGCGCCGCCATATCCCAGGCAGAGAGCTGATCCTTTACCATGTCTCTGCCTTCTTCAAAGGCTTTCATCACTGTCACTTCATCTATATGAAGAAGTTCATTTGCCACATATCTCACAGTGTCATCCACTGCCTTATCATTCTCGTGAAGGCAGTCGTATAATGTATCATCTAAATCAAATACTATTGCTCTTATCATATCTACCGGCACTCCCTTCGAACTTCATCGGTGATCGTTGTTCCACCGGACTTATACCAGTTGTCCACAAAACTGTCAAATTCATCCAGATCTGCTTCACCTGTAACTATCTTCAGGTAAGTATTGCTCTCCAGATTCTCAAGGTGCCACCAGTCTGACACCATGGTCTCAGTCTCACCGAAGTACAGAGATTCGACTTTATTTGTACGCGCATCATTGAGGATCTTGCATGCAGTTATACGGGATGTATATGCCGCCCAGTCCTCCGATGACGCATTATCTTCATTCTTGAGATATGACTCACACGCCTCATAATAAGATTGTTCCAGCAGATTCAGATCATCCGGCTGCCTTATGCCAGAGAACACGTGGTTCAGCTCGCCATAGCATATCTGAAGTGCATTGTTGTAGTCCACGTTCATTGCAAGTGGTCTTGCGGTAGGATCCACATTGAGTTTGTAGTAATCCTTTATAGCCTGATTGTCTTTGTCCTCATATCTTACATAGTCGAACAGCACACTTATTATCTTGCACACTATCTCCGGGTGCTCATATCCCTTTCTGACTACCACGAAGTTGCCATATGGAACCTGAGTGTGATAACTCGTTGAGCCGTTTTCCTCTGTGGCAAGCAGATATGGTTCCCACTTTGCTGTTGGATCGGCCGCTACAGCGTCCATAAGAGGATTATTTGGCGCCCACCATGGTCCAAAGAATGAACCACACTGTCCATTCACTATGAGTTCTATTATGTTGCTGCTTGTCCGCATGAGGAAATTCCGATCCAGAATCCCTTCCTCGTACATCTCATGTATATGCTCCAGAGCCTTCTTTGCCTCCGGCTGTACAGAACCATACACAACATTTCCGTCCTCATCCTTTATCCACTGTTTCGGAAATGCCCCATATGCGGCAAATACAATGTCAAGCGTGTACTCGCTG
>ENA-ORSB01002042-ORSB01002042.1-human-gut-metagenome-genome-assembly--contig:-NODE-2042-length-16990-cov-3.877650_pt1 | contig 16990 bp, 12 predicted proteins | sample MGYA00242180_ERZ509144 | MGnify/ENA primary metagenome ERZ509144 (study PRJEB26280, sample SAMEA2338661) | human gut metagenome | biome: human gut; feature: human-associated habitat; material: faeces...
CGTTTGAGCGTGGTGCTCATCGGCAGTACGACCGCTTGCAGGTGCAGTTGCGGTTGTTCTTGGTCTAATTTCAATTCTGCCTCTTGCGAAGTGATGACCACGCTCTGGGCCATGGTGACGTCAAAGGCGTCGGCAGAGCAAACCACGTTGGACCGGTTGCGGGCATCATCCGCCGAAGCCCGTTTCTGTGGCACGTCGAAGCGTACGGCCAAGGCGTAGTATGTGGCTTCGTCCGAAGTCCGCGCATGGGTGTAACTCAGGGTATGGCCGGACACGGCGGCCAGTTCGGTGAGCCGGTCGGGCGACGGGCCGCTCAATATCACGTATTGCATCACGTCGCGTCCTTCGTATGGGGTCCAGCTCAGGTTGATGTCGTGCCCCATGGCGCGGTTCACTATCAGGTGGGCGTTGGCATGCACCGCGCTGCTCCGGCTCTCGTCGCCGTAGTTCGTGGCCATCGTGATGAAATAACGCTGTGAGAGCAAGGCCGGAGTAGAGGTCTCGTCCACATAGCTTCCGTCCGTCAGCGGGACTTCGCCCAACAGTTCGTAACGGTCGCTCACGGCCGTCTCGCGGTAGATGCGTACCGTCCCCGGTTGCAGGGGCGCAGGCAGTTCCGTGGGGATGCTCCAACTGATACGGTTGCATCCGGTAGCCTTGTCGGTGCCTATTTGTCCGATGACGGGCGCAAAGCCGCTGCCTGTCACTTCCACCCGGGTGCTTTGGTATATTTCACCGAACACGTCATCGGTGGCTTTCACGTTCAGGTCGTAGGAACCGTCCCTTTCCGGGAAGATGAACGTGGCTTCGGCCTGTCCCTCTTCGTGGATGAATGCTACGCCTTCGTCGCGCAGGATTTCAAAGGCGACCTCGGACGAGAGCAAGTGTTCCGGCAGGGTGGCCTGTACGGGAGTGCCGGCCAGGACTTGCTGTGGCAGGTCGATGGCCATGCCCGGCAGGTCGAGGATTTCGATTTGCGCACGGCTCACGATGTCGTCCACGGTCAGGGTGACGGTCTTCAGTCCGGATGTGTTCCATTTGATGGTGTTCCCGTCTATCACGCCTCCGTCGGTGTCGATTTGCGGACTGCCCAAGATGGTGGTCTCGAACGGGACGGGCCAGCTCACGCGTCCTTTGCCCGGTAGGCTCAGGAGCGATACGGCCTGCGCCGTGTACTCGTAGACGGGCGAGAAGTCCGAGTGGGCGTTCCACGCGTCCACCGCCTGCACTTGTATTTCATACGTCTGTCCGGCTTCCAGGGCCGTGGTGGGGATGGTGAAGCGCGTGGCCGTGCGGTAATGCACATAGCCCGGTTCGCCCGTCTGTGCCTTGTTGTCGGTCAGGTTCAGGGGTGAGATGACATAAGCCCCTTCGCCCGATGCGCCTTTCTTCTTCACGCTCAGGTTGTAGCGCAGGCTGTGCGAGGGTGTTTCCTTGTCCGTAGCCCCGTCCCAATATATCGTCAGTCCGTCCGTCGTTTGGCTGGCGTAGACGTTTTGCGGCACGGTGGGCGCGGTGTTCTTGAACGAGGAACGGATGCGGAGGTTGGCATCGTAGTCGGGCGTGCCGTCGCCGTCCACGTCGAGATAAGGGCCGGCAGGTGATGCCGAACTGATATTACCGGGGATGAGTTCGAGTGAAGAACTGAAGCTTTCGATATTCTCCATGTAGGCCAGCTTCCCGTCTTTGTCTTGGAAGATGAGGCTGTCACGGGTTGCAACCGACACATATTCGGGCAGGCCGTCGTGGTTCAGGTCCACGGATGGTTCCCCCGGCAGGGTGATGCGTTCCGTAAAATTAAGTTCCGCATCACAGAGGTAGGCATAATATATGTTTTTGTGATAATCAGTATAAATCAGGTCGGGACGCCCATCCCCGTTCACGTCGGCGATGCCGACAAGTGTTAACGAACTGTTTTGTGCGGGCAGCTCGCGTGCCTCGAACTTCCATCCGCCTTGGTTCAGGTAGAGCCGTTGGCGATAGATGGGTGTGCCCCGGTCCCAACGGTATGCAGCCACGATGTCCAGATAACCGTCGCGGTTGAAGTCGGCCACGGCGACAGGCTCGATATATTCCTCTCCTTCGAACAACCGTTTCTCTTCCCACGTGCCGTTTGCGGTGTTCTTGTACATCAGGGTTCCGCTCGCAAAATCCACCCGTCCGTCGTTGTCCATGTCGCCGATGGGCGTAAGATAATCGTGTTCTCCTATCGGATTGCTGGGCGTGTTGAGGCAAATCTCCCCTTCGTATGCGTGGAAATCCATGTTGCCGTCGTTCAGCAGGAATCTTTTTTGTTGGTTGTTCACTTTCAGGTAGTTGCCGTAGATGTCGGGCAGTCCGTCCCGGTTAAAGTCGACCACGTAGCCGCCGTGGCTGATGTCCAAGTCGGTGTTGAACGATTTCATCAGTTCTTTGAATGTGCCTTGCGCGTTGGTGTAGAACCTTTGGGTGAATCCTTCCGCCCATCCGTCTTGGTTGAGGTCGAACACGCTGCCGCTGTAGCCGTCTTCGCCGGTTTCCGTATGGAACGGGAGCACCCGTACGCCCTGCGTGAACGTGTGCCCGTCGAGCGAGAGGGTGACGTTTTTCTGTCCGTAGCTTTCGAACACGATGTCGGCCGACCCGTCTGTGTTTTGGCTGACGATGCGTCCGTCGGGCTGCAGGTTGTATTGGTAGTTTGCGCCTTCACGGGCGTAAATCGGCGCGATATGCAAGGTGTCCGCCGTGCTCAGTTCGTTGACCGAAGCCGTGAAGGCCGGGCTGACCAGATGGTTCTCGAACGAGGTTTCTTCGCTCCACGCGCTACCGATGCCGTTCGGGGTGATGGCCTGCACGGCGATGTGGTAAGTCCCTTCCGGCCATGTCCCGGCGTTGAGCATCATGTAGGTGGCAGTGCCGGCGTTGCCGTCCGAGAAAGAGCGGCGGCTGCCGTCGGCATTGGATTGCGCTTGCAGGATGTCGCCGCGTCCCGGAGCTGTGCCCACCCGCACTTCATACGTAAGACCCGGTTCTTGCGAAGGGGCTTTCCATTCCACCCGAAGCAAGCCTGTGGCCGCGTCCACAGCGTAAGTCGGGGCTTCCGGAGCGGCCACTTTAGTGGCTTTGGCGTTTTCCGGCGTGTAGAGATAATGCTCTATCGTGTTAGGGGTAACGAGGAAGTCGAGTTTCCCGTCCCCGTTCAAATCGGCGACGAACGGATTCTCCGGATTGGATAGCATGTAGCCTTCCGGAAGGAGCATGGTCTCGTTCAGGTTGAAGTTCGCGTCCCATTGGAATAAGTAGAAGTCATATTGTTGGTACCCTTGGGAGTTTATGAATTTTTTCACTGCCGTCAGTCCCGGTTTTCCGTCAAGATATACCACCTCGTGAAAGGTGTATTCGCCCTCCATTCCTTGTTCCGACTTTTTGAATGTGCCGTCGCCTTGGTTGCGCAGGAAGATGATGAAGGCGTAGGTGGTCTGTTTGGTCTTGTCGATGGTGAGTAGAAGGTCTTGGTGGCCGTCGCCGTCCAGGTCGCAAACCTGCACATCCGTGAGGTTGGAGTTGTTGGTGAGGCGTTCCGTTTCATACCCTGTGGGTGTACTGCGCATCAGGTTCACGTCGCCCGTCTTTGCATCGAAGAGCACGTAATCCGTCAGGCCATCGCCGTTCACTTCGCAGGCCGTGACCGACGTGCCCATGGAAGCTGTGTAGTAACGTCCGTCCGGCAGTGAGATGAATCCCGTGCCGTTGGGTGAGAAGAGGTCGGGGTAGCCGTCGGCGTTTAAATCCAAAGCTTGCATGCGGTCGCTTTCTTGGGCGTATGACGTGCCGCGTTCGGGAATCCACGCGCCGCTGAATATGGTGTTGTCCACGCGGAACATGCCGCTTCCTCCGCTACTGTAGTCCATGCCTTCCAACTCGGCGGCGTCCGTGACGAGGGGGAGAGGTTTTTCTTGGAGTCCGTCCACCGTCTGCAACAAGACATACGGGGCGTAAAGGGTAGGCCAACTTTGTATCAGTTTAAAGAATACCAAGTCCGTGCGTCCGTCCCGGTTGAAGTCTGCTTGGGTGGGTTGGTCGCCTAAGAATGGGCTGCTTGTGGCTTTGTAGCTTCCGTCTGGTTGGCTCAGGTACATCTTCGTGTCGTTGCCGTTGGAAGCGATGAAGTCCGGTTTGCCATCTCCGTTCAGTTCGAGGATATTCTTGATGGTGAGCACATCATTTGCCACGCGCTCTACCACCGTGCCGTCCAAGGCAAACCATGCAGTGAAGCGTTCCTTGTTGTTTTCTGTGCCGAGATATTCCATCTTTCCGTCCCCGTTCACATCATAATACATGCTCTTCAGGGTAGGCGGGGTTCTATCCAGAGGCGTAAGTTCTTGTCCCGCGATGGGGCGTATGCCTGTAAATGCCAGGCATGTGGCAAGGGTGAATAAAGTAGTTGTTCTCATAATGGTTGGTTTTTATGTTTTATCGAACTGTTCCTTTCAGGTGTGCGTTTTTCCTCTGTTCTCGCAATGGTTCAAAATTAAGGGATAAAAACATGTCGTTCAATGCGTAAACGGTATTTCGTACGGAATGAATCTTATTTTTTACGCATTGAACAAAAAAATCCGGGCAAGCGGGGGACTTGTCCGGATAAGGCAGGAGGGAAAAGGAAATGAAGCTCCCTTTCCTTAGTAGTTGAATTCGCCGAATTCACTCTTGATGGTCAGCGAACGCGGTCCTTCTTCGATGTGTCCGACGATTTGCGCGTCGATGTTGAAACTCTTGGCGATGGCGATGACTTGTTCGGCGTGTTCGGGAGCAAGGTAGACTTCGAGGCGATGCCCCATATTGAACACCTTGTACATTTCACTCCAGTCCGTACCGCTTTCCTTGGCAATCGCCTTGAACAAAGGAGGCACGGGGAACATGTTGTCTTTGACCACCCTGCAATTCTCACCAACGAAGTGGAGCACCTTGGTCTGCGCACCGCCTGTGCAGTGTACCATGCCGTGGATATCCGCACGCATCTCGTCCAGCATCTTCTTCACCACCGGGGCGTATGTACGGGTGGGGGACAGGACGAGCTTGCCGGCATTGACCGGGGCACCCTCCACCGGGTCGGTCAGCCGGTAACTGCCGCTGTAGACCAACTCTTCCGGAACGGACTTGTCGTAGGTTTCGGGATATTTCTCGGCCAGATACTTGGCAAACACGTCGTGGCGTGCACTGGTCAGCCCATTACTGCCCATACCGCCGTTGTATTCCTTCTCGTAGGTGGCCTGTCCGCAACTGCTCAGTCCCACGATGACATCTCCCGGACGGATATTGGCGTTGTCGATGACATCGCTACGTTTCATGCGGCATGTCACGGTGGAGTCCACGATGATGGTGCGCACCAAGTCGCCCACGTCGGCTGTCTCGCCGCCCGTGGCATAGATGCCGATGCCCATCTTGCGCATCTCGGACAGCAGTTCGTCCGTACCGTTGATGATGGCACTGATGACTTCGCCCGGGATGAGCATTTTGTTGCGTCCGATGGTGGACGACACCAAAATGTTGTCCACGGCGCCCACACAAAGCAAATCGTCCGTGTTCATGATGAGCGCGTCTTGCGCAATACCTTTCCATACGGACAAGTCGCCCGTTTCTTTCCAGTACGCGTAGGCCAACGAAGATTTCGTGCCGGCTCCGTCGGCGTGCATAATGTTGCAGTATTCCGGGTCGCCGCCCAGAATGTCGGGGATAATCTTGCAAAATGCCTGCGGGAAGATACCCTTATCGATGTTCTTGATGGCGTTGTGTACGTCCTCTTTGGCTGCCGACACGCCGCGCATCATGTAACGTTGGTTACTCATATCACTATATGTTTTTGAATGATTGTCTGTCATTAAAACTCTACTTTCGGGGCTTCCGATGCACCGGAGGATGCCTCGAACTTTTCCTTTTTGCTAAATCCGAACATCCCGGCGAATAAGTTGTTAGGAAACTTGCGTATCAGGACGTTGTAGTCTTGTACGGCCTCGTTGTAACGTTTACGGGCTTCGGTGATGCGGTTTTCCGTACCTTCCAACTGGGCTTGCAGTTCCGAGAAATTCTCGTTGGCACGGAGTTGCGGATAGTTTTCCGTCACGGCCAACAGCTTTCCGAGGGCGGAGCTCACGGCACCTTGGGCTTTCTGATATTCGGCCAACTTTTCTGCGGTCAGGTTCGCCGGGTCCACGGTGATTTGCGTGGCTTTGCTACGGGCGGCTACCACGGCTTCCAACGTACTGCTTTCGTGCGTGGCATAGCCTTTTACGGTACTCACCAGGTTCGGAATCAGGTCGGCCCGGCGTTGGTATTGCGTTTCCACGTTACTCCAGGCTGTAGACACAGCTTCGTCTTTCTCTACCATCTTGTTGTATGAACAACTGTTCAAAAGAACCATGCACACCATGGCTATGGCGGCGGTCATCCATTTCTTTGTTTTCATTGTCTTCCTTATATATAAATAGGTGTTTGATTCGAAATCTGTGTGTCGGTCAGAACTTGCCACCGGCTCCTCCGCCTCCGAAACTGCCTCCCCCGAAGCTTCCGCCGCTGAAACCGCCTCCGAAACCTCCGCCTCCGAACCCGCGATGGAACGGTCCTGCCACGGGAGGGAAACCGCCAAAGCCGGTGCCGTTGTCGAACGGTTCGTCATGGGAACGGGATACGGTATGCCCGCATTTCGGGCAGCGGTAATAGACTGTGTGATGTTCTATGCCTTGGAACCGGTCAACCCGGACCTGAGAATTCGTGCGGTGCATGGGGCTATGTCCGCATCGGGGACATGTGTTCCGTTTGCGGTTGGAATAAATGGAAATCAGGAACCCGCCCGTGACAATGGCCAAGGCAAGCCACATCAAGCCATATCCTTTTGTGCCGGTCGGTTGTCCCGACCCGTCGTGGAGCAGACTGTCGTCGCCACGGATTACACTACAGACGGCAGACACTGTTTGCAGCATGGCGGTATCCCAGTCTCCTGTTTTCAGGTAAGGCACCATTCGCCGGTTTTCTATCCGGCGGCAGATGGCATCGGGTAGCGTGCCCTCCAACCCTTCTCCGGTCAATATCTGGTAACAGCGGTCTTGTGTGGAAAGCAAGATGATGAGACCCGTGTTTTGCCGGTTGCCCACCCCGAGTTTGTTACCCAGTGTAATGGCGAAATCATAGCATTCTCCTCCTTCGATACGTTCCACTACGGCTACCACGGACTGTACGCCCTTCTCCGTTTCCAACCGATATAGCAGGCTGTCCATTTGCTGTACGGTCTGTGCGGAAAGGATTCCATCGGGATTGACCACATGCTTGGTCTTGTCCTGCAAATAAACCATAGGCAGGTTGTCCACCGTATACGTGTCGGCATACAGGAGTCGTGCGCTCCGGCATACAAAGAATAAGAGGAACAGACAAAAAGCTTTCTTCATGACACACTTTGTTTACTGGCTTGGCAAGTTATTCATATCTTTTGGAATATTATATCGTTCGACGAAACTTTTGACGATTTCTGTATATTCTTTAGCATATTTTAGATAAGAATCGGCATGTGTTGCGCCTTCTACGTGCCATATCTCTTTGATGCCCGTTTTGGCGGCATACAGGCTGTCGCCCATCCAAGTCGGTACGAACGTGTCTTCCGTACCGTGAATGAACAACATGGGAAGCCGGCATTTTTTTACTTGTTCCAGTGGCGAGGCTTCCCGGAAATCCCAACCGTAACGCAGGCGTGTAGCCCAACTGGCCAGATGGAGCAAGGGAAAAGCGGGCAGGCCGAACTGGTTTTTCAGTTCTCCTGCGTATTCATCCCACACGCTGGTATAACCGCAGTCTTCCACAAAGCAGTTCACGAAAGGCGGTTGGGGTTCGCCGCTCACGCATACGGTCGTAGCCGCTCCCATGGAGATGCCGTGTACCACCATGCGAGTCTGGGAACCTTCCGGAGCAAACAGTTCGTTGGCCACTTCCATCCAGCGTAACACGTCGAGACGGTCTTTCCATCCCATTTGGATGTGGTCGCCTTCGCTTTGTCCGGCAAAGCGGAGGTCGGGGAGCAATACGTTGTAATGCAGGTCGTGATTGTATAAGTAAGCGATGTGCAGCATACGCACGGCATTGTCGGTATAACCGTGCACGGCTATGGCAGTATGAGCCGTCAGGGTGTCTGCATAAAGGTAAAGGGCATGCAGCCTTACTCCGTCTTCGGCAAGGATAAACGTATCCCGCAAGGCGTTTTCCCGTTGCAGGCTGTCTACCCAGTGCGAAAAGAAAGGGTAGTGCTCATACATGAAAGCGTATGACGTTTCGAGATCTTTTCCCCGTTCGTTGCCACCGGCCTCCAACGCATACCATTGCAGGTATAGCGTGCTCCCCGTCAGTGTGAGTACTAATAGGGTGAGCACGATCCAGAGAATCCGTTTGAACTTGTTCTTTTCCTTGTGCATATCGTCAGTCTTCGCTATGCCAGAATTCCCATCCGGCGTATGCTTGGAGAATCAGCATCTCCAACCCGTTTTTGGTGATAGCCCCTTGTTCCCGTCCTTTTCTGAGAAAGAGGGTTTCTTCCGGATTGTAAACCAAATCGTACAACAGGTGGTTGCGTCCGATGGCCGTATAAGGGAGTGCCGGACACTCTTCCGTATGAGGATACATCCCCACTGGGGTACAGTTTACAATCACTTTATATTCGTCCATGATTTCCGGTGTGAGTTGTGGGTATGTCAGCGAATCCTCTTTCGGGTTACGGCTGACAAAGCGGGTTTCGATGCCCAAGCGGTGAAGTCCGTAGCGGACAGCTTTAGAAGCCCCTCCAGTACCTAATATTAAGGCTTTCCGGTGTATCGGTTCCAATAACGGTTCTATTGAGCGGGTGAATCCGATGACATCCGAGTTGAAACCTTTCAGATGCGGTTTTCCTTTCCGCATCCCGATTCGTACGACGTTGACGGCGCCGATATGGCGAGCTTCCTCGCTCAACTCGTTCATGTATGGAATGATTTTTTCTTTGTAGGGAATGGTCACGTTGAGTCCGCACAGATTTGCGTTTTCCGTAATGATTTCCGGAAAGCGTTCGATAGAGGGAATCTCAAAATTGACATATTCGGCGTTAATCCCTTCGTTCTTGAACTTTTCATTGAAAAAGTCACGCGAGAACGAATGTCCTAAAGGATAGCCGACTAAACCGTATTTATCCATGATGTGAATGCTTATTTGGTGGCAAGATACATCGTGCTGATACCGAAAGTAAAACGTTTGAAACACACGTCGCCGAAACCGGCTTTCCGGAGTATGCCCTGCATGACCTCTCCCTGCGGGAAAGCGGCCATCGTGGCCGGCAGGTAAGAGTAGGCACTATGGTCCTTGGAAATCAGCCGGCCAATCAGCGGCATGACGATTTTGGCGTAAACAGAGAAAAGTTGTTTCATGGGGAAACGGTGGGGAGAACTCAGTTCAATGATTAACAGATGTCCGCCCGGTTTCAGCACCCTGCACATTTCCCGTAGTCCTTGGTCCAGATGTTCGAAATTGCGTACGCCATAGGCTACGGTCACGGCATCGAACGTGTCGTCGGCAAAAGACAACGCTTCACTGTCCTCATGCTGGAAGCGGATGATTCCGTCCAAATGCAACGCTTTCACTTTTTGCCGTCCTATCTGCATCATGCCTTCGGAAATGTCTACTCCCGTAATGGATTGCGGAGCAAGCCTCCGGGCAGACAAAATGGCAAAATCGCCTGTCCCCGTAGCGACATCTAAGATTCGGCGGGGGTGAAAGGGCGACAAAGAGTCGACGGCCGTGCGCCGCCAACTCTTGTCGATACCCCATGAAAGGAAATGGTTCAACCGGTCGTAGGAATGAGCGATGCGGTCGAACATGCGTTCCACTTGTTCACGCTTATGGCCTTCGTCCTTGTAGGGCTTTATCTTTTCTTGTTCGTACACGCCCCGGTTCTTATTTCTGGTTCAAGTATTCGGTGACGTTCTTTTCGATGCGTGCGGCCAAATCGTCATGGTTGTCGGCCTTGTTGAACTTCTGTCCCACGATATGCTCGTACAGCTCGATATAGCGGTCGGACACGCTGTTCACGTATTCGTCCGTCATTTCCGGCACTTGCTGGCCTTCCTTGCCCATGAAGTTGTGGTCGATGAGCCATTGGCGTACGAATTCCTTGGAAAGTTGCTTCTGGGGTTCGCCTTTTTCAAACTTTTCCTGGTACCCGTCTGCGTAGAAGTAACGGCTGGAGTCGGGCGTATGGATTTCGTCGATGAGATAGACTTTACCGTCTTTCTTGCCGAACTCATACTTGGTATCCACCAATATCAGTCCCTTTTTCGCAGCCATTTCCGTGCCGCGGGCGAAGAGGGCGTAAGTATATTTTTCCATCAGTTCGTAGTCTTCCTTGCTCACGAGTCCTTGGGCGATGATTTCTTCCTTAGATATGTTTTCATCGTGTCCGGCATCGGCTTTCGTGGTAGGAGTGATGATCGGGGTGGGGAACTTCTGGTTTTCTTTCATCCCTTCGGGCAACTTCACGCCGCAGAGTTCGCGGCAACCGTTTTGATACTCACGCCATGCGGAGCCGGTCAAATACCCACGGATAATCATTTCCACGCGGAAGCCTTCGCATTTCAGTCCCACGGTCACCATCGGGTCCGGAGTGGCCAGCTTCCAGTTGGGTACGATGTCGCTCGTGGCATCGAGGAAAGTGGCTGCAATCTGGTTCAGCACTTGCCCTTTGAAGGGGATTCCTTTGGGCAGGATCACATCGAATGCCGAAATACGGTCGGTGGCCACCATGACCATCAGTTCGTCGTTGATGTTATACACGTCGCGTACTTTTCCGTGATATACGCTTTTTTGTCCCGGGAAGTTAAAATCAGTGTGAGTTAAAGCTTTCATATCTGTTTTCTTTTTGAAGTTGAAATTCTGTTTGTGGTCAGTTGTCGCCTAAGCTTGTCAAGTCTGTGATGACGAATGATTCCTCGGATACCGGTTTGGCTGTATTGCGCTTACGTGCGGCGGCAGCTTTCTTGTCATGCTTTTCGTAAGCTTCCACGATACGGGTTACCAGTTTGTGGCGCACGATGTCTTTTTTGTTCATCTCTATAAAAGCGATACCCTCCACACCTTTCAGTATGGAAGTGGCTTCGACCAGTCCTGAACGTTGGGAGGACGGAAGGTCTATTTGCGTCATGTCTCCGGTAACAATCATTTTGGTGTTCATTCCCATACGTGTCAGGAACATTTTGATTTGTGCCGTGGTCGTGTTCTGTGCTTCGTCCAATATGACCACCGCGTCATTGAGGGTGCGGCCGCGCATGAAAGCCAAGGGAGCGATCTGGATGACGTTTTGTTCCATCATTTCCTGTAACTTCATGGTAGGAATCATGTCCTGCAAGGCATCATAAAGCGGTTGCAGGTAAGGGTCTATCTTGTCCTTCATGTCACCCGGCAGGAAACCCAGTTTTTCACCGGCTTCCACGGCGGGACGGCTTAAGATGATTTTGCGTATTTCCTTGTTCTTTAAAGCCCTTACCGCTAATGCGATACTGGTGTAGGTCTTGCCCGAACCGGCAGGTCCGATGGCAAAAATCATATCGTTGTTTTCGTATGCTTTGACCAATTTTTGCTGGTTCTCGCTACGGGCGGTGATAGGTTTGCCGTTGACGCTGTATACAATGACACCTTCTGCACTTTCTTTCGGGGTCTTTTTGCCTTTGATGATGGCCAATATGTCTTCCTCTTTCAGGCTGTTGTATTTGACACAGTGCTGTTCGATGGCCATGATGTTTTCTTCAAAAGCACACATCTCCTCTTCGTCGCCCATTACTTTGATGATATTGCCGCGAGCCACGATGCGCAATTTGGGATAGAGCGCCTTGATCATTTGTATGTTGGTGTTGTTTACCCCGTAGAAAACAACAGGATCCACGTCTTCCAGTACGATATGCTTTTCTATCATTCGCTTAATTTTGCCGCAAATTTAAGCATTAAGTTTTGAATTCGCCACGTTTTCCGTATCTTTGTGCTGCAAAATAAAGAAAACGTTGAGAAAACTCAAGAGAGAAATATTTTTGGGAATGGCGGGCTTGACCGTCTGTGTGTTGGGCGTAGTGCGCTGTGCCAATCCGGCAGTGGTGGGTGAAACGGCTGGTGTTTCGTCTGTTCCGCTTGATTCTTCAGTGCTGACTGTCGTTTCTGTTTCGAAAACGGAGTCTATTGATGCTGTCAGGAAAACGGGGTTGCATACTCCTTATTCCATGCCGGTTTTCAAGGAGGCGGACGGTCGGCCGTTGAAGAGTAAAATCTATAGTGTACCCGGGTTCGGACGTACGTTTCCTGACTTGCAGGATGTACATATTGTAGCGGCTCGAAAATGGGGCGTTTCTCCGGTGGAGGATCGGGAAGAAGCGGAACTGAGAAAGGATGAACTGGTTTATGTAGGCAGCAATCCTTATTATACGATGGACAAGCAGATGTCTTATTCCATTCCTTATTTGGTGCCTCGGGCCAGTGACCTTCTGCAAAAAATCAGCCGGAACTTTTTGGACTCTTTAGCTATCAAAGATATTCCGTTGCATACGTTAATTGTAACTTCCGTTCTGCGTACGGAGAACGATGTGCGGAGATTGAGACGTTTTAATTGCAACGCTTCCGAAGAGAGTTGTCATCGTTTCGGGACAACGTTTGATATTTGTTATAATCGCTATAATACGGTTAGCCATCCCGAGGGGCCGGAACGTCGTTCCGTAAGAAACGATTCGCTGAAATGGGTTTTGTCGGAAGTGTTGCGTGATTTGCGGGAGCAAGAGTTTTGTTATGTGAAATATGAAGTGAAACAGGGCTGTTTTCACATTACGGTGAGATAATGTATTAAACCTTTCTGATTTGAAAGTGTCTTTATAAATAGGAGGAGTAATCAACTATTATATAAAGGTACAATGAAAAAGATTATTTTATGGGGATTTTATGCGATCTGTCTGGTTTGTTCGGGGACAGCAATGGCGCAGGACGGGAAAGACCGTAAGGGTGACATGCGACGGGAACAGATGATGGAAAAACGTGCAGAAAGATTAGCTGATGAATTGGAGCTGAAAGGAGATGCACGTTCGGAGTTTCTGGTTACTTATAAAAATTATCAGCAGGATTTGATGTCACATCGTAAGACGCCTCCATTTCCGGCAGACTTGGAAGGGAAAAAAGAATCCGAGTTGACGGAGGAGGAAGCAGCAGAGCGCATAAAAGCGGAGTTTGACCGCAAGGCACAGCAAATTGTAGATGCGTACAACACGCTTGAAGTGGATAAAAAGTACTATGAAGTCTTTTCTAAAACGATGTCTGCCAAACAGTTGATGAAAATCTTTGTTCCGGTGAGAAAAATGAATGCTCGTAACGGGGGCAGGCAGAGTGTGGGGAAGGGCGGAGGCCGTTTGTTTGGGGAGCCAAACGGTTTTCCGCAAAATGGATTTGAAAGAGAGGCCGACTGGTAATTCCAGTCAGGTATAGTTGGTTTTTAAGGTAAAAAGGAGGGAGATTTGCTGATGTGAATCTCCCTTTTTCTTGTTTTTTGCTCGTGATACGTCATTTGTGTTACACTTTGTGTTTTCCCTTGTTTTTTTATTCCCTTTTTCACTCTTTTTAGCGGAAGGATTTATCCGTTACGGAATATATTGCATATATTTGTTCATACTTATTTATTAACTTATTAAAAACATAAGCGTATGACTAGTTTTACTTCATTAAAAAGTTGGATGTTGTTGGCCTTGTTGTTTGTAGCAGGACAAGCAGCCGCCCAACAAGTGATTTTGAGTGAGGATTTCAGTAAGTGTACATCAAAGGATCCTGATAACCCGGGAACCAAGATGGATGATGGAATGGATCCTTATACACTCACTACGGGTTGGAGTTGTGTAAACGGCTATGCCGGTGAGGGTAATGCTAAATTCGGTGCCAGTAAAAAAGGTGGTATCCTTGTTACACCTTCTATTGATCTGTCTGATGCCTCGGCTACATATACATTGAAGTTCAAGGCATGTGCATGGAGTAAAGATGCTACAAGCCTAAAGGTACAGGTCGATGAACAAGAGGCTGTAGAAATTACTGATTTGGAGAATGGTCCGGCTCCTTATGCAGCCAATATGAAAGAGTTTTCTTTGGAAATAAAAGGAACAGCAACTTCAAAAATTACATTTTCGTCTTCAGTAGAATCGAAGGGACGTTTTTTCTTGGATGACATTGAAGTGACAAAACTTGCAGCGGGTGAGACTCCGGATGCGTCTGTGTCAGCTCCCGGTGCTGTAGCTTTTGGTACTATTGGGGTTGGGACTGAATTGGCTCAAAAAGTAGCTATTTCAGGTTCTAATTTGACTGGTGATTTAACTATTGCTGTTGAGGGGAAAGCTTTTTCTTGTGCTACGACGACAATTTCTAAAGACGACGCAGCTAATGCTGAATTGGAAGTCCTTTTTGCACCGGTGTCTTCTGGTGATTATACAGGCACTTTGATAATTTCTGGTGGAGGATTGAAGGAATCTGTGGCGATTCCTATTACAGGAAGGGCTGTTCAATTGACCGGAAAAGGAACAAAAGAGGTTCCTTACACTATTTCTGATGCGCTCCTTTTGGAGAATCCCAACAGAGAGGCTTGGGTTAAAGGTTATATTGTAGGTTATGTAATTGGGCAGAGTATTAATGAAAAATCTGCTATTTTTGGTGCGGATGGTGAGGATGTTTCTGTAAGCAATATGTTGATTGCTGGTGATGTTAATGAAAAAGACTATACTCAATGTGTGGTAGTGCAGTTGCCGCAAGGTGATGTTCGTACGGCACTGAATCTGAAGGATAATCCGGAGAATTTGGGTAAACAAGTTAATCTTTTAGGTATCATGGAAGCTTATTTTGGAGTTTGTGGCGTAAAAAATGTATCTGACTATGTATTAGGGGATGGTGAAAGTCCGGAACCTGTGCCTATGGTAAGCTTCGCCAAGGCCACAACGATAACGAGCGGCAAACGTTATGCGTTGGTCGTATCAGATGGTGAGAAGTATCATGTGGCTCAGAATATAGCCGAATCGAGTAGTCACGGTTATTTATATGTCGGGGATATCACAGTATCTAATGATGAAATAAGTACGGAAGAGTCTAACTCGTTTACGATTACGGCGGTAGATGGAGGCTATACCATTCAGGATTCGTACGGGCGTTATTTGTACATGACAGGTACATTCAACAGCTTTAATGTAAGTAGCGAACAGCCTGAGAGCGGTTACATTTGGAATATTAATATCGCGGCAGATGGTTTGGCCACGATTACGAATGTGGAAATGAACAAGTGGGTTCAATATTCTACCCAATACACGAGTTTCGGTGTATATCCTGATGAACAAGGACTTTTGCCGTCGCTATATATGGAAAAAGGCAGCTCTTCTGTTACAGGTGTGGGTGCAGATGCTTCCAACGCTCCGGTTGAAGTATATACTTTGGGAGGTGTAAAGGTAGGAAGCAGCCTGAATGGTTTGCAAAAAGGTATCTATATAGTCAAGCAAGGCGGCACAGTGAAAAAAGTGATGAAATAAGTCTTGATTGTATTGAATAAAAAGACGGGGGATATGTTGGAATATGGCATATCCCCCGTTCTTTTCATTCTTATTTTCATGTTTTTTGTAAACAATAGCAGCTATATGAGGATTCAGGTATTCTTTTCGGGATGTTGCCATGCCCCGCACGCTTCCCTTCCCAAGAGTTTTCAAAAAATCCCTTTCATCTTTCAGTATTTACTGTAAGATGTTATTTTATAATGAATTACGGAATGAAGGATGTTTCAGGCATCTTTCAGTTTCCTTTCATTGCGGAAAGCGGTAAAAAGTTCTCAGCCAAATGATTTTTCAATCTCAGGCGAACGATTTTCGGTTCTGCGCCAAATGAAATGGAGCTTGGCTGAAAGATACCTGAAACATCCTTCAGCTTGTAATATCAATATTATGAGTGGTTTACGCTGTAATCTGAAAGATGAAGGATCTTTTTGCAAAATTCCTGTGTAAGGGGAGACGTCCGGTCTGCATGAAAGTAATGTCCCCTATCGGTTATTTGTTGTTCCAATCCTAATTCCTCTGTCTTCCCATTTCCTTTGCCGCCTTTCCAGTCTCGGAACCTCCTCTTCTTTTACATCCTTTGCCTCTTCCTTATTTATCTCTCCTTTGTGTACGCCTCCTGACACATGCCCTATATTTTCCTTGTGTGTCTTTCGTTCCAAACTCTCTTTCTTCCTGCTGTTCTTTACCGTCCTTCCTATCTCCGTCCTTGGGCTTTCCGTTCCCTTTGTGCTTTTTCTGTGTTTTCTTTGTGCGTGTTTTCAGTCTCGTTGCCCCCACCTTCCCGGTGCCATTCCCCCTTTTCCCCGCCGCCTTTCCCTCCTCTTCCTCCTTCGTTCCCGCGTTTTCCTTCCCCTTTTCTCCGCTCTTTTCCTCTCCTTCGTTTTCCATTAAGAAAAAAGTTTTCCCTTAAATCGCGGGTGATTTCGAGTGTTAAATATATGTTTTACAGCATATTCCTTGTTTATATGCGGAAGTTTTTCTAAATTTGCAGGAGTTTCCGCTTGAAAAAAGTGGCCATAATATTTGGTGTTTACGGTAAAAGGTTGTACCTTTGCACTCGCTTTCGGGAAGCAAGGCCTTGTGAGGCGGTGCGGAGTGGGAGCGTAAAGTGAAAAGAGTTCATTGAAAGTCTTACATAAAGAGAGAAAGTAGTACAAGAGCTTGGATGTTTTTTGGGGAGGACGTTGTTCTTCTTAGAGGTCATCCAAGGGTAAAAAAGAAACGAACCGTCATGATTCCCGTGTATGCTGGCCATATACGGGGGTGTGAAAAGAAACGAGATAAACGGGTAAGTCCAGGGAGTCCGGAAACAGAACAGATGCCTTTCCCTTATGGGTGAAGGTTAAAGATATTCTACAATGAAGAGTTTGATCCTGGCTCAGGATGAACGCTAGCTACAGGCTTAACAC
>ENA-ORSB01002047-ORSB01002047.1-human-gut-metagenome-genome-assembly--contig:-NODE-2047-length-16970-cov-5.120248_pt1 | contig 16970 bp, 17 predicted proteins | sample MGYA00242180_ERZ509144 | MGnify/ENA primary metagenome ERZ509144 (study PRJEB26280, sample SAMEA2338661) | human gut metagenome | biome: human gut; feature: human-associated habitat; material: faeces...
CTTTTATTGTAATTTCTCTTTTTCTTTGGCTGGGTTACGATAGTAAACCTTACCTTCTTCGTATTCCTGAGCGGCAATCAAAGTCGGCTTCGGCAACTTTTCGTAATAACGGGAGATTTCGATTTGTTCCCTGTTTTCAAAGACTTCTTCCAGGTTATCATTGTATGAAGCGAATTCTTGCAATTTCTTTGAAAGGTCATTCTTCATCTCAACACCAATCTGGTTGGCACGTTTGCCAATGATAGCAACGGTTTCATATACATTGCCCGTGTCTTCACACAGTTCCACCATGTTGCGGGTAATGGTATTCGTCGGAGCGTTTGTCTTCTTGTAATCCATAATTTCTTATTTAGTTTTTTATTCGTTAAGTTCCTTCACATATTTTTTGGCATCCTTATAGATGTTTTCCACCTCTTTCATATATTTACTTTCGGGGAATTCATTCTTAAAGGCATAATATTCATCAATGGCATCACGCATACGCTCTTCTTTCTTTTCTTCCACACTCTCCTTGGCCATATCATATTTGGCACGCAAAAGCAGGATAGAAATATCTTCGCGCATCTTGGTATAAGGATAGTCCTTTAAAGCATTCTGAGCAGTAACGATACATGCCAGATAGTTATTTCCGGTAGTGCTATATGAGCTGTTTCCCGTATAAGAACCCAAATCATAATACAATCGGGCTGCCATATAATCTTTCATCACCAACTTATCCTGCAAGTCGAATATCATTTGCTGTGCTTCCTGATGACGGCTGCTGGCAGGGAAATATTCCATAAACATCTGCAACTCCTGAATGGCCTTATAAGTGCTGGTTTGATCCAAACGAGGTTCCGGTGTATCCAGAAACAATGCTTTCCCCGAATAAAAACGAGCCTGCTCGGTATAAGTTCCACGAGGATATGTATTATAATAGGTGGAGAAATAATGCGATGCCGTTATAAAGTCACCCTGATTATAATATGTCATTCCTAACATATAAAGGGATTCTTCAGCCTTATCGGTTCCTTTCAGAATCGTTATCAACTCTTCCAGAATTGCCGCAGCTTTTGTATTCTGCCCCTTGCCAAAGTAACTTTTGGCTGCTTCGTACTTATATTCGTAGTCCGTGCTTTTTAGAACTTTGTTGTATTCTCCGCATGATGTTAATACACTGCCGGAGACAAGAGCTATAATGATATATTTTTTCATCTTATTCAAATAATTGCGCAAATTTACGCCTTTCCACCGAAAAATACAACTGTTATATGTTTTTTAATACTAAAAAGTCGACCAATCCTGTTTTTTTCAGGATGTATACGTGTTATAAGAGAAAATAACTGTAATTTTACAGCTTAGTCTTTATAAACATGGAATTATGAATTTTGAACTGATTTCTGATTATCAACCGACCGGTGACCAACCTGATGCCATCGCCCAACTGACAGAAGGCATATTGGAAGGGGTGCCTGCCCAGACACTTTTGGGTGTGACAGGTTCCGGCAAGACGTTTACCATTGCCAATGTCATTAAAAACATCAATAAACCGACACTGATATTAAGCCATAACAAAACGCTTGCGGCACAGTTGTATGGAGAGTTTAAGAGCTTTTTTCCTAATAATGCGGTGGAGTATTACGTGTCTTATTATGATTACTATCAGCCTGAGGCCTACCTTCCGTCCAGCGATACCTACATTGAGAAGGACTTGCAAATCAACGAAGAGATTGACAAGCTCAGGCTGGCAGCCACTTCCGCCCTGCTCTCCGGCCGTAAGGACGTGGTGGTGGTCTCTTCTGTATCGTGCATTTACGGTATGGGGAATCCTTCTGATTTCTATAATAATGTCATCGAAATCAAAAAGGGTAAATTACTGGACCGCAATGTATTTCTACGCCGTTTGGTAGACAGTCTTTATGTTCGTAATGATTTGGAACTGAATCGCGGCAACTTCCGTGTGAAAGGAGATACTGTGGACATTTACCTGGCATACAGTGACAACCTGCTCCGTGTGATGTTTTGGGATGATGAGATTGACAGTATTGAAGAAGTGGATCCTATTTCCGGCATACGCCTCGCTTCTTTTGATGAATACAAGATTTATCCTGCCAATCTTTTTATGACCACCAAAGAAAGCCAATTGCAGGCAATCTATCAAATAGAGGATGATTTGGCGAAAGAGGTGGCTAAGTTTGAAGAAGAAGGCAAGTCTTATGAAGCGAAACGCCTTTATGAACGTGTCACTTATGATATGGAAATGATACGTGAATTGGGGCATTGCTCAGGCATAGAGAATTATTCGCGCTATTTTGACGGTCGTGTAGCCGGTACGCGCCCTTACTGTCTGCTGGATTTCTTTCCCGACGATTTTCTGATTGTCATTGATGAAAGCCATGTCAGTGTGCCTCAGATTCGCGCCATGTATGGTGGCGACCGTGCACGCAAGACCAATCTGGTGGAATATGGTTTCCGGATGGAATCTGCATTTGATAACCGCCCGCTAAAGTTCGAGGAGTTTCAAGAATTGGCAAAACAAGTCGTTTATGTCAGTGCCACTCCCGCCGATTACGAGTTGATGCAAAGCGAGGGAGTTGTGGTGGAGCAGGTAATCCGCCCGACAGGATTGCTTGACCCCATCATCGAAGTACGTCCCAGTATGAACCAAATCGATGACCTGATGGAAGAGATTCAGCAGCGTATCGAAAAAGAAGAGCGCGTATTGGTCACTACATTGACCAAACGTATGGCAGAAGAGCTGACCGATTACTTGTTGCGCCATGACATCAAGTGCAATTATATCCACAGTGATGTGGATACGTTGGAGCGGGTGAAAATTATGGATGAATTGCGTCAGGGAGTATATGACGTATTAATTGGTGTCAACCTGCTTCGTGAAGGTCTTGATTTGCCGGAAGTGTCTTTGGTGGCTATATTGGACGCTGATAAAGAAGGTTTCCTTCGGTCTCACCGCTCATTGACACAGACAGCCGGACGTGCTGCCCGTAACATCAACGGAAAAGTCATCATGTATGCTGACCGCATCACCGAAAGCATGCAAAAGACCATTGATGAGACCAACCGCCGCCGCGAAAAACAATTGGCTTACAATGAGGAGCACGGTATTACTCCGAAGCAGATTAAACGTGCACGTAATGCGGCTCTTCTGGGCGCAGGAAATACCAATGCCGATGATGAAGTAAAAATACCGAAAGCATACGTTGAGCCATCCAACGGCAGTATTGCCGCCGATCCGGTTGTTCAGTATATGTCTAAGCCTCAAATGGAGAAGGCTATCGAACGTACACGGAAACTGATGCAGGAAGCTGCCAGGAAACTGGATTTTATCGAAGCTGCCCAATATAGAGATGAGTTGCTGAAAATGGAAGAAATGATGAAGGAACGTTGGTGAGATTAGAATCTCACCATTAGTTCCATTACGAATTTATCTTGTTCCGATTCTTTAGCCAGGGACAGGTCGTCATAGAAGTACTTTTCATAATTGATACGCAAATCTGCCTGAAAAGCCTTGCCGAAGCTCAGGGTCACACCGCCGGTCAGACGTTGACGGGAATAGTCTGTGATATAAAGTTGTCCTTCTTCATTGGCAACGCCGTTACTATGATCGCCCATACTGTCATATCGGCCCAAGAAAGAGATTTTCTTAAACAACCCCTTTTTGATAGGCAGGTCATAATTTACAAAGCCATTAAAGGCATGCACATCTTTAAAAGCATTGTGGGCATACGTTTTATATAAGTATTCCACCTCAAAATGCCAATTGGAGAATTTATAGTAAGTACCGATGTCATACATATAGATACTGTTCTTATCCGGGTGTATTTTCTGAGTACTTAAGGTAAGGTTGTAGCCTTTCCATGGCATTAATTGAAGTTTGGCTGAATAGTTCAGCGTGTTATGCCATTCTTTTTGTTGAGTCAGTCCCGAGCCGTTGAACAGTCCAGCTTCCAGCTTCATGGGCCAACTGCCGTTTAAAGCGAGGGCTCCTGTGGCCCCCACGTCACGCACATTTCCCACTTGTTTGGCTATGAAGGACCGATTGGCAAAATATTGCTGATGCGGAGAGCGATGGGCATCAATAGTAAACGGAACACGCATCTGCCCCATTGTCAGGTTCCATGTATCATTAGGGACGAAGCGGGCATACGCATCCAGCATTTTGATACTGCCTTCATCCGATAAATCGATTTCTGCTTTATATGCAATAACCGGCAACACTTTTCCATCCAGACTGACACGAGCGTTTCTTACCTGAAAACGCTGCATGCCTGTAGTGGTCTGAAGCTCGTATTTACTACGGATAGTCCCATGAATCTTAGGAAGATATTCCTTGGGAATCGTTAGTTGCGCACCTGCGGTTGCTATACTTAAGGCTGTAAAGACAGCGGCTGCGAGTGTTCTTCTCATCTTTGTTATTAATGTGACTTTTTGTTTTCGAGTGCAAAGATAGAGAACCGGTATATCTGCAATGTGTCATTCATGTTACAAATATGTTTCAATCGAAACCTCTCGGACACGCCATTGCTCCACCAATACTGCCGGAAGGATTATTCGATGATTCGGGCCGTTTCAACTTTCTCCAAACGGGCACGCAGCTTCCCCATCATAGACCGACGGATACGGAGCTTCATCAGGCAATCCATATCGTATGACTGTTCCAATATTTCCGGTTCCTCTTCTTTTACGATACGCATGATGTCATTCATAAAAGGATATTCAAAAGCAACGGAAATATCATCATCCACCGTTTTTTCTATTATGGTGGCATTGGCTATCGCCTCTGCTGCCGCAGCTTTATAGGCAACGATTAATCCGCTTGTCCCCAGTTTGATGCCACCAAAGTATCTCACTACAATAATAAGAATGTCAGTCAGCTCATTCGAATTTATTTGTCCCAAAATGGGTTTTCCCGCTGTACCTGACGGTTCTCCGTTATCATTGGCACGAAAGTCTTTTCTTTCATGTCCAAGCATGTAGGCATAACACACATGACGTGCATCATAGTATTTTTTTTGATAGGTATCAAGATGCTGTTTTATCTCTTCAACGGTATGCACAGGAATGGCAATAGCTATAAATTTACTTCTCTTCTCAGTATAAATACCTTCGGCTACACCGGTTATCGTTTTATATGTATCTTCTTGTATCATCAAAGGAAATCATTATCATTGGAAAAATATAAAAACTACAACACATATCGGGCTATCCATGCACAGGCTTCCGCATCTGCCAATGCGTGATGGTGATTCTTCAAATCAAACCCGAAGAACTCAGCCACCGTGTGCAACTGATGATTCCGCAATCCTTTCAATTTGCGTGATGCCTGATAAGTGCAATGAAACTCATAATCAGGATAATCCATGCAATAGGTTCTAAATACCGCTTTCAGACAACCTTCATCGAACGCTTTGTTATGTGCCACCAACGGAAGTCCTGCTATTTTGGGCTCCACCTGTTTCCATACTTCGGAAAAGACAGGAGCATCGGCCGTGTCTTCCCGGGTCAGCCCATGTACACGTGTGTTCCAATACAAATAATAGTCCGGTTCGGGATGAATAAGGCTATAGAACTTATCTACGGTCTCACCATCCTTTACGATTACAATGCCCACACTGCACACACTGGTGCGCTCATTGTTTGCCGTTTCAAAGTCTATTGCCGCAAAATTATCCATTATATTCTTCTGTTTTCATCTGTTATCACAAATGTATAGAATATAATTGAGGTGTACAATGACTACTCATTTTTTATTTTGGTTCTTTATTAACCTCCTCCCTACATTAAGGAATAATTGCCAAGTTTTACGGAGAAATCGCCATTTCTTTTTTTCTGCAGAAAACGGACCTTTGCATATCATAAATAAACAAAAGCAAGGATATGGAAAATTCTAAAATCACAAACAAAATAGTAGCGATGCAACCGGAACTTATGAGCTTCGCTTTTAAACTGACCGCAAATCAGGATTCGGCAAACGACTTGGTACAAGACTCTATATTGAAGGCTTTGGATAATGCACAGAAATTTGTCTATCAGGAGAACTTTAAAGGATGGATGTATACCATCATGCGCAATTTATTCATCAACAACTACCGCCGTTCTGTTCGTGAACTTAATTTCCTCGATTCTAATTTCACGGACTATGCACAGACTCAGGTGGCCAAAGATGACGACAGATTTGAAGAAACCTACGATTTAAAACTGCTGTACAGGACAATCAATAAATTGCCCGACGATACTAAACAGCCTTTTATAATGTTTGTCTCGGGACTGAAATACAAAGAGATAGCAGAAAAAATGGGCTTACCCATCGGAACCATCAAAAGCCGTTTACACTTTGCCCGGAAGAAACTTCAAAAAGAGTTGAGAGATTTCTCATAAGGGATAGTCAGACAGAGAAGAATCACTTAATCTCATAATAGATTTAATATACAATTTTTCTTTCACAATTTCGATTCGAAGAAAGGCTGCCGCCATAAAGAAAAAAATGGGGCAGCCTTTTAGTTTTATATTATTCCACTCCTATCTCATCCACAAACAGGAAAGCGTTCTTTCCGGGCATGGAATGCCAGGCAGGAAGTGTCGGAGTCGTCTCTGCAATTATCCGTACATATCTGGTTTTGACCTTATCAAACGAAATCTCTTCTTTACGAATTTGCATCTTTGTTCCCTTTTCCAATACAGGAATTTTCTTGGAGGCTATTTCACGAAAAGCTTTTCCGCCATCGGATATTTCTATTTTCAGACCGGTCGCTCCGAATATGGCATCTCCCGGATTCAATAATGTATTGACAAAAGCCGATGAGACTTCTTTCGGTTCCTGCATATCAATGGTGATATCCAGATTATTACCATAAAAGCCGACCCAGCGACCGGAGCGATAGTTCAAGTCTCCATAAAGTCCGTCTATTAATGTACTTCCCCCTTGGAAAGTATACGACTTGTGAGGTTGTACATTCAGCGTTGCAGGCTTCATGGTAACGGCATTGAAATGAATTTCTTCCTTGCTGATGCTGCTATTTCCTTGCGGACGAATGGCTATTGCCTGAATCACCGCATCCTTGTCCAAGTGTAGTGTATCCGTATAAAGAGGAGACTGGGCATTGGGCTCGCTGCCATCTAATGTATAGTGCACTTCGGCATCATCGAAAGTAAGGAAAGAGACTTTAGCCTTTCCTTCTTGTTCTTCGGGGACAACCTGGATGGTGACGTCATAAATATCCTGACGGAAGTCATAACCACGGTCTTTATAGATAGCCAGCAAAGCCGGAAGACGATGCAGGAAACTGTCAAAGTCCTTATGAGCGGGTTCCGTCCACTGAATCTCTGAAAGGGCTGCCATACGGGGAAGAATCTGCCATTCCATCTTAAGGCTGTCGCGAGTCCATTCCGTCCAGATACATCCCTGAGCACCGATGATATATTGTTTCTCGTCCTCAGTCAGTTCGTCTGATACCGGTTCGAAAGTATAGACACGTTCCAGGCTCTTTGTCCCCTTGATGCGGTTGTAAGTAGGATTACTGAAATAGAGGTATTGAATGGGAGTCATGATGGCATTATGATGCAGACGCGCTGTTTCTATACCACCTCGGGGACTTGTCCATGACATAACGGTCACACCCGGAGCCAAACCTCCCTCAAGCATTTCATCCCATCCCAACATCTTACGTCCTCTGTCGCTGATTACTTTTCCGACTTCAGACATAAAATAAGTCTGTAACTGGTTTTCTTTACTGTGCTTCGGAGTATCCTTCAATCCCAGTTCGCGAATCTTCGCCTGACACTTAGGGCATTCTTTCCAACGTACCTTCGGACATTCGTCTCCACCGATATGAATGTAAGGAGAAGGAAAAATATCCATTATTTCATTTAATACATCTTTGGCAAACTCTAATGCCTTCGCGTTTCCGCCACACAGCACATCCGGAAAAACGCCCCATTCGCATGGCATCTCATAGGGGCCTCCGGTGCAACCCAATTCGGGATATGAAACCAATGCAGCCATCATGTGTCCCGGAAGGTCTACTTCAGGAATAACCGTAATAAAGCGGTCTGCCGCATATTTCACAATCTCCTTGGCTTCTTCCTGAGTATAGAAGCCACTGTGTGTAGTCTCGTCGTATTCTCTCGTGCTCCAGTCCATCAAGGTGCGCGGGCGCGTTGAACCTATTTCTGTCAGTCGGGGATATTTCTTAATCTCAATTCGCCATCCCTGATCTTCCGTCAGATGCCAATGGAAATGGTTAATGTTATGCAACGCCAGCATATCAATGATTTGCTTCAGATAAGAAACCGGGAAATAATGACGGCCTACATCGACCATAAATCCGCGATAATCAAAACGGGGATAGTCATTTACGATACCTGCAGGAATGGCAGACGCCGACTCTGTGCCCTTTGTTATCGGCATAGACTTATGTAAAGTCTGAATGCCATAGAACACTCCGGCCTCACTTCCACCTGCCAAACGAATGCTATTGGATGTTACTTCCAGTTGATACCCTTCTTTTTGCTCTATAGCAGTATCAACAGAGAGAACGATGGCATCACTCTCTTTCTTTTCCGCAGTACACTGAACTGTAATTCCTGTGGCCTCTTTTATATAAGAAGCCAAAAATTCAGCTGTCCGTTCCAGCTTTTCATTACCTGCCGGATAAACAATACTTGTGCCTGAATGGATAACGAAAGGATTTTCCTGAAAATTTTGAACGACCTCCTGCGGTTGAGGAATGACATTCAGATTGCCTACTTCTGTTTTTGTAGGGGTGCATGCAGATAGGGTTAGCGCTATCCACATTCCAAATCCTGCCCATTGCATAAATTGCTTTTTCATAGTTTGAAATATAATTTGTTGCAAGGGCAAAGATACAATAATCCGCTTTATCTGCTGTGCTTTACTCTAATCTTTCTTTTCTTCAGCAATGATTTTCCTCCAATGATTAAAGTTACTGCGGTGATTACCATCAAGATACCCAGAATAATGCGTGGAGTCAGTTGCTCACCGAATACCAGTACTCCGAAGAATAAAGCGGTAACCGGCTCCAATGCCCCCAAAATAGCAGTTGGGGTAGAACCTATATAATGAATGGCCTTCGTCATTGTCACCAATGAAATGACAGTGGGAAAGACTGCCAGCGAAACAGCGTTTACCCATAGCATCGGCGTAGGAATGAGCTGCAGCTCTGTACAGAACTTCAAACGCACTACATATACTGATAATCCGAACAGCAAAACGTAAAAAGTAAGTTTGGCTATCGGCATATCTTTGAGTGACGAACGATTGACTCCCACTATATAAATGGCGTAAGACAGTGAAGAGAGGAAGACAAATGTGATTCCTACCAAACTGAGTGTCTGCCCTCCCGAACTCTTACACAGCATGGATATGCCCACAAAGGCAAGAGCAATGGAAAACATCGTAATGGGAGAAACCTTTTCTTTAAAGACTACTGCCATAATGATAGCCACCAATACCGGATAAACAAACAAAATGGTAGAGGCAATACCTGCATCCATGTAGTTATAGCTCATAAAGAGAAACAAGGAAGAGAAGGCGAACAACAATCCCATTATGCAGAGCGGAAGTACATCCACCTTCTTGATGGCAAAAGATTGTTTCTGGAATTTCATCAGAATGCCAAGCACGATAACAGCCAGTGAATAACGGTAAAACAATACCGTATCTACGCTCATTCCTGCACTGTAAAGGGGAAGGGTGAAAAGTGGATTCATGCCGTAACTGGCTGCTGCAATCGCTCCAAGGATAAATCCTTTAGTCTTGTTGTTAGTCATTGCGTCTTATATTCTTAAAGTCGCCGCGAAATTAGATATTTGTTTGCAATAAACAAAGGGAAAGGGATTTATTCTTTCGTCCTAACAACAATTTGTCTATATTATACCTAAACAACATGTATAAAAGAGGTTATTGCCCTGTGAAAGCCGATGAAAAAGATGATTCACACCCTCATGGGGCTATAGATTTATACCCGTCAGATTAAAAAAAACATCGTATGCAGCCAACAAAAGCAAACCTGTTTTCTTAACCTGACGGCTATGGGATTCCTTCCACGCTTACAACGAGTGTAAACGTGATTTATATCAAACTAGTTTATGAATAATCAATCCGGAACGGAGCTTCGGTTCGAACCAAGTAGTCTTCGGCGGCATAATGTTGCCGGTATCGGCAATATCCATCAGCTGTTTCATAGAAACAGGATATAGTGCCAAAGCAACTTTCATTTCACCGCTGTCTACACGCTTCTTCAGTTCTCCCAAGCCACGGATACCCCCCACAAAATCGATTCGTTTGTCCGAACGAAGGTCTTTAATGCCAAGTATTTCATCCAAGATTAAATTAGAAGAAATCGTCACGTCCAATACTCCGATAGGATTATTATCATCATAAGTCCCCGGTTTGGCGGTCAGGCTATACCATTTTCCTTCCAGATAAAGGGAGAAATTATGAAGGCTTTGCGGCTTATAGATTTCCGCTCCTTTTTCCTCGATGACAAAGTTCTTTCCGACAGCTGCCAGGAATTCTTCGGGAGTCAAACCGTTCAAGTCTTTCACCACACGATTATAATCGATGATAGTCAACTGATTGGCCGGGAAACAAACAGCCATGAAATAATTATATTCTTCGTCACCCTTATGATTTGGATTCTGCTTCGCCTTTTCCGCTCCTACCAATGCCGCGGCAGCCGAGCGGTGATGTCCGTCAGCAATATATAGTGCAGGCATGGCAGCAAAAGCTTTAGTAATGGCTTCAATGTCACTATCTTGATCTATCACCCAAAACGAATGGCCGAAGCCGTCACCCGGAGCGATGAAATCATATTCCGGTGCTTGAGAGGTATATTTCTTGACGATAGCATCCAGTTCTGCATGGTCGGGATAAACAAAGAATACCGGTTCAATGTTGGCATTATTCACACGGACATGTTTCATCCGGTCTTCTTCCTTGTCACGGCGGGTCAATTCATGCTTCTTGATAATGCCGTTCATATAATCGGGAACGTATGCGCCTACTACCAGACCATACTGAGTCTTACCGTTCATGGTCTGTGCATACACATAATAGTTTTCTTTTTCGTCCTGCACCAACCAACCTTTATCCTGGAACATCCGGAAATTCTCAGCAGCTTTATCATACACCTTCGCATCATGCTCGTCTGTACCTGCCGGAAAATCTATTTCCGGTTTGATGATATGATAGAGTGACTTCTCATTCCCCTTTGCTTCTTCACGGGCTTCTTCCGAATTAAGCACATCATAAGGGCGGGAAGCAACTTGCTCCACTAATTCTTTCGGAGGGCGAATGCCTTTGAAGGGTTTTATTATAGCCATAAGAATATTAGATTTATGAGTTATAAATGCTTATTTGTTTACGCGGAACTTTTCGCAGCCATCTTTCAGGAAGCCCACAATCTGCTTGGCAGCCGCAATACCGGCATTTATATTGGCTTCGGCAGTTTGAGCACCCATTTTCTTCGGTGTAGAGAAGTAACGGCCCGGGAAATGGTCGGCAAACTCGGCATGATGTACAGGCATAATGTCAGTAACATACTCCAAATCGGGACGGTCATTCATCAGACGCAGCAAGTCGGCTTCATTAATAACCTCTTTACGTGCGGTATTGACCAACAGACCGTTTTTAGGCATTCTGTCTACCAAGTCATAATTGATAGAATTTTTTGTTTCAGGAGTAGCCGGAATATGTAAAGACACGATATTGCAAGTAGCATACAGTTCCTCGGTAGATGCAACCGCCTTCACTCCGTCTGCTTCAATGACCTCTTTCGGGCAATAGGCATCGTATGCATAGATATCCATTCCAAAGCCTTTGGCAATACGAGCCACATTCCGTCCCACGTTACCGTATGCATGGATACCCAGTTTCTTGCCTTTCAATTCAGTACCCGAAGCACCATTATACATATTGCGGATAGCCATTACCATCAGTCCGAAAGCCAGTTCAGCCACAGCATTGGAATTCTGTCCCGGAGTATTCATGACACATACATTGTGGGCCGTAGCAGCTTCCAAATCCACGTTGTCATAACCTGCACCGGCACGCACCACAATCTTCAATTTTTTGGCAGCGTCCAATACTTCAGCATCGATTATATCACTACGGATAATAATGGCATCAGCATCTTTCACAGCTTCCAGCAATTTTGCCTTCTCACCATATTTTTCCAATAATGCCAGTTCATAACCTGCTGCTTCTATCTCTTTGCGAATACCGTCTACTGCAATTTTAGCAAACGGTTTATCTGTTGCTACTAATACTTTCATGGTCTTATTTGTATTAATAAATAAGGACGTACTCACAGCACGCCCTTATTCTTATAAATCAATTAATGAAGTTTCTCGAATTCCTGCATGCAATCTATCAAAGCCTGAACACTTTCTTTCGGCATAGCATTATAACAAGATGCACGGAAACCGCCCACAGAACGGTGACCTTTAATACCTACCATACCTTTTTCGGTTGCAAACTTCAGGAAGTCTGCTTCCAAATCCTTGTATTCGTCGTTCATAACAAAGCAAATGTTCATGTAAGAACGGTCTGCCTTATCCGTCACTGTACCACGGAACAACTTGTTACGGTCAATTTCCGCATAGAGCATTTCTGCTTTCTCTTTGGCGCGTTTCTGCATTTCCGCCACTCCACCGTTAGCCTTAATCCAGCGCAAAGTCTGCAATGCTGCATAAATAGGAAGAACAGGAGGTGTATTGAACATAGAACCTCCATCCACATGAGTCTGATAGTTCAGCATAGTAGGAATATAGCGTGACACCTTGCCCAAAGCATCATTCTTCACAATAACGAAAGTAACACCGGCAGGAGCCAGATTCTTTTGTGCACCACCGTAAATACAAATATATTTAGAAACATCAATCGGACGAGAGAAAATATCAGATGACATATCGGCAATCATAGGAACCGGAGAATCCAAATCTTCATGAAGCTCCGTACCATAAATTGTATTATTGGTTGTGATATGGAAGTAATCCGCATCAGCGGGAACAGTATAATCTTTCGGAATATATGTATAGGTTGCTTCGGCAGAAGAAGCCACTTCTACCACTTCACCAAACGCTTTCGCTTCCTTCATTGCTTTCTTTGCCCAAACACCGGTATTCAGATAAGCAGCTTTTTTTTCGAGGAAATTGAAAGGCACCATACAAAATTCCAAGCTGGCTCCACCACCCAAGAACAGTACCGAATACCCTTCAGGAATGTTTAACAGTTCCTTGAACAAAGCGACTGCTTCGTCCACCACAGGCTGAAAATCTTTAGCGCGATGGCTGATTTCCATTAAAGAAAGCCCGGAGCCATTAAAATCCAAAATAGCTTGAGCTGTTTTCTCTATAACCTCGCGAGGCAAGATAGATGGTCCCGCATTGAAATTATGCTTTTTCATTTGAAGTTTGTTTTGGTTATACAATTTGTTATGTCTTACATTTGCGAATTTACACATTATTTTCAGCTTTCCAAAAAAAACGCTAATAAAATTACGATTTTCCACATAATTTTCTTTCAAATTAGCTGAATCTATTTTTCAATGCTTTCATTTTGTAACCTATACCTCCACAAACAATGATTTAAAGCATATAAAAATAATCTTTTGGAATTATCCGTCCAGTATTAGAAGGAGTAAAATGACAGAATGACACTATTTAGCTTCTTCTATCAGTGTTTTCACACCCTTTATTTTCTCATTCTGTATCAAATTAAGTGTTTGTTTTATCTTTTTGCGAGATACAGCGGCAAATGAATAATGGTCTTTCACATCAATGCGCCCGATTTCATCTTTATTCAGATTACCTTTTTTAAAGAGAAACCCTACAATATCTATCTTATTGATTTTATCTTTTTTGCCTTTTCCTATATAGATAGTCACAAATTCGGGCAACGACGGTTTGGGGGTGACTTCGGGCAAGACAAACTCTTCCGGGGCTCCCTTCAGGTATTCAGGGAGCGTTTCTTCCTGATGAAGTATGATATAAGAATTTCCCTCCGCTTCCCAGCGGGCTGTTCGGCCGTTGCGATGAATGTATCCGTCTTCATTGGCCGGGAGATGATAATGAACCACATTTTCTATCTCGGGAATGTCCAGTCCGCGAGCGGCAAGATCGGTGGAAATCAAGACATGGCAACTGCCGTTACGGAATTTATACAATGAGCGTTCACGGTCGTCCTGTTCCATACCGCCATGAAAAATACCGCATTGGAACTTCTTGGATTGAAGATACTTCCCTACCCGCTCCACGCTTTCACGATGATTGCAAAACACTAATGTAGAGCGGCTGCCCAATGTGCACAGCAATTTATACAATGTTTCCAGTTTATCTTTTCCGGGAGACAGCACTTTATACAGATGCAGGCGCTGCACTGTTTGTTCTTCGGCATTCAAGAAATTCAGCTTAATCGTTTTATTCAGGCCCGTAAATTGAGGAATCTCCTCTGCATCGGTAGCCGAAAGCAAGAAACGTCGCTCCAAATGGGGCAACTGCCCGATAACGGTAGCCATTTCCTCTTGAAAGCCAAATTCCAGACATTTATCAAATTCATCAATGACTAATGTAGTTACTGTTTCCGCATCAATATTTTGCTTCGAAAGGTGGTCGTTCATACGTCCCGGAGTACCGATAATGACGGAAGGCTGTACTCCCTTGATGGTGCGGTGCTCTTCCATGGCAGGGCGTCCGCCATAGCAGCTCACAGCCTTAAAAGGGGTATTCATGGATTTGAACACCTGGTCTATCTGCAAAGCCAGTTCGCGGGAAGGGACAAGCACTATGGCCTGTACGCCTTTCACGTCAGGCTTCAAGCTCTGCAACAAGGGCAACAGATAGGCCAAAGTCTTGCCGGAGCCTGTAGGCGACAAGAGGATTAAATCTTTTCCTTCTTTCCAAGTATCTATAGCTGCTTCCTGCATTGCATTAAGCTGCTCAATCTTTAAATTTGTCAGTATATTCTTAATCATAATTAATCCAATTGATAAACCACCAGCGGGTCGTCATTATAATAAGTAGACAGCACCAAACGATTCGTTTTTTCATCAAGAACCGTATATACGCTAAAGTCATTCAACTTATACTTTTTGACAGGATTCCCATTCCAGTCGTATTTCTCAATATACATATAATGCTTTCCTTTGTTGTTTTCTGCCGCCACTACATAAGGGGTTCTTCCCGAATATGTGATATATACATAGTCGCGAGTGGGAAGTACCTGCATATAATATGTTACATTAGCATCCAAACCATCAGTAATGTGCAGCGTTCCTTCGTCAAAACCGGATTGCTCAAAGTTGAGGGTACGCTCCGCATTACTGTCCAAGTCCATGAACTTTATAATCTTGGCATATTTATATGCATAAACCATTCGGTTACGCACCGGGTTAATGCCGAGGCAACCGGTGGCCGGCATCTTTTTTGCTTGTTTCAAGGTTATGTTCCTTATTTCTTCCGTTCTGACGGAATCGTCCTCTAAAGTAACCCGATATATTTTTCGTCCTTTAGGATAGACGAAGCTATTCTTGCCGGCAGCATAGATATGCTCAATATAGTCCCACATAGACTTTGAGTTATGTATCTTTTGTATCGGATGTATTTCCAACTTTTCGTCAAGTCCGTAAAGCATTCCTTTAGGCCGTTCGAACAAATAGCACAAATAGTCAGAATTGAGTGAAGCTATCACATAAGGTGCAATAAACTCATCCGGTCCGTTACCACTCCTTCCGACGGTTTTTATGTAAGTAAACTCAGGGTAACGGAATATATAGAACGGTGCATTCCGGCTTTGCATAATCATCAGACTGTCCTTTATCACCATATTTGGAGAAGTAGGTTTAAAAATAAACGTATCCGGTTCCACTATATGGGTTCCCTGCAGTTCCACCACTTCACCGAAAGGTTCCTTGTCTTTCAGAAAGACTTCGCCTTCTTCCAACGGAGGAAGTGCTACTATCTTTTCTTCCACAATACTGTCGGCAGCAGGTGTTTCCTGAGGTTCTGCCGCATTGTTCTTTTTTCCGCCGCAAGCTGCCAGGCTTAAACAAAGAATAGAACAGATAAATACTTGTTTCATAATATAATAGATATAGGGTTTGGAATGGGACTTACAGATTCTCCAGCCACTTCTTACCGGACTTAGTATAAAGCCATAGCAAAAAAACGACTCCAATAACACTCCCTATTATATAGGTCATAGCAAGCATATCCATAAAGACCTCCTATTTTAAAATTTTATTTCCAATCATGGCAAATACTATAGTAAAAGCTACACCTCCAACTAAAACAGACCACGCTACATTATTGTTCACATTAGCCGATAAAGGTGTAATCCAACTGACAAAGAGACCTGCAAACGCCAGTTTTGCCAAATCAAAGAAAAACTTTCCGAGCGTTTCACGCCTTATTTTATCTTTTTCCTTGAATTCTCTCTTTATTTCTTGTTGTTCATTCCAATTGCCCATATTGTATTTTCCCTTCGTAAGGCAAAGATAAATATTTTATTTGTAATCACGGATATAATGCCGGATTTTATTCTTTCCCCTTCATCAGGCTCGTGATGATGATGCTCCGATGGATAAGAGTGACAGCGGAAGGATTCCGTATTGCATCCTGTAAGTGAACATTCATAATAAAAAAAATAGCAAGTCGCTATATATTAAGCAACTTGCTATCTCTTTTTAGGTTATCTTTTTACTCCTTTACGGAGTCTGAACATTATCCTCCGAAATTGTCATACATGATGGAAGCAGGCTCAACACCCAGACTATCCAGCATCTTAACGACTGCGTTAGACATCGGGCCGGGACCACACATGTAGTATTCGATATCTTCAGGAGCTTCATGGTCCTTCAGGTAAGTTTCATACATCACATTGTGAACGAATCCCGGAGTATACTTCACGCCTGCTGCATCGGCTGCGGGATCCGGACGGTCCAAAGCCAGAT
>ENA-ORSB01002054-ORSB01002054.1-human-gut-metagenome-genome-assembly--contig:-NODE-2054-length-16942-cov-4.247232_pt1 | contig 16942 bp, 16 predicted proteins | sample MGYA00242180_ERZ509144 | MGnify/ENA primary metagenome ERZ509144 (study PRJEB26280, sample SAMEA2338661) | human gut metagenome | biome: human gut; feature: human-associated habitat; material: faeces...
ACCGAAAGATATGTTTGGCCGGAGAAAACTCACTCTTGGGTGAGTAGATTGATGTGCTTTTCAGGAGACACAACTGACAGTTGTATAATTCTGATATTGTTATTAACATTCGCAAATGTCATAGATTTCTTATCAGAGATTCAACAACGGCAAGGAGGTCGATTTATGAAACAGAAAACACTTGAGTTCTTGACGAATAACCAGAGCGAAACTCCGTCAATGTGGCGCGAGGAAGCTCAATGGAGACGTGTCAACTGGGCATGGTTACATCATTCACAAAGATTGCGGTAAAGGTATTATTGCGTATGAAGCTTTTGGGACTGATGCAGAAAGCCTTGGCGGAGCGTATGAACTGCACACAGCAATACATCTCGAAGATTCTGAAAGGGAAGGAGAATATGTCTCTCGACACACTCTCCAAACTAGAGAAAGCGTTAGGTATCACCTTGATTCTTGATGAGGAATATGAGAATCTGCCAATAGGCATGGTGGCGGAAGACATGCCGCCATATTCTAGATGACTGATGCGGTATTTGGACAGTCATGCGCAGTATGTTGTAGGTTTTCGCTATGTCAAACGACAAAGATGGTCAAAATGCTTGCGTGAGCATTTACCATTCTCGGTTACACTACCATTTTCATGTATGGCTAAAAATCCGACATTTTCGCCCTGTCGAAAGAATGCACCAATAAAGAAATATTCTTTTGGTGGTAATGGACCGGGACCAGGCCAACAACATTCTCTGAAATTGGATATCTCATCATATAAGAAATCAACCATAACGTTTCCATCGCCATCAACTATCCCATATAATGCCTTATCCGCGGATTTGACAATTCTATACTCTTGCATTGCCGCGATGATTGATTCGCTGTAATCGTTTCTAAAGTTATTACAATAATTGATTGCAGAGGGTTTATAAATTGACTGCGTGAGAATGGCATCAGAAGAAGCTTGCCGCTTGGATTTTTTTGATTGAATATACACAAAGTATGCTAGTATAGCCGCAACTAAAGTGGCTATAATAATGCTCCAAAATTCAGTTCCCATTGAAGGTCTTATTAGATCACTCTTATCTGGAATATAGTTTATGAAATAAATAACAGCAGTCTCAACTATTAGAGAACTCCACAGGACCACGTTTTGAACACCTATGTTATGTTTTTTATCTATAACCATCATTCCGACAACTATGCCTATGAGCCAGCATAATATAACAGACCACCAAACAGGATAAGAATAATTGTCAAGGAAGAAAGTTATACACCAAAATGCGGGATATAAACAATGTATTCCTATAGCCGTGAGTAGAGATAAATATAATAAACACCCATGCTCATCTTCTTCTGCCTGATCTTCAGACTTATTCCAAACCACATCTTTCCCTTCGAGAATATCGTTTGCAAAGTCTTTGATTATTTCGGCTGTCGGTCTATCCCATGTGTTATTCATCAGGCATGAATGTACAAGTGATTTAAGGTTATCCGACCAGTTACTTGACATTTCCGGGCTGGCGGCACCATGAAGAACCATAACACCACCCTGACCGCAAAAAGGCAATTCGCCTTCCGCTATCTCGAAAATGGTCGCACCCAACGCCCAGATATCAGTAGCCTTGACGGCATTGGGATGCGCAGTAAACATTTCCGGCCCCATATAAGCAACCGTTCCGGATGAATTGTCGGCATCATCGTTACGTTTGGAATTCTTGCGCAAGGTACTTTCCATCTTAAGGCTTATCCCGAAATCGCTTATTAGGTAATTGCCTTTGGAATCAGCAAGTATATTATCAGGTTTTATGTCCCGATGAACAATGTCTTGACTATGAAGATACTCAATACCTGCGGCTGTATCTCTAATGAATCGCCATATTGCCTTTTCATCCTTAGTCCCGATCAGTCCGGACGCAGAGTTTGGACAATACGGCATAACAAGGTATGGACGATTGTCGCTTATGTCAAAGTAGTTGGTGTGCAGAAGATTAGGATGATTAAGCGAATATGTAAGCAAAAATTCCTCCTTAAATTCTTGAACTCCCTTTTCTTCCAAGGCGATGTATATCTTGATGGCCACGTCAATGCCAGCCATGAGATCCTTTGCAAGCCACACTTCGCTAAATAATCCACGCCTTACTGCTTGTATTAACTGATACCTTTTATTCATCTCGTCCCAAATCCATCAATTACAGTACATTATTTAGAACTTATGCCAACAGGCCTCATCTCGCAATAGCGCTCGTATCATTGTCGCTTTTCCGGCGTGTCAATCGGATCAAACTCGCTGATTATACAACCCGTTAACAGATCGTTGGCGAGGGCGAGAATGATCTCCGACAACTCAAGCGTATCTTCCAGTTCTTTTCCTTCGGGGCAGAATATATTACGGCTTCTTATATGCCCATATCCATAAATCGATCATTGATGTCCAACAAATCTGGAGGAAGGAGTTCTCTGCACTTATCTTCAATATCAGAAGAAAGACTATCACTACAGATTATATGTGGTTTTTCGGCTGTGGCTATTGAAGCTGCCATCGCTCCGATAGTATCAGAATCGCCTCCCATCGAGATAGCCAATCGGATAGCCTTCTCGGCACTATATGGTTCCTGCAAGTATGCCATGATAGCAATAGGAACACTACCTTGACAAGTTGCATCGAAGGTGTAGTTCTTGCGGATAGCTCTTAAATCGACATCAAGATCATATCCAAAGTTTTGTTCTACATACCGTTTAATATTGTCAGTCTCATTAAAAGCTTCGGTTCGTTTAAGATAGATACATGCAGCAATAGCTTGCGCTCCTTTGATCCCTTCTGGATGGCTGTGGCTGACCGATGCTGTTATGCGTGCCAACTCCAGAGTTTCCTCCATCGAATTCGCATACAACCCAACAGGACTCACACGCATTGCCGAGCCATTGCCGAAACTGTTATATGGCTTTGGATTCTCGGCTGCGATCCATTTGCGGAACATCCCGCCATAACCTGCATTGGGATACTTGCGCCCCAAGCGTTGCATGCAATCAACAAGTCCGCGCTTGCTATGCGTCGGGTCAATCATCAACCACTCAGCAACGGCCAAAGTCATCACCGTATCATCGGTAAAATGACTACCCATAGGCAATAACTCAAAACCCTCAGTCTTGACATTGTGCCATTTTCTTGTGGAACCAACAATGTCACCGACTATTGCACCTAAAATCTAGTTGTCGTACATTTTGTTTTTTATTGTGGTACACAAGTAACAACATACTCACACTAAATGGTACACCAGAGTGTCCATCCAAGTACCAAATTACTCTTTCCTTCTTATTCGTACACCAAAGCAGCCACATCTGTATCAACCGAAAAACGCCCTCGCCGTTTGTCCTTCAGAAACCGATTTCGGTGGACAAAACAGCCCCTAACCAAGTTTTGTCCACCGAAAGCCATGCTTGGCCCCTGTTAATTATGTATCATTCATTTATTGGTGAGTCATAAAATGGGCCTTCGCTTAATTCTAATACGTTGGTGGAATAAAACTGTAAATCTCTGCCGATTTTATAAAACCCTCAATCTTTACCCCTTTATTAGGGATAAATTCGGCTGTAATCACATGCTTTCCGTATAATACATCTTGAATAATACTTTTGGCCGCATAATCTGCGTTCGCATCAGAAGATGAGGCAATCTCCTCACCATCCAAATAGTAGGTTATTGACCTGATGACGTTTTTTCCGTTAATTGTAGATTCAGATGACACACTTACGCCATTTCCCAAATCCAGCGGAACTATTTTCATGATTACTTCAACTCCATCCCATACATGATCCGGAGTGACAACCACTTCTCCATAAAAGGTCGAACATATCTCACTCTTAACGCACGATGACAGGATCAGTACAAACATTAGTATTAAATAACGTAGCAGCTTCATATTATTATCCTAGAATACGTGTCGGACGCAACTTCTAAACATTCAAGCATCAACCATAGACAGCAGCGGAAAACTCCGGCAACATCCTTAACTTTGACTACGGCTTATAATCTACAGCCCAGCATGTTCCGTTTCTTCTCAGGTAGATGAAATAGAGACCTGGCTCCGGAAGGGTGAAACTAATTTTTGTGGTTCCGTTTATGCTGGTGATGGACTCTGCGTCAATTTCTGACTCGAAAAGGCTCGTGTATGTGTAGCCATACAAGTCGATTGTTTTCTCCGCCTTATCCTTTTTCTTGTTAACCTTTAGCTTTTTCTCAGATGGCTGCACATCTTTTTTGTCTTTTGAAGGAAGCATTGAGACAGGCATATTCTTAAGAAGCAAAGCCTTGGCAATATAAATGTCAGAAATGCCAGGAGTGTTTGTTTCGATGAACACATCCTTCGTGTTTACTTTTGCCACAAGTCCCATCTTTTCAGGGTCTATTACGAAGAATTTGCTGGAATCCTTGCTCATCAATTGAATCGTCTCCACTTTGAGCAGAGTGCTGTCCCGATTGATTCTGGACTCGCCTTCATTCATGACGATATCATATATCGGTGTGTATTCAGGGTTACGGAACCGTTTAATGGAGATGATATCTTCATACTTATATTGACGGGTGTCCATGCCATTCCCGTTCTTTTCAGCAAACAGGACATTCGCATCATTCCCCAAAGCGTTTTCAATGACAAGACCGTCTCCTGTTTTCCCGTTCTTGAGATGGAGGCAATCCAGATAGGGAGTCTGATTCCATATACTATAATCCCGATTGAAACGGTCTTTACCTACAGAACGAACATCAGCGTAATCCACCCGATGCACAGTATGGTCTGATTTATTCCAGACAGTGAAGCTCACTCCAGGGATCTGTTCGAGAATTATGCCGGTATATGTGGCATTGTCCGTCTGTACAATGTCATCGACATCCGTAAGCAAGGTGTTGGCACGTTCCGGTTTACGGATGCTCGCAATCTCGGACATTTTACACAGTTCGGTTCCTTCCGAGATTGTAAAGGCTGTCAGATATTTCGCTCCATTGATCAGGATGTAATAGTCTCTGCTCGATTGACCTTTAACTGTCATATTCGTAAGAGAAACAAACCTGTTTTTCTCGTGAGTTTCCACCTTGTTGTTCTCCATGGCCCAATCCTGCCATTCTTTTGGCAAACTTCCAAATTCCCTCTTTTCGGTTCTCATTCCTTGGACATCTTCCGAAGGGATGGTTTTGGTCATTCTGGAGTAGGAAATATCCCCCTGACCGGTAGTGTAATCCTGTTTTGAAATATATCCCTCATAAACTGTCCCGTCTTTCAACGTTATGGTTTGATTCTGAGAGAATAATGATATTCCTGAGAACAAAGATGCAATCAGGCAAATCGCTTTGTAAGGTTTCATTTGATATTGTTTGTTTTAGTTATTTCTTCCAAGGCACGTCCAAGCAGCGTCTCATTGACGTCACCAATCTTTCCGGTGATGGATTCATCTTCATAAAGTATGTCCGGGGCTATCCCCGTCACGGGAACCGACACACCGACCGCATTGTATGTCCTGAATGTGATAGGCATAAGGACATATTTGCAATACCGGCTCGACAGAGGGTGCATTCCCACATCTTTTCCGGTTGTCGTCTGACCTATCACGACAACAGTCATGTAAGGCTTCAGACAATTAATCAACAATTCACTGCATGAGGCGCTGTGGTGGCCTGTCAATATGTAAACTCTGTTCAAATTCAGCGAACGGTTGGCCGTAAGAGCGTCATTCTTGAAATATGAACATCGATATTCGAGTCCGCTCTCCTCCTTATATAATTTGTTCAAACGATCGTTGTACCTATATGAGCAGAAAAGCTTTCCTCTTGCTTCCTTTGGGGCGACAATGGATGACAAATAGATACATGTCGCGACATACCCTCCTGGATTGTCCCTGACATCGATAATCAAGTCATCAACCCCGGCCATTTTGAGGACCACATCCGTGACATCCGCCTCCGTCTCAAAACCTGAATAGTAGAAATACCCTATTCTTTTGTCTCCGACGACATAGATGCTGTCCAACTTGACAGTCTCATTCAGATTCTGGCCTTTTGTCATGGGGCGATAGTCTTCGTTGGGATAACAATATGAAAATCTGTCTTCATCCACAATCAAAGTCCTGAAGAACTGGTCGGGCGGCAAGGAATAGTCATAATCGGACGAGTCCTTCATTTTGTCCGACCAGAAATAATTCAGTTTCATTTCTTGATAGATCCACTTGTCCTGAGCCATAAGCTCTTCCATCGCCTCTGTATTCGGGACGATGGAAGTGCCGGTCTCAATGAAATGATCCTTCTCCACACAAGAAGCGCAAAGCGTCAAGATGGAGAGCATCGTAAGGTATGTCTCGTACCGTTTCAATTATTTGAATTGCTTTTGAGAAAAGTCAATCTGCTGAAAGGATGGCAATGAGTTCCCATCTGTTGGCTCGAACTCATTAATCGACGCTCTGGTACCAAAAACACCTTCATAAGGAGTCAGTTTGAATGTCGCACAGTCCAAACTAAAGACATATTGACGTCCCGAAACCAAGTTGAATGTTTGTTCGGGGTAGTCTGTTGATGTATTTCCTGAATATGTCCTTGCAAATAGATTTATGGAAGAACCTGGGAATAAATTGTGCATTGTATAAATATTAGTCGCGGACATATTATCAGCAGGAGAGATGTCTTCAACAGCATAGGTAGTTGCACTCAAAGACGATGAATATTGCGGTGTTCCATCATTGGTGAATTGCAGAACATTATTAGGATGATAATAAATACAATATTTATCAATTCCGACTGACGACTCTTTAGTAAATTCTACCCCAGGATTGAATAACTCATACCATCCACTGCCTCCTGGCACACAAGTTCCAAACATATTTGCTGTAGTTAATTTCCCATTACCGATGCGTAAGACAATATCTTTAAAAGTAATCATTGTGCCATTCTCTTCTCCACCGTATAGTAGAGCAGAGCCGTCACTATCGGCATAACCAGTCGCCTGTCCCATGGATATCGTTAGAGTATTTCCATTGATTTTTCCTTTATATGTATTATACCCTTTGTCAGAAGTGAAACCGTTTACATATAGAGCAGGAGAAAAATCCTTAACTAGGACATCTGTGGAACTGCTTCCATCTTTTTCAACACTTATTGTCCAGAAATATTCATTATTTCCCCAATAGTCTCTTGCCTTAGCGGAATACTTGCCATATATTGATCCATCATTGTCATGTGCGTGAATATCCTTCCATTGCATGTAAACAAGCGAAGTGGCTGGTTTCAGATTTAAATTTATTGGCGAGCCATCAAAAGAAATTGTCTGAGTAGCATATCCCATCATACTCCATGTTGAATAGAAGCTATAATGAAATTCTTGCTCCACACGTAGTTGGTTCAGAGATTCTGTGCCTGAAATTGTATATGCTTCGTAGGTTGGAGATGACAATGTCCCCTGGATACACGTAGCCAAGGCTACAACAGTATATGAGCCTTCGGGCAATGTTGGATGATAACCGATGTCTTGATTGAAATTGTCAAGTAAAGACTCATTTTTATATGCCAATTTACCGTCCTTGTCATAAAAAAGACACGTTATTCTAAGATGACTGCCATCATACATCTCAAAATTCTCTGAGTTGAAGGCTGTAAAGTCAGATAATATTGTAGAAGGGCATATATGTACCCCGCCACCATTATATATTTCGACTTCAGGATTAGTACATCCGAAAAATCCATAAAGTGCGGCTAAAACAATAGCCGTGCGAAAAAAGATATTTGTTTTCATACTTTAATCGAATATTGAATGTTTTTTTGCTATTGGTATGGAATATGAAATTCCTAGTTCAAACCAACGGTTCCGCCATTGCATGTTTTTCGCCAGATAAGACAATCCCAAATAATATCTGGCACCTATGCTCAGTTTCCCGAAACGGTATCCAACGCCAAAGGTCGCAGTTATATCATTAGCATGTAAATTTTCAAGACTGTATTGAATGTCAGCTTCCACAAGATTATCCTCATTAAATTTATAGAAACGGACATAGTCTGACGTGCGCGAAACATTAAAACCGAAAGCCGGGCCCACCTCCAAATAGAGATTCGCAAGAGGATATACCTGAAACATTACCGGCACCATGACATACCCCAATCCGAGATTGCTGTCAAATTCAGAATTACTACGACAATTACCTCCGATCATTGTGAACCGAATTTCCGGTTGAATAGCAAGTATCCCGGTTTCCGCTGTACTGCGTATGTCACGGTTAAGAAACCGAAAGTTCAAGAATCCTCCGGCGGTAAACCCTGGACGATACTCAGAATAGTAATAGGCATCTGACGGAAGTGAAAAAGTGCCCATCGTAGCGCCAGCTGTCGGCCCCACGCTCAAAAAGACTTTCGGGCCGTCATTCATTACCTGATTGTCATCATCCTGTGAAAAGAAGTTCTGTGCTTCTGCACTCACACCGGACAATCCGATAAGAATTAAAATTAATGAAATGATTCTTTTCATATTTTTGTTTTTATAGATTTCTCTCGAATATGATATTTTTTGAAGTCCTATATGCCGGACAACCATTCTCTCTTAACAGAACCGAGACGGTTTTGCTGACAGTATCCAAATCCATAATGTCAACATTGATGAACGCAGAGACGGCCATACTCTCACCAGCCTGGAATGTCACACCTTTCTTGACGACATTCCCGTCAATGACAATGTCACACTTGTCACTCCCCTTTTCGGATTCGTTAGTAACGGTAAAGGTCACAGTTCCACCAGAGTTCGACTTGTTCAGTCTTACACGTCCGGAGGTTTTTACTGAATATGGATTCTTGTGATTACAAAGCAAGTCCATAGTCGATTCCGGGTGCTTTATGCCATCAATGTCTGACTGTACATTAAATGTTTCCGTTCTCTCCCGCGACAAGTCTTCCGGAAGGAACTCAAATGATATTACACCATTATGAGGTGCTCCGTCAAAGATTTTCTCACCCTGTCTTGTGACGACAAAGTGGTATTTTGTCTCATCAAGGAACGGATCCAGAGCCACATTCGCGCTGACCTTGGCAGGGATATGGTGCTCAAAGGTCAATTGTGAAATCTGTAGGTCCGGAATGGAAGAATGACCATAGTCAATAGTTATCACGCCATATTTTCCATCTCTTGCGGCGATGAAATCACTTCCAGACACAATAGTGACAGGAGTGGAGAACTGAGCCGGCAATATTTCCTTGCCCTCAGAAACAATTCGATACCCATTTCCTGTTTTCTCGCAAGCCAATGTGCTGGCATTGGGTTTATAAAAATCAAGAATTGAATGATTATAAACCGTTTCCGGGCCATCCTCAAGTGGCGTGACAGAACGAATCTGCTTGTTAGGCTCAAAGAAAATGATGAACCGATCGGTAGTCATTTTACGAGCGGCCTTGTCCCAATCCTTGACTTCACCTAAACTTTCCACTTTCATCCCGGATCTGTCCCGCAGGAAAACGTTGTTTCTGCTGTCAACTACCAACGAAACAATCGGATCGGAAGCTGATTCTCCAACGCTTTTGTCTTGCGGTGTGAAGGACGACGCGAAAACCAGAAAATTATCCTTGAACTGACTGTCCAGTTTACTGACGACACCACGTTTGTTGATATGCATGTAGGATCCGTCTTTGTATCTCACAACCGCATATCCGTAAAAGTAGGGAGACGCGCTCCTGAATTCCGGCTTTTTGCCGCTTAATGCTCCGGTTCTGTCCATATAGATCCATCTCCCCGTGTTGTCGGAAACGGCGATAACCCCATCTGAATAATACGGATAATCAGGATCCACATACCAGATTTCCTTATCCTCGAACTGTTTGATGAGGTTTCCGTTGCCATCATAAATAGCTTTCAGCCTATGGTTGGAAGACAAAAGAAGACAACGGCTCTCGACAACATCTTGCTTAATCTCATACTGGCAAGGAACTATTGTCTTGCCGTCTTTGCTAAGCAACCCATATAGTCCGCTTTTCTCTACCCGATATAGTTCAGGGCTGATTTTCGTGATGCTACTGTATTCCGGTGCTACCTTCCAATGGCCAATCTGTGCGGAGGCACAGACTGGCAGCATTAGGCTTAATGTCGCTATAAGAATTCTAATATGCATTATTCGACCTATATGATTGGTTTGTATCATCATTTTCCATAACATCATCCAATAATTTTTTAGCATGGACAATTGGGCAAGCGTTGGTGTTGTTCGTTTTTATGAATCCACTAGTCAGAATGCCAATCAGGCGATGCTTTTTATCATAGACCGGAGATCCACTTTGTCCTCCTATGGTATTGTCTCCCTGAAGGTATAGTATGTATTTACCAGGCGTTCTGCTCAGATGTAAAACGCAAGCCGTAGGCTCATACTTCTCATTGTCAGTGACGGTAGCCAGACCGGAGCCTGCCGGGAATCCAAGAGTATAGTAATTCTCAACATTCAACTTCAATTCCTTTGTATCAAGGCTTCTGCTTAGATCAAACCAATCTCTGTCTTTAGGAGTTTCGTTAGAATTAAGACGCAGCACTGCAATGTCGGCATCTGGATCATCAGATTCTTTAACAAGATGCGCCCTGTCCATTTCGGAAGTAGATGAATAAGTTCTTCCTGGATAGCGAATACCAAACGATACCGGTTCAATACTAATAGTAAAAGCTGATTTATACCAAAGCATGGCATCGTCATAAGAAAGATCACGTGAATTATTTATATAATTCTTACGTGCTGTCTCAACGATGCTTTTCAGAGCCGCTGACATAGATCCACCATCATAATGTTCATCAGCATATATTAAATTAGTTACATGCCTATTAGTGAGAAGTAGCCCTTTGTCAGATATGAAAAAAGCTGTTCCTTGCACTGCATATGGATATATATATTTTGATGATCTGTATATTTCTTCATCATCTTTATCGAGATACCAAGAACCAGATGGGCCAAGTACAGGATCATCCGCAAACTTAACTTTATAGTAATATGTCGTTTGAACAAGTGCTATAGCATTATAAGGGTCAGTATCGTGATCAGTAGTGGGGACAACGTGTATCAGTGCGAAAACGAGCAGTACCGCAGCGACCGCGCCTCCGGCTGTCCACCATACCCATTTAGGAACTGATGGTGACGGAACAGGGTTAGGGCAAGGAATTGTGCCACACACAATGCTGTCTGAAGCCTTGATCGGAACGTCCTGATTGGACGGAATGCGGTTTCCGTTCAGGAAAGTTCCATTTTTGCTATGATCCTGAATAAACCACTTCCCGTTTTTCATCTCTTTGAAAGTGGCGTGATACCGGCTCACACTGTCACCGGAAAGAGTGTAACGGTTACGCTGGTTCTTCCCCACTCCGTAAATGCCCTTGACTTTGGATGGATCCGGAAGTGGAATCTGAGGAATGGAACCCCAATTGAGAAGCACGGTGTCAAATTCTATACGGTCTCCACGACGGACTGGAACATCGACATTTGGCGTAATACGCTTCCCGTTGAGAAAAGTTCCGTTCTTGCTTCCGCAGTCAGTCAAGTAAATGTCCCCATTGTCAAGCAAGAGAATCTCCGCGTGATAGGAACTGACGTAATCATTTGGTATGCAAACTGTGCAGGATGATGATTTTCCGATGGATATAAGTCTCATAACGTTACTGAATTACTTGGTTTAAAATTACATTCCGACAATAATGACATCCTTGGTGTTGCCTTCCTTATTTTTATCCGGCTTCTTCTGTGGCTGCGGCTTAGACTTTGTCTTTAACGAGCGAATGGTGTCCGCGGCATCTTTGATCAGCTTTTGGGCGCTTTCCAAAGCTTCTTTGTCACTCTTTATTTTTGTCTCCAACTCCGTGACACGGCTCTCTGTGGACGACACTTTGTCTCCATAGCTCTGAATGACAACATCAAGAGACCTCTTCAGGCTATCCGGATTTACATTTTTGACAGACTCTTCCACCTGCCAGAAAATTCGTTTTACCGATTCCGCTGTGGAGGAAGCCTTTGCTTCAGTGACATCCTTTGTCTCCAATGATTTCTTGAGAACATTCAAGGTGTCCTTGACAAGCTTATGGGTGGCGACAATGTCGTCAACATCCTTTTTCATGACATCGATCCTTTTCTCAATCTTCATCCATTCCACCGTCTCGTTATTCTGTCTTGTCTCTTTTTGTTCCTTATCCCGAGACAGGAAATAGTAGGTGCCGCCTCCGACCATAAGTATGGCTGCGATTGTTGCCGCAATAATTCCCATGTTTCTTCTTGACTCGTTGGGAACACATCTCCAGTCAAGCTCAGCTACCTGCGCAAAAGAGATCACATCTTTTCTTGTCACCGGTACCGGGACACCGGGAGTGATTCTGATTCCGTTGATGTACGTTCCGTTGGAACTGCTGTCAACAATTGTCATCTTGTGCCCGTTTACATTCAGGATAGCGTGACGTCTGCTCACCAATTGTGTAGGGTCGTTTATGATGATATTGCTTGACTCGTCCCTGCCGATTGAATAACTCTTCATATGTTTTGAATTTTATTATGTCACCCTTGATTTGTCACTCTTTTACTTTTAGTACTATCTAACTTCTCAACAGTACCATCCACCTTTTCTATCGGTGTTTTTTCTTCTTTAGTCACACGTCTGAGTTTGCAACATAGTGTAACATTTGTTACCACACTGACAATAAGCAGAATCAGGCACACACAGAATGCTTTTTTGATCTTATCTTCCATTTTGCTTCTTAGTTTTGAATCTTTAGTAGTCTTGACGAGAGCGGCCGTAAGATTATCATGCTTTCCGCCGGCTCTCAGCGCATCATTATGGATGTTCATGGCAAGAGTCTCTGTCACGACCTTGGGATGCTGCCTTTCTGATACTCGCTTGATTAACTCTTTTTCCGACATCGTCCCCCACACTCCATCTGTACACAAAAGGAACAAATCCCCTTTGTCGTACGGCAGATCAAAAGCGTCAACATCCAAATCCGGCTTCTGCCCTACCGCCCTTAATATTATATTGGATTGCGCAGAAAGGCGTGCCTGCTCCTCGGTGATGATTTTCTTTTTGACCATTTCGAACACCATGGAATGGTCGAAAGTCCGGAAGATTTTCCGTCCCTTGCGTATCTGGTATATTCGACTGTCACCCACATAGGCGATTGTAGCCTTTTCTTCGTTAATAAGCAATGCCGTTACCGTTGTCCCCATCCCCCTGAGACCAGGATTGTTCTCTTGAATAGCCAGCAAAGCTGCGTTTGCCGATGACACCGCTTGTATGAGCGTACTCTTGTTGTCATCTTCAATGTCGTCTTCACTCACAGGTTTGGACACATAATCCCTTATGATTTTTACGGCTTCCGCTGATGCGATAGCTCCGCCCGTCATGCCTCCCATTCCATCGCAGACAATGACCAGAAGACCTCGGCGTGTCTCTGAAATGCTGCATGAGTCTTGGTTCTCTTCACGTCCTCCGATGCAGCTGACGACGTTGTTCAAAAATAAAGGATTATCCGCTCCGTATGTCTCTATATCGTTTGTCATGATGTTATTAAATTACGTTTAGTATGATTATGCCTATGATAAGCCCGATTACCAGTACTCCCAACACAAAGTACCACCACGGTATCATGACCGGCTCCATGGCCTTTTCAATGGCATACTTGAAATCCAACGCTTTTTGAAAACGCTTATCGGGGTCCTTGTCGGTGGCCTTCCAGATAACATCCATAAGTTTTCGATACTTCTTCTCAAGGGATTTAGCCATAGGCAATTTTTTTGTCACCTGATTGACAAGAATCTGGGCTTCAGTGTCGGCGTCGAATGGATGTTCCCCATTCAGAAGGACATACAAAGTCATTCCAAGGGAATAGATGTCACTCGCCGGTGTGGCTTGAACCAACATCTTATCTCTCATGATCTGTTCAGGGGACGCGTAAAGAGGAGTCCCGACAAAACCGGTGCTTGTGTAGGAATTGGCACTGGTCACACGTGCGATGCCAAGATCCATCAATTTCACATGGCCGGTTTTGTCAACCATTATGTTGGACGGTTTGATGTCCCTGTGGATAACTCCTTTGGAATGGAGGTAATCGAGAGCGTTCAAGACATCACCGACAAGCGATGTGACAATCTGGACTTTGTCCGCATCATTTCCGAGACCTCGCACGTATTTGTCTATATTGACACCGTCAACATAATTACTGAGTATCCAGACATGCCAATAGCCATCTTCGTCTTCGTACATGCAACTTCCCAGCATCTCCACGATATTAGGATGCGTGTACGTCAATGAGGCCTCCAGACGAGACCTGTCCCTTACGGATTTGACATTGGCATATTTGTCGAACAACTGTTTGATGGCCACTTTCTGGTTTGTATCATAGTCGTAACCTATGAATACTTTACCCATGGCTCCTTCTCCTAACGACGCATTATCCGGATTATAGTAATACCATTTCCACACTCGGTTAAAAACCGAGATGTAGATATTCGGATCGCCATCGAATAGCCGGACCGGTATCATATCTTCTTGCATAGGGCAACGTTATCTGTTAGGTGTTATGATGATCAAATTCCTTCCGGAAGAACATACAGTTTAGAATATTCTTCCTGAAGTTTTTTAACCCTTTCCTTAAGTTTCGTCCTGAAATCCGTATCAAGCCATTCTGAATCATTCAAATGGGAATATGCCATACATGAGAGGACATAAGCCAGTCTCTTGCTTGAAATCTCCGGTCTGCCGACCGAAAGGTATTTCTTAACTTCGTTTTGGACTGAGTCGGAATTCCAGAATTTAATGGCCTCTGAATCAGGAATATGCTTCTCACAATTAATTGACGCCTTGTAAAGGGCGACCGGATGATATGGATTATCTTCCAGCATTTGCCAGATAGAGGACATCGGCTTGTCAAGGATTTCTTGAACACTTGAAGAAGAATTATCTGTCGGCGAGGTACTGGATTTATCGCCGCCTATTGTATTATCCATGGTGGTAGAGTGTATCATCTCATTCTTTACCACTCTATTATCACCTTCCCCTTCTTTGTTATCCCAAGATTTAACCCTCACCAAAACCAAAGCAATGACCGACACGAGGAGAATACCAGTGCCACCTATCGCATACTTTATCAAGGAAGGAGTTGTGTCAGTTCCATCGATGGCGGCACGCATCATTGAGGCGGAGGCATAACGCTTCTCCTGCTGCTTTGACATGGCCTTACCGACGATTGTCCGGTATTTGGCTGACTGAATCTCACCAAGATTTGGTTTCCTGTTAAGTTGTCCCTTAATTATGTCGAATCTGTTGCCTTCAAATGGAAGATGACCGGTCAACAGCCGATAGAACAACACTCCAATGGCATATATATCCGTTGTGAAATCCTGCGCGGACAACTTACCGGACACCAGTTCCGGGGCCGCATATTCAACCTTGCCTACAAAGGTTCCCTCTTCGGACTGCATATCGTCATTTGCTGTAAGGGAATCCTGCTTTTTAGCGATACCGAAATCTATCAGTTTGATCTTTCCGTCTGATGTGATCATCACATTGGATGGATCAATGTCGCGATGAAGGTATCCATTGTCGTGAAGAGCGACTAACGCGGAGATTATATTCTTAATAATATATGTGGACGTTTCCTCCCTGTTTGACGCGTATCTTTCAGCAAGATCCTTCGCGTAGTGTATTTCGTTCCCGCGATAGTCGGTATATATCCCTTCAAGGACTTTGTCCAGAGTCACACCATCAAGGAATTCACTGATGATATAGTAACGGTTCTTATGGGTGCCGAGCATTACTTCCTCCGTTTTGACAAAGCCAAGCATTTCCACGAGATTGTCGTTACGGATTTGGATTGAGGCCTCTCGAACAGCCCGTTCGAGAACCTGATCCCTCGTGGCCGCATCACCCTCCGGCAGGATTTCCTTGATGGCAACATCGCGGAAAGCGCCGGTATTCTCATCTACCATGCGGCCACGATAGACTACACCAGTTCCACCGCGGCCGATTGGTTCTTCGGTCCGGTCAAACTCATAATAAAGATGCCTTTGTTTCTCTGAGTCTCCTTGAAGTCTCATTATTTTTGCCGATTGAATGTTTAACGAGTTTTAGTACCACCGCCAAATGGTTCTGGAGAACCATCAAGAGCATGTGTTCTTTCACTGCTGGAAGGGTTCGCGAGTCGGCTGTTATATGATGGATTAGTCGCGCCGCTTTGATTGAAAGGAGTTCCTGAAGGCCCATTTGTGATGATGCGACGGTCAACACGACGAGTGGCCGCCTGCTTCACTTCTACAAAATTATCAGCTTTTTTTAGCCCAAGAGATTTTGCGTCCGGCAAAATGAATAGCAACTCGTAACTTTTACCGATCGTAATGATGTCCATGTTGTTGCATCCGACAACATCGAAATGCGCGCTCTTACCATTGACTTTGACACCATGGGTCGAACCATTATCCTTGATGCCGGCATACACCTCACCGTCATCTTCTTGATGGACTATCAGAGTGGCATGTTCGCCGGACACAGTTCCCTCACTAAGAACGACATCAGCATTGTCATTGCGCCCGATGGTGTTTGAGCCCAAATAAACCGGCCAAAACTCTCCGAAAGCGCTTCGGGAGATCGAATAAAGGAATCCTAGCACCGGCTTATCTTTTATGTTACCGGTTGTTCTGTTCCCGATTTTACCTTTCGGGTCACCGTCTTCGAATGGAATGAATGTTCCATTACCAGGATTCTGACTTCTTCTTTCCGAAACTTCGGGACTGTCAGGTGCATTTGATGTGTAATTCTCATCGACACCTGGTACATAAGTTTTATCTGCCATGGCTATTAAATGTTTATATAGTTTTCATTTATCAATATACAATACACAATACACAACGAAAATGTGGAGTTCCACGTTCTTTCAATTGAAGGTTCTGACAAAACCCGAATAAGAAGAACGAATGGAACTCC
>ENA-ORSB01002074-ORSB01002074.1-human-gut-metagenome-genome-assembly--contig:-NODE-2074-length-16818-cov-4.541252_pt1 | contig 16818 bp, 20 predicted proteins | sample MGYA00242180_ERZ509144 | MGnify/ENA primary metagenome ERZ509144 (study PRJEB26280, sample SAMEA2338661) | human gut metagenome | biome: human gut; feature: human-associated habitat; material: faeces...
TAGTTAGTGTGATTATGTTCGGCTATATGATGTATGTCCTCATCAAGCCGGAGAAATTTTAAAAAAGCAAGAAGGTTATGAATACTGAAATTTTAGGTGTTATAGCGCAAATTGTTCTGATGGTGACTTTAAGTTACCCGATCGGAAAATATATCGCTAAGGTTTATAAAGGTGAAAAGACTTGGTCGGATTTTATGAAACCCGTTGAACGGATGATGTTCAAACTGAGTGGCATTAACCCTCATGAGGAAATGAACTGGAAACAGTTCTTGAGGGCATTGTTGGTGGTGAACCTCTTCTGGTTCCTTTGGGGGATGGTGTTGCTGGTTACTCAAGGTGTGTTGCCGCTTAATCCGGATGGAAACATCGGGCAGACCGCACACCAGGCCTTTAATACTTGCATCAGTTTTATGGTAAACTGCAACTTGCAGCATTATAGCGGTGAAAGCGGGCTGACTTATTTCACACAATTGTTTGTTATCATGTTGTTCCAGTTTATTACGGCTGCAACGGGTATGGCTGCCATGGCAGGTGTAATGAAAGCGTTGGCGGCAAAGACCACACAGACCATCGGCAATTTTTGGAACTTTATGGTATTGAGCTGCACACGTATTTTGCTGCCGCTTTCGCTGATTGTCGGTTTTATTCTGATTGTGCAAGGGACTCCGATGGGATTTGACGGCAAAATGGAAGTGACCACTTTGGAAGGAGCGAAGCAATATGTATCACAAGGCCCGACGGCGGCCATTGTCCCTATCAAGCAACTGGGAACCAATGGCGGCGGTTATTTCGGTGTGAATTCTTCCCATCCGCTGGAAAATCCCACTTACCTTACTAATATGGTAGAGTGCTGGGCTATTCTGGTCCTTCCTATGGCGATGGCATTCGCTTTCGGGTTCTATCTGAAACGTAAGAAGTTGGGGTACAGCATCTATGGTGTGATGCTTGTCGCTTTCCTTATCGGCGTGTTTGTTAATGTTTATCAGGAGACGGGCGGAAACCCAAGGATTGACGCTCTGGGTATCGCTCAGGATAACGGCGCCGTGGAAGGCAAGGAAGTGCGCATAGGTGCTGCCGGCACAGCTCTGTGGAGCGTCGTTACTACGGTCACTTCCAATGGTTCGGTAAATGGTATGCACGATTCTACCATGCCGCTATCAGGTATGGTTGAAATGCTGAATATGCAGATTAACACGTGGTTTGGCGGCGTGGGTGTAGGTTGGATGAATTATTTCACCTTTATTATAATCGCTGTATTTATCAGTGGGCTGATGGTAGGACGTACACCCGAATTTCTGGGAAAGAAGGTGGAGGCGCGGGAAATGAAAATAGCTTCTATCGTGGCCTTGCTTCATCCGTTTATTATCCTGGTCGGTACGGCCCTTGCCGCTTACTTATTCGTTCACGCCCCCCAGTTTGTAGAAAGTGAAGGCGGCTGGTTGAATAATCCCGGTTATCATGGACTGAGTGAAATGTTTTATGAATATACATCCTGTGCGGCCAATAACGGTTCGGGCTTTGAAGGCTTGGGAGATAATACCTGGTTCTGGAACTATTCTTGCGGTTTGGTTTTGATTCTCGGCCGTTTTCTTCCCATCATCGGGCAAGTGGCTATCGCAGGCTTGCTGGCCAAGAAGAAATATATCCCCGAAAGTGCCGGAACGCTGAAGACAGATACCGTGACATTCGGAATCATGACTTTTGTTGTCATCTTTATCGTTGCCGCGTTATCGTTCTTCCCTGCACATGCGTTAAGCACTATTGCCGAACACTTAAGTTTATAATAAAACAAGTTTATACAAGATGAAAAATAATAAATCAGCTTCTTTATTCCAAAAGGAGCAAGTTATGGACAGTATCAAGCAATCATTCGTGAAACTGAATCCGCGAGTGATGATAAAGAATCCCATCATGTTTACGGTAGAAGTCTGTACGGCCATCATGTTTACGGTCATGCTCTACTCCATCGTGAACGATTCACAAGGTTCCTTTATTTACAATTTGTGGGTCTTCGTTATCCTGTTTATCACCTTGCTGTTCGCCAACTTTGCCGAAGCCATTGCCGAAGCGCGTGGCAAAGCACAAGCCGACACTCTGCGCAAGACCCGTGAAGAAACTCCGGCCAAGAAAATTCTGAACGGGAAATTAATAACCGTCAGCAGTTCCCAACTAAAGAAAGGAGATATTTTTGTGTGTGAAGCCGGTGATGTAATCCCAGCCGATGGCGAAATCATCGAAGGGCTCGCCTCTATCGACGAAAGTGCCATTACAGGCGAATCCGCTCCGGTCATTCGTGAGGCAGGCGGTGATAAAAGTTCTGTAACAGGCGGAACAAAAGTATTGTCCGACCAGATAAGAGTAATGGTAAGCACCCAGCCGGGTGAAAGTTTCCTGGATAAGATGATTGCATTGGTGGAAGGCGCATCCCGCCAGAAGACACCGAATGAAATCGCATTGACTATCCTGTTGGCAGCCTTTACGTTGGTCTTTGTCATTGTGTGTATCACCCTGAAGCCGTTTGCCGACTATACGGGAACCGTGATTACCATTGCTTCTTTTCTGTCCCTGTTTGTCTGCCTCATTCCGACTACCATCGGCGGTTTGCTGTCGGCCATCGGCATTGCAGGCATGGACCGCGCTTTGCGTGCCAATGTCATCACCAAATCGGGCAAGGCGGTGGAAACGGCCGGTGATATTGATACGTTGCTGCTCGATAAAACCGGTACCATTACCATCGGAAACCGCAAAGCGACCCGTTTCTATCCGGCGCAAGGAGTCGATGAACAGGCTTTCATCGAAGCGTGCCTGCTCTCTTCCGTATCCGATGACACCCCGGAAGGAAAATCCATCATTGAACTGGGACGGGAATCAGGTTTGCGTATGCGCAACTTGAATACCGAGGGAGCCCACATGATAAAGTTTACTGCCGAAACCAAATGCTCCGGCATTAATTTGAAGGATGGAACGGAAATCCGTAAAGGTGCATTTGATGCCATCCGCAGGATAGCCCTTTCTGCCGGAAACACCTTCCCGGAAGAAACGGAAGACGTTATTCAGGAGATTACCGGTAATGGGGGGACGCCCTTGGTAGTCAGCATCAACAAGAAAGTGGCCGGTGTGATAGAATTACAGGATATTATTAAGCCGGGCATTCAGGAACGCTTCGAACGCTTGCGCAAGATGGGAGTAAAAACAGTCATGGTGACGGGAGACAATCCGTTGACAGCCAAATACATTGCCGAGAAAGCAGGGGTCGATGACTTTATAGCCGAGGCGAAGCCTGAAGACAAGATGGAATACATCAAAAAAGAGCAGGCTGCCGGAAAACTGGTTGCCATGATGGGCGACGGTACAAACGATGCCCCTGCCCTGGCCCAAGCCAATGTGGGGGTAGCCATGAACAGCGGCACGCAGGCGGCCAAGGAAGCCGGAAATATGGTGGATCTTGACAACGACCCCACCAAACTGATAGAAATTGTTGAAATAGGCAAGCAGTTGCTCATGACGCGCGGCACACTGACCACGTTCTCCATTGCCAATGATGTGGCCAAGTATTTTGCAATCGTTCCTGCGCTGTTCATGCTCTCTATCCCCGAACTTGCCGCACTGAACATCATGGGGCTGCATAGTCCTGAAAGCGCTATCCTGTCTGCGGTTATTTTCAATGCCATTATCATCCCCGTCTTGATTCCATTGGCATTGAAAGGGGTCCGGTACAAACCGATAGGAGCATCCGCCCTGCTCCGCCGTAATCTTTTGATTTATGGATTAGGCGGTGTCATTGCTCCCTTTGTGGGAATTAAGTTAATCGATTTAGTAGTAGGTTTATTCTTTTAATCAGTAAGTAACAATGAAAAATTTTATAAGGTCATTCAGACTAACTTTAGTATTCTGTGTATTCTTTTCGGTGTTTTATATATTGGTATTGTGGCTGTTCGCCCAGTTTGCCGGACCTAATTCCGGCAATGCCGAAGTCGCAACGCTGAATGGCAAAGTGGTGGGTGCGGCCAATGTGGGACAATCTTTCACGGAAGACATTTATTTCTGGGGACGTCCTTCCTGTGCCGGAGAAGGTTATGATGCAACGAGTTCTTCGGGTAGTAACAAAGGGCCTACAAACGAAGAGTATCTGGCCGAGGTAGAAGCGCGTATCGATACTTTCCTGCTTCATCACCCCTATCTGAGCCGCAAGGATGTGCCTGCCGAAATGGTGACAGCCAGTGCCTCCGGTCTGGACCCTCATATTACTCCGGCATGTGCCTACGTACAGGTGCAACGGGTGGCAAAGGCTCGTGGAATGAGCGAAGAAACAGTGAAGGCAATGGTAGACAAGTCTATCGAGCACCCGTTTCTAGGGCTGTTTGGAACAGAAAAAGTAAATGTTCTGAAACTGAACATTGCACTGGAAGAATCAAAATAACTCATCAGAAGAAAGCATTTATAAAATAGATACGCGACATGAAAAAGAAACACTCTATAGAAACCGAAAGCCTTTCGGCCCTTAAAGCATTAATCGGTATCCTCGTTTTCCTAAGCTTGATGAATTGGCTTGTCGGATGATTTGTGTCATTCTATTCAGGTGAATGCTTTCTTTATGTGAAAGTACCCTCTTGGGAAAAGAGAAAAAAGAGAACACAACTTATTATTAGTTTATTTTTAAGATGAAAAAAACATTCAAAACTATGGCATTCGTATGGGTAGGAACCGCACTGTTAATGCCCTATGCAGTAAAAGCACAAGATTTCAAGGTAACCGGCAAAGCCGATTTTGTAAGTGATTATATTTGGCGGGGCGCCTATCAAAATTCAGGATTCTCTGTACAGCCCACTTTGGGATTGGCATACGGCAACCTGTCTTTATCGGCTTGGGGAAGTCAAAGTCTTACAAAATCGGACGGAGCACAAGAGTTTGATATCAATCTGAGTTACACCCTTGGAAATTGGGGAATCACCCTTACCGATTATTGGTGGAACGGAATCAATATGCCTTATGGCGATTATAAACACGACCATCATTTTGAAGCCTCCCTCTCCTATTTCTTCGGTGATAAATTTCCGTTGACACTGGGCTGGGCGACTATGTTTGCCGGTGGCGATGAGAATGCGGATGGCGACCGTGCCTATTCCACTTATATCAGTGCCGCCTATCCGATTTCTTGTCCGGCAGAGATTACGCTCACCCCGTCTGTCGGGTTTACTCCCTGGAAAGGAATGTACCATGCCGATGGAGCTGCTTTTACCGACATTTCTTTGAAAGCCACTAAAGAGATTCCGATTACAGAACGCTTTTCATTGCCTTTGTTTGTGCAAGCCGTTGCTTCCCCTTCGTCTGATAAAACTTACCTGATAGCCGGTTTGAGCATCGGATTCTGATTGTGTGAATTTATTTTTTTGTAGGAAAGCCGGGACTTTTGAAATGAGTTCCGGCCTTTTTATTAAAATTGATATAGGCAAAAAAACATACGAGAAGTTCAGTAATGAATATTACGGGTTCAGTAATGAATATTCAGGTTTTAGTATATCATTGGTCGAAACTCCAATATTTAAAATATACATTTGCACCGTATTATTTGTATCATTTGGTCTGAATGATAGGAAGTAATGAACGTACAACATAAAAACAGCAGGTATGAATAACGAAAAAATTGAAATAAAAGTTATGCTTGTTATGCATAAAACTAAATGTGTTTTTAATTATCAAAAAGCCCTTTAATTAGGAAATACGTTGTTCCAACGTAAATTTAAGATATAGTTACTGAATTATAAATTAATAAAAAACAAAATCGTATGAAACACTTATTATTATCATTCGCTTTTTGCAGTTTATTATCTTCTTGCACACAAGAAGATTTAATTGTAGAAAAATCTTTGCCTACAAAAATAACTAGATTAAGAATTGCAACTGCTGATTTATTTAATCCACACCCATAATGTTCATTATCAACAAATTGTTTTATGAAATTCACAAAGAAAACATATATGAAAAAATATTTATTTGTTCTGCTTGCCACTATTAGCAGTGTGTTTATATCTTCATGTGATAATGAAGATGAGGAAGCTAACTATGTTTCTGATTTAAATGGAGTATATAGCAACTATTCTACTGATGAAGTTAAGAATTTGGAATTGTCTTATAATGAAGAAAATTCGGTAGATAAAGAAGTAAGACTCATTACACTGGATAACATTTATTGTGATATAACAATAATGAATATTTTAAATACCCCTAATGTTGTATTTAAAAATGTAAAGCTATTTAAAGACAAAAACAACTATTCTTGCCAAATGGATACGTTAATTGAAAACAAAGAAATTCATTGTTTAGCAAATATTATTCCGTTATATAATCATAATAATAAGGAAAAAGCCAATGCGACTATGACATTAAAAATTAAAGAAACAACTGTTGAATAACTTTTTTCATGTGTACTGATGAAAAGGCCGGGACTTTTGAAATGAGTTCCGGCCTTTTCTGTATCATCATTGAAATAGTATATCAGCCAGTACAAAACACCGTTATTGTAATCCTAAAACGTATATCTGTTTTTCTGCGTCATTATTAAATGCTTCTTCATCAAAACTTCCAAACTTATGAATAATATAAAATCCCGTCCGTTCCAAATACGAATCCAGCTCCTGAGGGAAAAATAGTCTCATATCCATGTTTTGGACTGAATGAAACTCATCATTTATAAAATAATGCCATTTTATACGATTAATTTGGGTTACGCTTTCATAACACATCGTCTGTTTTATCAGCACTTTCCTTTTATCATTAGTTGTATATTCGGCTATTACTTTTTGCTCTTTTTCGCCTTCAACAATATATTGAATATTAGGATTAAAGCAATCTAACAAAAAGAGTCCATCCGATTTAAGATGATTTTTAACCCTAGCTAGCGTTTTGAACAGGTCTTCATTTTTATATAAATGATGAATTGAGTTAAATGGAATAAATATGAGATCAAATTTTTCTTGTAAATCCAATGTACGTATATCCGCTTCAATGAAATTTATTCTTAATCCTGCTTCGGAAGCTTTTATCCTTGCTTGTTCAAGCATGGACGAAGTATAATCTACTCCACAAATATTATATCCATCCTTTGCTATTGGAATTGTAAGCCTGCCTGTGCCACAACAAAGTTCAAGTATTTTGGAATTCTTGTTTTGCGGCAACCACTTTTTATAAAATTGCAAATCAGACAGGAAAGTATTTAATCCGTCATAAATGTTTGCATCATAAATCAAATCGCCGACTTTATAATCTGTATTCATTTTGCTCTTCATATTAGCTGTTGCCGTCATCATCTTATTGAGTGTTTATTATTTAGTATCTTCGCAAAGATAGGAAAAACACTGTTTCTTACGCAATAACATTCAGCTCTTTTTATTAAGTTTCAATAGAATAGTCAAAATTGCAATTCATGAAAAATAGTATTTGTATATATCCTCTTGCATTCATTATTTTAATTACCTTTGGCACAACATATTTAGATTGATTGATAAATGAAATGAGATATGAAATATTATACTAGAATACTATTTATGGCGGTAATAATTGCTGTTTTTTCAGCTTGTATGCAGAAAAACAGTTTAAAAACAGATAACAATATGATGGAACAAACAGAAGAAAATGTCAGAAAACGAAAAGATGCATTGCAACACATAGATGAAGCTATAGAACAATACATCGCCCGTGATAAGTTTGCAGCGACATCCGTTTATCCCGGAATCAGTGATGAAGAACTTCGTGAGCCGTTGAATAACATTTTAAACACATTAGCTGAGACGTTTAAAAAGATAGCACACGATGAATCTGATGAAGTCATGTATCAAATGGCTATCAAACAAGTCCTCGACAATTTGGATGGTGTTTATTTCGATTCGGAAGATCAAGACCAGTTCTGTGCATCTATTGAAGCGTTGATGGACATTGTAGGTTTGGAAAGTTCGGGTGGATTATTGAATAAATGGAGATATGGATTTATTCCTGATGATGACAAATAGAGCCTGCATTAAAAAATGTTTTAGATAAGTGAGTAAGAGGGAAATATTCAGATTAGACAGAGGTAGAATTAATCAAAAACAGATTGCGAAGAAATAGCATAAAAAAGGCGTAAAACCGAATGGAATTACGCCTACAATAATTATAAAATATCATTTTTATACTCCCAACACTATATTAGCATCAATATTCAACTTCTTGCTAATCTCACGAGCCACTTTCAAAGTAGGTTCGCACTTTCCAGAAAGATACTCGCTTACGCGTGAAGGACTGACATTTAAAATCTCCGATAGCTTGGTCTGAGTCAATCCCATTTCATACATACGGAGTTTGATAACATCCACCAAAGCAGGCGCTTCAACCGGAAAGTGTTCTTCCTCGTAATCGGCAACCAGATCTGAGATTAAGTCCAATTCAAGAAAATTCTTATCATCCGATGGCGTATCATTACTAACCACTTTTAGTAATTCTTCAATTCTTGCACAAGCTGCCTCGTATTGTTTTTCCGTTTTTATCTTTGCCATAACCTTTCTGTTTAAGCGTTTGAACAATCTTTATTATCATATTCTTTATGAGTGCCTATCCAGCGGATAAACACCTTTTTAGCAGCAAACAATATCATTGCAACCAGTCTGTAATCATTGCCCTTGATATTAAAGACAAACCTATCGTTACCTACATAGTCAACACTATTAAATGTCTGCTTTATATCAGCTAAACACGACCAATCCGCTTTTTCTGTCTTTTTATACCAATCGCGCAAAGGTACATCTGCATCAGCGTGCTTTATGACATAGTTTCTTATGGCTGCAAAGGAAATTATTCTCATGACCTATTTATTTATGGCAAAAGTAGTATTTGTTTTCTGAAAATCAAAATATTTTTCTAATATTTAGAAACTCGATAGCAATAACTCTGAAAAATTATCATTATAATATTCTATTTTTTTTGATTTAATAAAACCATACCTAATTCCACTTTTAGGATTAATTTCATACATTTGTGCGACATATAGGAAAAGTCGATATAATGCATAAATATGGATTCAAATGAATGAAGAACGAACGGCACAATCACGCAGAGGAAATAATTTATAAATATATAATGATGGAAACAAAAATACCTTTTGAACTGACAAATGAACAACGAAAATATTTGGGATTATCCCCTGTAGATGATACATGGGAACTGGTGTATTTTGCAAACCAATATTTGTATTATGACGGAGATATCATTCGCAAGAAAATAACGATTGACGAAGACGGTTCATATTATGAAGCCGAATTGTATGAACGGACAGAACAGAATCGTACTGTTCTTTTGCCCAAAACCCAACGGGGAAAACCTAAAAAGATGAACTATACAGCCACATTGTCCTTTCAACCATTCGGAGTATATTTTATGTACTCTGTAAAAAGCCAAATACTTATTGCCAATTATACTACTCAAACAACATTCTATAAGGAAAAACTCCCTTATGACTTATCACTGAAAGAATGGCTGGACCATTGGATTTCAGAGACGACTGAAAAGGATCTGGAAGAAATGGAAATGTATAAAAACGCCAAAAGACAGCACATAAAATATCGTGAGGGAGATTTCTTTGCCTTCAAAATAGGAAGAAGAAAATGGGGATTTGGACGTATTGTTTTGAATATAGTAGAATTGCGCAAGTCTGCATCGTTTAAAGAACAAAAGAATTACGGACTGGCCAACTTAATGGGAAAACCTTTATATATCATGGTTTATCGGAAAATAGCTGACACGGCAACTATTGATATAAACGAGTTGGCTTTGTGCAAAACATGGCCTGTTATGCCTATTATTGATAATAAATTTTATTATGGCGAATATAAAATAATAGGGAATAAACCGGTTATGCCGGAAGAATGGGAACCCGTTATTTCATACGGCAGAAGTATTAATGCACAAGATAGGGCAACGGTATATTTACAATATGGGTTGATATTTAAAGAAACCACCAGTGATAAGTTCCGCAAATATCTGGTAAGTGATGATGGAGAAAGCAATCCTTTCCGTAATGAGAGCATTGGTTGGAGTATAGATTACGATGATGGAAGAGAGGAATTACTGAATGATGATGAGCCCGAATCAGCTTTTGAAATTACCGATTTACGAGCACCGGAGAATATAGATATCAAGCGTGAGATTTTTGCATTTTTCGGACTGGATGCGGATAAGAGCTATGCAGAAAATCTAAAATCAGAAATGGACAAATAGGTTTATAGAAAGAATTTGATATCAAGATTTTGAATGTAAAAAGAGGGCGTGTCAACACTAAAACAGTCTATTATTTTGTCATCCTGAACGCTAGTGAAGGATCTGTTTGCAATCACTTCGTGTATACAGATTCTTCGCTTTTGCTCAGAATGACAGGCTAATTGATAGCACTATCGGAGTTTGGGCACACTCTCTTTTTAGTAAATTTCTCTTTATGATATTATATTGTTAATCAATAGTATTTCCCAATTCCGCCATATCCTGTTATTGTTTTATTCTCCTTTGTTTTTTTAATGAAATGGTTTAACCGCTTCTCAAATTCTTCAGGGCGTGTCCTCGCGGCTTCAATGTATGCAATACGGATTCGCTGATAGGAATCGGAAAACTGTTGATAGTTTTTCCACACTATTTTATCTTCTTTCAATTTGTCAATTATGTCACTGGGAAAAATGAAAGGTTCAGATAACACAGTCTGTATTTTAGCCTTAAACCGGGGATGTATCCTGTCATTTTCCAATAGCCATTTAAGCCTTTCTTTGTTGGCTTGCGAATAAGTGCTTTTAGGATTTCTGGGAGTGAAACGCTGAATTTTATGATCTTTGTCAAGAGGTCTTATCGTACTGTCAATCCATTCGAAACATAGAGCTTCCTCAACCGCATCATTGTATAGAATAGATTTTTCACCTGATGACTTGCCGGGAAATACAAACCATATTTCATTGGCTGTGTCAAAATTATCCATTAACCACTTTCTCCAATCCTCCCGGTTCTCAAAATACTTTATTTTATTTTCTGTCAACATATCAATCGCAGCCTCCTTTGTATCTACGAAAACAACATTTTTCCCCTTATTACTCTCATAAATGAAATCTCCAAGAGGTTTGCTTGTATAGTGTGAATAATCTCCATAAATCGCAATTCTTCCACCATAATTTACATATTCCTGCAAAATCTCTCCAGCAATGCCACTGCTGAGGACAAAGAAGTCTTCCGTAATCAATTTTTTATCTATCACGATGTTTTTTGTACCCACTTCATATTTTGCGGTCATCAATAAATCAAGTGCCGATTGTATATCTGTAATTACCACAGAATCACTTTCGACTATTGCGCATGTAATATTGTTTTTTGTTACCGGACGAAATGTCATACCATATTACTTATTATCTGTTAATCAAATTATTTGGCTATGGATGCTTTTATATTAAATCATTATACAACAAGTGTTTTCTCTCTTTAATATGTTCTTTGATTATTGAAACAGCTTTTTCAATAGAACAATCTGTTGTATTTATGACAAACGGCTCATAATCACCGAGATTAACAAACTGTTTCCACATTGTTTCAACTAACTCGATATTGGTATCTTTACTTAATTTAGTCCGTTCAATGGCACGTTTCATCGTTTCTTCTTTGTCTGCCCTCAATATGATGTAGTGGATTTCATACCCTTCTTGTATAGCCTCTTTCCAAGGTGTTAAAAACCAAGGGCCTACAATGCCATCTACAATTACATCGTATCCACTGCGGACATAACGTTTGGCTGCTTCTAAAAAAGCCTCGATAACAACTAAATTCTGTTCCTGTGATTCGGGCAAATGGGGTGGTATTGCCCCTTTGCTCAAGTAGTGGTAAAAATCATCTGTATGCAGATGCACAGATCTTGCAAAATCAGATTCTTTTGCGATAATCGTTGCTATTGTAGTTTTCCCGGTTCCCGGAGAACCTGTAATTATAATAATTCTACCTTTATACATATATAAATATTCTATTTTTGAAGCTGTTTCTTTCGTGTTGCACTCATCATTTCAAGAAGTTCCATTTGAGCAGGATTGAATACTGTTCTTTCCATAATTCGTTTCTTTTATTGTTTTGATAAGTACAAAAATACTCATAATCCTCATTATCACATTACCCTTTCTGTTTTTTTATAAATATTATCCTCATAATTCTATAAGAAAGGCACATTACAATCTTTCAGCTTCCCCCTCCCCCCCAAAAAATATTTCCCAATCATAGTTTTATGAAATAAAGCCAAGTCCTACTTTACTTTCAATTAAATTCCATATATTCACACCCGAATAAGAATCCGGTGTATCACACCCCAATTTGATAGAAACGAATTTTGCATAAGAACCTATTCCAAGAGGTAAAGAATAACTCAAGAAAACAACCATTTAAAAACGAAATGATGAAACAATTAATCGCCTGTTGCGGACTGGATTGCGAAAACTGCGACGCCCGCATAGCCACTGTCACGAATGACGATGCGCTGAGAGAAAAAACCGCCAAAGCGTGGAGCGTGATGAACAATGCACCGCAAATTACAGCAGAAACCATCCATTGCATGGGCTGCCGCACCGATGGAGCCAAATTTGCATTTTGCAGTGAATATTGCGAAATCCGTAAGTGTGTCCATGCGAAAGGATTTAACACCTGTGGAGACTGTAAAGAGTTGGATAACTGCCCGATAGTGGGTGCTGTCTTTCAACATGCTCCTGGGGCAAAAGAAAACCTGCTGACTTCAGATTGATTTCTGAAGCCGGGCAGGTATTATTCTTACAATACCGCAGCTATTTTACGGATATTGGCAAGTCTCTCTGCAAATGATTTGTCCGATTTGGCGATTTGCATATCATATCGGGCTTGCAAACGGAGCAACGGCTCTGCATCAATGTCAAGCGCCGCCTCAAACAACAATGCGTATTCCGTAGAAACAGCACGTTTGCCATTCAGTATCTCGTTCAGCAGTGAAGAGGATATGCCCATTTGTGCTGCGAGTTTTCTTTGCGATATGCCTCTATATTCGATTTCCTCTTTCAGAATATCGCCCGGATGAGTCGGTTCAAACGGGACTAAATTGTTAGCAATCATGTGTGGGTCAATGTCTTTTAATGTAACCATACTGCCTGTTATTTATAATGGTTTGACAATTCAATTATATTACATACGGTACTTCCGCGATTTCCTTTCACGCGTAAAAAGTTTGTAAATATAAAACTTCTGCCCAGCATTCACAAATAAGTGAACAACTATTTATTGAATAACAAGAATATCCGGGAATAGATTAAGGCTTTGAACCATTCCTGTCGTATTCCGCATAAAGCTATGCCCCAAGAAAAACCTCCTCCAGCTCCCTTACCGCCTGCTCCCTGTCCTTTTCCCGAACCACTACCGACACATTGTGATTACTGCTTCCATAAGAAATCTGATAAAGCGGAATGTGACATAACACATTGATAATGTGCGCCTCCATGCCCGTATGCTCCCACGACAAATTGCCGATGACACTCACCACAGCCATGTCCGTTTCAATGCCCACCTCGGCATATTTGCCCAACTCCCGATAAATAAACCGCAACGTATCACTGCTGCAACTCACCGCCACGGATATGTTGACATTCGAGGTGGACGCCGAATGAATCAGCACTTTATATCTTTCGAAAGTGTCAAATACTTTTCCGATAAAAAGAGAGGCGTTCAGTATTTCCAGCGATTTCAGTTTGATAAACGCCACTTGGCGGCGCGAAACAAGGGCTTTCACCCCCTGCCCCATCCTTTCGGCAGAAATCAGTAATTCGTTTTCATCGGAAAACGGAAGCCTTTGTAGGGCGATGGCCATTCCTGCCGATCGTGCCAATGCAATGCACTCGGCGGAGATAAATCTAGCTCCGCAGTCAATCAGGTTTTCTGCTTCGCCGAACGTTATGGAATGCGTTTGTCGCATTTTTATATTGCCGTTCAGCACGCCGCCGGAGGTGTAAAGCACCACCTCTGTCGCATGGAAAACCGCTCCGGTCAATGCGGCATAATAATCCGTGCCGCCGTGGGGCAGAAGGCAGGTTTCATTATATACATTCATGCACAGGGCGTTTTGAGTGATATATAGGGGGACGTCGGGAAGCCCTTTCATCAGCTCTTCCACGTTTTTGCGGGAGTTTTCCATATCCGGTTTCCTGTCGACGCCAAGACGCAGGAAGTTGCACGAATGGAGTACGCAATTTTCTTTCCCCTGCATCCGCAAAAGGTGGGAAAGAAACAAGCTGGATATAATAGCTCCCTGAGCCATTATATCGCGGTCGTCTACCAGACGCGGAGCCTCGTTGCATAAATCCGCCATCTGCCGGATGTGTATTTTTATATCTTTCTCCGCTTCTTCTCGCCGGCCTTCCGAAACAATCATCCGGTTCAGCCAGTCCATACAATCATCTGACAAGGATTGCACTTCTCTCAGGGCGTCTTCTATCTCGATATGGAACAAGCTGATGGATATTTTTTGAATTTTATCGGCAATATCTGTGAATGTGTCAAGAACAATGACGCAGGCAGTGTCGGTCTTGATATTTTCTGTCATGCACACCAGGTCGAGCGGTGTTTTAATATTTTCCAAACTATAAATTTTCATCGTTTTATTTTTTTATGGGTTCCATGAATCTTTTTTTCTTTTCCATTTTAGAAAGCTTTTTTCCAAAATGGAAGGCAGCGGACTGCAACACTCGTTTTTAATCTTTTATATTTCAATGTTTTAGCATTTTGGTTCTGTTTTTCTGTTCTCATTCTACAGTAGAATGTTCCAAAAGGATGCCAAAGCGGTGAGGGAGGCAGGAGAAAAGTCACTTTGCCGATATTCGGTTGACAAGGCCGGAAACCTTGTCGCGGCCTTCAAAAAGTTCTCTGTGATGCAGGAAACGTGGTTTTCGGGATAAAATCGGCTTTTTCGCCCCCGGAAACCGCGTTTTTTGCATCCCCATGAATCTTTTGTACACAGAAACAACGTTTGTAGCATAAAAATGCTTACTTTTGAACAGGAAACCGCAAGGACGAGGCCGCGACCAGCGTCGTGCTCCCCGAAACCGCGTTTCCGAGTCCGCAACGAATGTTTTGCCCCGGGAAACTCTCTTTCTAGCTCCAAAAAATCCGCAGTGAACCCCGGAACGCCCGATTTCCTTGTCAAAAAGAACAACAAACCGCCGGAAACCCGGTTTTCGGCAAAACATTAATTTAAATCGCATAGAAATGAAACAGATTGAAAACATCAGCCTCGAACGTATGAATAACGGCGCGCACTACCTGTACCTCACCAACGTAATGGCGCATGCCGATGCCGACGAAAAAGTGAAAACCGCCACCACCGCCCTGCTCGCCACCCTGCGCAGCGCATGGCAGGCAGAGGACGAAGCGTTGAAGACTTCGCAGAAAAGCCTGTTGACCGACGACATTGTGGAAGCCGACCACCTGCGCGACTCCCTTTACAGCGGTTACCGCAAGGCCGTTGCCGGATTCAAGGATTTCCCCGTGGAGCCGATGGCGCAGGCCTACCGCACGCTGTGGCAGCATTTGAAAGATTATAACATCAACCCTTCCGCCCAACTGGATAAGGAAACAGGTCTGCTCATCAATTTTATTGACGACTTGGAAATCAAGTACAAATCTCAGGTGGAAGCGTTGGGCCTTACCGCCTTTGTCGCCCAACTGAAGGTGGCAAACGAACGTGTGCGCACGCTCACCGCCAGCCGTACAGACGAGCGCACCACGCAGACGGTGGGTGCCATGAAGTCGGCCCGCGCCGCCTCGGATGCCGCTTACCGCGAGTTTGTCCGCATGGTGAACGCATTGGCTCTGGTGCAGGGTGAAGCCGATTTTGCCAATTTCATTGACTACATGAACACTGAAATCGTGCACTATAAGCGCGAGGTTATCGGGCAGAAGGCTGCCAAGCCTGCCGCTTCTGCCAACGGCGGAAACAAGGGGGAGAATGAGAAGGGCGAGGCGTCCGAACCTACGGTTTAATGTGAACCGTATGAGGATGGTCAGAAAGTAATGACTGCACCAGCCTGGTGTCGGTTGCTAAGGTAACCGATGCCGGTGGGGGTGGTTATTAGAGATTAGGAACCACACCTGTTGGGTGTCGGTTATTTCGATAACCGATACCTTGCAGTGTTCTTATAAATACATTAACATCATAATAACAATAAAAACAACAACAGTATGAACAAAGAAAAATTAATTACTTTATGGAATGGTAAAGATTGGAAAGTTGAATCTTATGGTGTATATTTCATAGGACAATATGATAACCATGATATTCAGATTAACTTTACTGATTATTCAGAGAATGATGTTCTTTCACTATCTGATAGTTTTTGGAGTAAACTTTCTTCAAAATTAAAAGATTTGGATCAGCAGGCTCGTGATATTATTCAAAACGAATCACCTGATGAAGATGCTTCAGAGTTAGTGCTGACTGATATTACGTTTGATAAATCAGGTTGTTACAGTACTTTTGCACTTGGATATGAGACAGAGGATTCTCAAGAAGGAGAGCTTTATCTTCTAATAAAATTCAATGATAATTTTGAGCCTGATAAAGAGGTGATTTATGAAACTTATTAATCTTTTTCAGCTTAATTATTGCAAGATAATTTTGATGAAACAATAAGATAGTTCAAACATATCTGAATAATGAGGACAATATGATGTTAACAAAGCAGGGTAACGGCAAACCGTTCCCTGCTGAACCATGTTTGCCCTGCATGTGTAGTAACTATAGGGTGCAAGTCCCGAACGAGCCCT
>ENA-ORSB01002087-ORSB01002087.1-human-gut-metagenome-genome-assembly--contig:-NODE-2087-length-16719-cov-16.176668_pt1 | contig 16719 bp, 10 predicted proteins | sample MGYA00242180_ERZ509144 | MGnify/ENA primary metagenome ERZ509144 (study PRJEB26280, sample SAMEA2338661) | human gut metagenome | biome: human gut; feature: human-associated habitat; material: faeces...
CCTTCGGGAGTAAGACCCCTTGAAGACTACAAGGTAGATAGGGCAGAGGTGGAAGTGTGGCAACACATGGAGCTGACTGTTACTAATCGGTCGAGGGCTTAATCAAATGTCACGATGAAATCGTGATAAGGCGACATATGAGCGAAGCGAGTATGTTGGCATTAAAGAATTTAGAAAGTTTAATAATCTGTATGAAGTTTTGAATGTATAAAGTTATAAAGAGTACAAATAATCGTCGAACAGTTTGTTCGGCGTTTTTGTTATACAGAGGAATACATATGACATTACAACAACTACATCAGGTAATTACAATTGCAGAAAGTAAATCTATGAATGAGGCAGCTAAGAAACTTTTTGTTTCACAGCCCAATCTTTCGTCCGTTGTGAAGGAGTTGGAGGAAGAAGCAGGAGTGACCATTTTTGTGCGTTCCAATCGTGGAATTGTGATTACGCCGGAGGGTGAAGAATTCTTAGGCTATGCCAAGCAGGTGGTCGAACAGTATCGGCTTCTGGAAAAGCGATATATGGATGGAGAGGTAAAAAAGAAATTTTCAGTATCCATGCAGCATTATTCCTTTGCGGTGAAAGCATTTGTAGAGATGGTGAAGTCGGTAGGAATGGAAGAATATGAGTTTGCGATTCATGAGACACAGACGAACCAGGTCATAGAGAATGTCCGTAGCATGAAGAGTGAACTGGGAGTTTTGTTTTTGAGTGAATTTAATGAGGCTGTATTGCAAAAGCTATTTAAGGAAAATGGCCTGATATTTGAAGAGTTATTTAGCTGTGACACATATGTTTACATGTGGCGGGAACATCCGCTGGCAAAACAAAGTATGATATCTATGAAACAGTTAGAGGATTATCCTTGTCTTGCTTTTGATCAGGGAAAGAACAATTCTTTTTATTTTTCTGAAGAGATGAAAAGCACATATGAATATAAGCGAATCATCAAGGCGGATGATCGTGCGACCATGTTAAATCTCATGGTGGGATTGAATGGGTACACATTATGCTCAGGTATTATTTCCGAAGAGATTAATGGGGATGATTATGTGGCAATTCCGCTCAAAGAGTCAGAAAAAATGCGGATTGGTTATATTCGACATAAAGGAGCGAATCTGAGTCGTTTAGGGGAAATTTATCTGCAGGAATTGCGTAAAAATGGGAAAACGATTAAATAAATAACGGATAAAATTTGATAAAAATACTTGATATTGTGGTTAAACAGGCACCTTTTTAGCTAAAATGCATAGTATGATGAATGAGAAACTTCAAATTCAATCAAATATAGTATATTTGGAATGCATGATGGGGCAATATCTGTCGAAATGCTGCAAAATCCGTCAAAATACAAGTATTGTGTACGTTTGACATATGGAAACAAAAGTGGCATAATCCACAATAATGTAGTAAAACATTAGGAGTTGTTTAATTAGAAAGTAGGTGTTGAATTATGTATGAAACAGTAAAAGTAATTCGATTATCAGACATGAAAGATGTAAAGGATTTTGTTCGGGCTGCAGGAGATTGTGATTTTGATATTGACGTAAAATACAACCGGACAATCATTGATGCAAAGTCATTGCTTGGAATGATTGGTTTGGGATTGCAGAATGATCTTCAGGTATGCTATGGTGGAAAAAACGAGAATTTCGAGAATCTGGTCGACAAGTTTTCATTAGCATAAAGCAAAAAGATAAATAAAATAGAACAAATGAATATAGAAGAAATTCTATTCTGAAAGTATTCGGAGTAGAATTTCTTTTTTTATGCAATAGGTAACACAAATGATATAATAATAAATGCTATAATATTTAAGAAAAAACAGGAAATGGAGATAGAATTATTTCGATGGAAAAGGTAACGGAATCCGGCATACAGGAACTGCATATTTCGGTGCGAAATCTTGTGGAGTTTATATTGCGAGGTGGAGACATTGATAATAGAAGCAGCCGTATGGTGCAGGATGCCATGTTAGAGGGCGGTAAAATTCATAGGAAAATTCAAAATAGCATGGGAAGTTCCTACACAGCGGAAGTTCCATTGAAGATAGAACGAATCGAAGAATCGTACGTTCTTGTGGTAGAGGGCAGGGCCGACGGAATCGCTTTTGGAGAATTTGTTGCAGACGAACCGGCAAAACAAATAGAAGAACAGAGACTGCTTGAGAAACAAAAGGATGAAATGCAAATTGGGGAGCAGCTTTGGTATATTGACGAAATCAAAGGCGTGTACCGGAATCTGGCATCCATGGAACAGCCGGTATATGTACACAAGGCGCAGGCGATGTGTTACGCGTACATATATGCTCTGCAAAATCATCTGGATCGCATCGGTGTGCAGATGACATATTGCAATCTGGATACGGAAGACATACGGTATTTTCGGGAGATTTGGGAATGGGAAGATCTTTACGACTGGTTTGAGCATTTGATTGCGGAATATAAGAAATGGGCGGACTGGCAGATTGCCTGGCGCCAAAAAAGGCAGGAGAGCATTGCACAGCTGGAATTTCCGTATCCTTACCGGGAGGGACAACGTAAGCTGGTGGCGGATGTGTATCGGACGATTATACGGCGAAAGACGCTTTTTATCCAGGCACCTACAGGAGTCGGTAAGACAATTTCCACAATTTTTCCGGCTGTAAAAGCAGTGGGCGAGGGACTGGCAGACCGCATTTTTTATTTGACGGCAAAGACGATCACGGCCACGGTTGCGAAAGAAACATTTCAGATTTTAAGAGAACATGGATATCAGGCGAAGATTATTCAGCTGACAGCAAAAGAAAAGTTGTGCATGTGTGGGGAAGATGGCACGGAGGCGTTAGAATGCAATCCTGTGAATTGTCCGTATGCGAAAGGACATTATGACCGTGTGAATGATGCGGTGTATGATCTGCTGCAAAATTCGGATTTGTTTACACGCGAGGAAATATTGGCGCAGGCACAAAAGTATCAGGTGTGTCCGTTTGAGATGAGTCTGGATGTGGCCACCTGGGTGGACAATATATTGTGCGATTATAATTATGTGTTTGATCCAAATGTGTATTTGAAGCGCTTTTTTCAGGAGGGAATCAAAGGCGATTACATTTTTCTGGTGGATGAGGCGCATAATCTGGTGGACCGGAGCCGGGAGATGTACAGCGCGCAATTATATAAGGAAGACATGCTTGCAGTCAAACGAATCATGAAGCCGCACAATTTCATGATTGCGAAGACTTTGGACAAATGTAATAAAGCGATGCTGGAGTTTAAGCGTGTGTGTGAGACGTATGAAGTGCATGAAAGTGTGGGGGTGCTGACGTTTCATCTAATGCGGCTTGCTTCGCAACTGGAAGAATTTTTTGAAAAACCGCGCGAATTTCCAGAGAAAAAGGAAGTGTTGGACTTTTATTTTGAAGTGCGCAATTTCCTTAATATATATGAACTTGTGGATGAGCATTATGTCATTTACACGCAGATGGAAGAGGACGGGCGTTTTATGATTAAGCTTTTTTGCGTGGATCCGTCGCTGAATCTGCAGAAATGCATTGACAAGGCAAATGCCACGATATTTTTCTCCGCGACACTTCTTCCGATTAATTATTACAAACAGATTCTTTCGACGAAAGAAGACAATTATGCGATATATGCGGAGAGTACCTTTGCGGAGAGCCAGCGGCTGCTCGCTTTTGCGCCGGATGTAAGTACGAAATATACCAGGCGGGGCCCGGCGGAGTATATGCGTATCGCGCAGTATATACAGGCGGCTGTAGAAGGCAAAGAGGGAAACTATATGGTGTTTTTCCCTTCTTATAAAATGATGCAGGATGTATATGAGGTGTTTCACCGTTTAGTGGAGGGCGAGGCTGCTATAGATGGCAGATATGGCAGAGACCGGAAAAAGCGAATCCTGGAAATTTGTATGCAGACCAGCAATATGCAGGAACAGGAACGCGAACAGTTTCTGCAGATGTTCGAACAGGAGCGGGATGGAAGTCTGGTTGCTTTTTGCGTGATGGGTGGAATTTTTTCGGAAGGAATCGATTTGAAAAATGATAAACTGATCGGAGCCATCATTGTGGGAACAGGATTGCCACAGATCAGCAATGAGCGGCAGATTTTGAAAGATTACTATGATGAGCGTGGAATGTCGGGCTTTGATTATGCGTTTCGTTATCCGGGAATTAACAAGGTGCTGCAGGCAGCGGGACGCGTGATCCGGACGCAGGAAGATCGAGGAATCATATTGCTGCTGGACGAACGGTTCCTGCAGGCAGATTATGTGCCGCTTTTTCCAAGAGAATGGCGGGAACGCAAGGTGTGCAATTTAAAGCAGATGAAGGAAGAAGTAGAAAGATTCTGGAAAGAAGTAAAGTAGAAATTATGGAGAAAGCAATAAAAAACCGGGTGCATCAGAACAGTGATGCATCCGGTAATAATTTGAGAAATTCTTCGGTGGATGCGGATATGGGCAGCGTTGTGTTGGCGGATACAACAATCTGTCGTGTCGGCATCTTTTCTTTTGTGCGAAGAACAAAGAGATCATTGGATTCACGTGAGAGACAGAAGTCCGGGATGAAAGCAATGCCGAGGCCAATGCGGGCCATATCGATCAGCAGGTCATTGCTGCTTAACTCGACCTGGGGAATCAGTTCAAGCTGATGCTGCAAAAACAGGTTGTGCAGAAACTCACTGGTGGTACTGTTGCGGTCAAGCATCATGATCGGATACTGCTGTAACTCCTCGAACGGAATCTCCTGTTGCTTGAGGTTAAAGTATGCAGGGTTTGCGATAAACACATCGGAAAAATTACATACCGTCTTTTGAATGTATGCATGATTCAGATGAGAATTCGGAAAGTTTGTCACAATCAGATCGACTTTACGCTGCTCTAAAAGATTTACACACTGGATAGAAGTCGCATTCGTGATTTTGATCGGAACGTTCGGGAACGCCTTATGAAACTGCTTTAAATAAGGAAGCAGAAAGTAGCGGCAGATCGTATCGCTTGCGCCGATATGCAACTGTCCAAGACCGAGTGTACCGGAATCTAAAAGCTGGCTTTCACCGCGGGAAATCAGATTCATAGCAGGCTCCACATGTTTTAAAAGAAGAGAACCTGCCGGAGTCAGCTGCACTTTTTTGGTGCTTCGGATAAAAAGTGACTGCCCCAGTTTTTTCTCCAATGTCTTGATCGACTGGCTGACGGCCGATTGCGAAATGAAAAGCTTCTTGCTGGCATCCGAAAAGGACAGCGAAGTAGCTACATAATAAAAGACTTTGTATAGTTCATAATTGATATCCATGAGAATCCCCTTTGTGATTATTTATAACATATTATACTTATTATAAGACCTACTAATAAATGTGTCAATTTAGAATTATAAATTAAGGATTCCATAAGAAAATTTGTGTAAATTGAACGAGGTAAAAAATCGTTGTATAAGGTACAATAAGAGAGTATATTGCAAAAAGAAAATTGAGGAGAAAAGACATGAAAGAAAAGTTACAATTTCCACAGGCAGTACGCCGGATTTTTTGCGTACTGTTAGCACTTGTAATGCTTGTAACGGTAGTGGCGCAGCCACAGGAGACGTATGCAGCAAGCAAGAATCCTTACTATATTCGTATCAACCGTCAGCAGAACTGTGTTACGATTTACAAATTAGACAAGAAAGGAAAATATACGATTCCGGTCAAGGCGATGGCTTGTTCGGTTGGTGTGAACAATGCGACGCCGACAGGAACATTTCCCCTGTCTACCAAATACCGCTGGCATGCGCTGATGGGATCTGTATATGGACAGTATTGTAGCAGAATCACAGGTGGGGTTTTGTTCCATTCGGTATTTTACAGCACGACAAATCCGGGCACGCTTGCATACAATTCCTACAATCGTCTGGGAACGACTGCGTCCCATGGATGTGTGCGCCTGAACGTTGCAGATGCAAAATGGATCTATGACAATTGCCCAAGCGGAACACTTGTAAATATTTATGATTCGAACAATCCGGGACCACTCGGAAAACCTACACCGGTGAAGATTGATGTCAATAGCAAATACAGAGGCTGGGATCCGACTGATCCGAATGAGAACAACCCATGGAGAAAGATGGCTCCAAAGATTACCGGCACCAGAAATATTACCGTGGAGCGTCTTGCAAAAGCACCAAATATGAAAAAAGGTGTAACAGCAACCGATTATAAAGGGAAAACGGTCAAAGTAACCATGTCTGGCAAGATCAATATGAAGAAAGCCGGCAAATACAGAATTACATACAAGGCAAAGGATTCTCTGAGCAATGTGACAACCAAATATAGCTACGTAACGGTAAAGGATACCAAGAAGCCGGTTGTCAAAGCAAAGAAGAAAACACTTACCATCAAGGGAAATCTTTCCGAGAAAAAGCTGATGAAGCTGATTCGCCAGAATGTGAAAGCAACAGACAGCAAGGAAAAATTATCCAGCAAGTATGTAACCGTAAATGCAAAGACATTGCTGAAGGCAATGAAGAGTAAGAAGTACGGCACATATAAGGTAACTGTGGTTGCAAAAGACAAGGCCGGAAATAAATCCAAGAAGATTACCATCAAGGTGAAATATGTAAATCCAAATCCGAAACCAAGTAAGCCGGACGACAACAAAACGGATGATAATAAAAAGGATGACAACCAGAAGCCGGACGACAACAAAACAGATGATAGTACCAAAGATGACTCCAGCACCGGAGACGACACAAACGAAGATGGTACAAACAAAGATGACACAGGCAAAGATAACACAGACGAAGACAACACAAACCAAGACAATACAAGTAAAGACAACACAACAAACAGTTCCGACACAACAAACGGAACACAAGAGTAATTAACAAAAAGCCACAGCAGGGCAGAAACAGAATTTTGCCCGCCTGTGGCTTTTTCCCGTATCAGGTGTTTGTTGGCCGGGGCGTAAACAAAAAATATTATAAATAAGACTTGGTAATAAACATAGTTAGTTATATTAATTTTACTAATTGTGATAAATAAGATATACTGTTCACATAGCGTAATACGTCAGAAATTTTACAGACAGAATAAGGAGGACCATTTCATGGGCAACGTACGTCGTGTATATGTAGAAAAGAAACCAGACTTTGCAGTGAAGGCAAAGGAACTGAAGCATGAGGTAAAGCATTATCTTGGAATCGCAGCAGAAGGAGTTCGTGTGCTGATTCGCTATGATGTGGAAAATGTATCAGATGATACTTATAAGAAAGCATTGCAGACAGTATTCTCTGAGCCTCCGGTCGATGATATATATGAAGAAGAGTTCGATGCAAAGGGCGGCAAAGTATTTTCCGTTGAGTTCTTACCGGGACAGTTCGATCAGAGAGCCGATTCCGCAGAGCAGTGTGTGAAGCTTTTGAATGAGGATGAGGAGCCAATCATCCGCAGTGCAACCACTTATGTGATCAATGGAGATATTACCGAGGATGAATTAGAGGCCATCAAGAAGTACTGCATCAATCCGGTAGACTCCAGAGAGACCGGCGCACAGAAGCCGGAAACACTGGTGCAGAATTTTGAGGAGCCGGCAGATGTTGCTATCTTTGACGGATTTATCGATATGGCAGAGGCACAGTTAAAGGAATTATATGATTCATTGAATCTTGCCATGACATTCAAGGATTTCCTTCATATCCAGAATTACTTCAAGGGTGAAGAGAAGAGAAATCCATCCATGACAGAGATCCGCGTGCTCGACACATACTGGAGCGATCACTGCCGTCATACCACATTCTCAACAGAACTTAAGAATGTCAAGTTCGACGAGGGCTTTTATCAGGCACCAATCAAGAAGACATATGAGGATTACCTCAATACACATAAAGAAATGTACAAAGGCCGTGACGACAAGTTTGTCTGCCTGATGGATCTGGCACTTCTTGCAATGAAGAGACTCAAAGCAGAAGGAAAGTTAGACGATCAGGAAGAGTCTGACGAGATCAATGCATGTTCCATCGTCGTACCGGTAGAAGTAGATGGAAAGACAGAGGAGTGGCTTGTAAACTTCAAGAACGAGACACATAACCATCCGACAGAGATCGAGCCATTCGGTGGCGCAGCGACCTGTCTTGGTGGAGCAATCCGTGATCCGTTATCCGGACGTACTTATGTATATCAGGCAATGCGTGTGACAGGAGCCGCAGACCCTACCGTATCTGTAAAAGATACACTTGAAGGAAAGCTTCCACAGAAGAAAATAGTTCGCGAGGCAGCCAGAGGATACAGTTCTTATGGTAACCAGATCGGACTTGCAACCGGATATGTCAAGGAAGTATATCATCCGGATTATGTAGCAAAGCGTATGGAAATCGGAGCCGTCATGGGTGCAGCACCTAGACGTGCCGTACAGAGACTGACTTCCGATCCGGGAGACAAGATCATCCTTCTCGGAGGACGTACCGGACGTGACGGAATCGGTGGAGCAACCGGATCTTCCAAAGCACACAATACAGAGTCTACTTCCGTATGTGGCGCAGAAGTACAGAAAGGTAACGCACCAACCGAGCGTAAATTACAGAGATTATTCCGCAGAGAAGAAGTCAGCCACATCATCAAGAAATGTAATGACTTCGGAGCAGGCGGTGTGTCTGTTGCAATCGGTGAATTAGCAGACGGACTTCGTATCGAATTAGATAAAGTTCCAAAGAAATATGCCGGACTTGACGGAACAGAGATCGCAATCTCTGAGTCCCAGGAGCGTATGGCTGTCGTTGTAGCACCACAGGATGTGGAGCAGTTCCTGGCATATGCAAAAGAAGAAAACTTAGAGGCAACCGAGGTTGCTGTTGTTACCGAGGATCCTAGACTTGTCCTTGAGTGGAGAGGCAAGGAAATCGTAAATATCTCCCGTGCATTCCTTGATACCAACGGAGCACATCAGGAAGCAGACGTTGAAGTAGAGATGCCGGTAGAGGCAGACAACTTCTTCAGGAAAGTTGAACTTCAAAAGGTAGCCGATGCAGTAGAAAAAGGCGATAACAAAGCAGCATGGCTTGCAATGTTAGGTGACCTTAATGTATGTTCCCAGAAGGGACTCGTGGAGATGTTCGACGGTTCCATCGGAGCAGGCAGTGTATACATGCCATATGGTGGACGTTATCAGCTGACCGAGACACAGAGCATGGTTGCAAAACTTCCGGTTCTCAAAGGAAAATGCGATACTGTGACGATGATGTCTTACGGATTTGATCCATATTTATCATCCTGGAGTCCATACCACGGTTCCGTATATGCCGTACTTGAGTCACTTTCCCGCATCGTGACAGCCGGCGGCGATTACAAGAAAGTCCGTTTTACATTCCAGGAGTACTTCCGCAGAATGAACGAGGATCCAAAGCGCTGGAGCCAGCCGTTCGTAGCACTCCTTGGTGCATACGATGCACAGATCGGATTCGGACTTCCATCCATTGGTGGAAAAGATTCCATGTCCGGAACCTTCAACGATATTGATGTACCGCCAACACTCGTATCTTTTGCTGTTGATGTGGCAAAAGAACAGGATGTCATCACACCGGAATTAAAGAAAGCCGGAAACAAACTCGTACTGTTTACCATTGATAAGAATGAGTATGATCTGCCGGTATATGAGAAAGTTATGGCATTGTATGACAGTATCCATACACTGATCGGTGAGGGTAAGATTTTATCCGCATACGCTTTGGACGGAAAGGGACTGGCAGCAGCAGTCAGCAAGATGGCGTTCGGTAACAAGTTAGGTGTCACCGTAGAAGACAGTGTCAGCGCAGATACCTTATTTGCACCGGGATTCGGTAATATCGTAGCAGAAGTATCCGAGGATGCGCTTGCTGCTGTATTGGAAAAAGTTCCGGGTGCAGCAGTCGTTGCAACCGTAAACGATACACAGAACTTCAATTACAAAGACATGTCTATCAGTATGGAAGAAGCACTGAACACATGGACAGGTACTTTGGAGCGTGTATTCCCAACCCGTGCAACCGAAGAAAAAGAAGAAGTAAAGACAGATGTATTCGACACAAAAGAAATATACATCTGCAAGAATAAAGTAGCAAAGCCAACCGTATTCATTCCGGTATTCCCGGGAACCAACTGTGAGTACGATAGTGCAAAGGCATTCGAGAGAGCCGGCGCAAATACAATTGTCAAAGTATTCAAGAACCTGAGTGCAGCAGATATCCGTGATTCCGTCGATGAGTTCGTCAAGGCAATCGATCAGTCACAGATCATCATGTTCCCAGGCGGATTCTCCGCAGGTGATGAGCCGGAAGGATCTGCAAAATTCTTTGCAACTGCATTCCGCAACGCAAAGATGACAGAGGCAGTCAACAAGCTGCTCACAGAAAGAGACGGACTTGCACTTGGTATCTGTAACGGATTCCAGGCACTGATCAAGTTAGGACTGGTACCATATGGTGAAATCCGCATGCAGACAGAGGATTCTCCAACACTGACATACAACACCATCAACCGCCATATCAGCAAGATGGTTTACACAAAGGTAGTAACCAACAAGTCCCCATGGCTGCAGAAAGCAACTTTAGGACAGACTTACTGCAACCCTGCCTCCCATGGTGAGGGACGTTTCGTAGCTCCGAAGGAGTGGTTAGACAAGCTGTTCGCAAATGGACAGATCGCAACACAGTATGTCAACGAAGCAGGACAGCCAACCATGGATGAAGAGTGGAACGTCAATGGTTCCTACATGGCAATCGAAGGAATCACAAGCCCGGATGGCCGTGTACTTGGAAAGATGGCACACAGTGAGCGCCGCGGTGATCATGTAGCAATGAACATTTACGGTGAGCAGGATATGAAGCTGTTCGAGTCCGGTGTAGAGTACTTTAAGTAATTATCACAATAAGTTGTTCTCCAAATAGAAAATACAAAGAGATCTTGTAGAAATGATGCATGTTTCTATGAGGTCTTTTTGTTTATGGGAAAAATTGGAGAAGAAAAATGGAACCCGATTATACAGTATGACACCATTTTTTCTTAGCTAAATTTATTGATGAAATCGTACAAAAACGATATAATAATAGTACGAAAAATGGAAAAACTATATTCACTTACAAGAATACTGGAAGTGACAGAGAATGACTTTATAGAAGCTTTAAGATCTTCCATCAGTGACTATGAGGATGCTGTTATTAAATATATGAAAGGGGGAATGTTGGAATGAACAGGATCATGCTTCCAGTCGGAATGAGTAGTTTTACAGAAATATGCCGCAACAACTATTACTACATTGATAAGACAGGTTTGATTCAGGATCTGTTGGAAAAAGATTTTTCAACCGTAACCCTGATTACAAGACCGCGTCGGTTCGGAAAAACACTTGCGATGAGTATGTTGTCGGCTTTTTTTGATATTCGGGGAAAAAATGAAAAATTATTTGAAGGTTTGTATATTGCAACACAGAAAGAATTGTGTAAAAAATGGATGAATCAATATCCGGTTATTTTTTTATCCATGAAAAATATAGATGGACTTCGATTTGAATCAGCCTATGAGATGCTCACCTTAGAAATTGCAGATTTGTACAAGCAACATTCTTATTTACTGGATTCCGATATGATTGATACGGATGACAAAGTTATTTTCAGCAGAATCAAAGAAAATCTTGCTTCGGATGCTGAAATAAAGAAATCACTGCTGTTACTCACCAGAATGATGAAATCCTACTATCAGAAGCCGGTTATTATGCTTCTGGATGAGTATGATGTACCGATTGCAAAAGCAGAAGAAAAAAATTATTATGCGCAAATGCTTGATGTAATCAGTACAATGCTTGGCACTGCTTTGAAGGACAATGAAGCTTTACGATTTGCTGTTATTACGGGATGCCGCGCATCACGAAAGAAAGCATTTTTACCGGAGCCAACAATTTTGTGACAGATACGATTTCTGACAATCGGTATAATGAATATTTTGGGTTTACCCAATCAGAGGTTCAAACCTTACTTTCCGATACCGGATGTCAGGCATATGCAGAGAAGATACGTGAATGGTACGATGGATATCACTTTGGAGATCTGGATATTTATTGTCCATGGGATGTATTAAACTATATTCGTGATTTACAAAGCGATAATACCGCTATTCCACAGAGTTATTGGAAGAATACGAGTGGCAACACCATCATTCGTTCATTTATTGATTATGCCGGAACAAGTATTACAAGAAAATTAGAAACCTTGTTGGAGGGTGGTTATATTGTTCAGAAAATAGAGGAAGATCTCACGTATGATTATCTACATTCGTCGGAAAATAATCTATGGTCGGTTTTGTATCTTACAGGATATTTAACAAAGGTTTCCGGTTCTGGGGTTATGGGGCTGAGAAACAATGGGGAAGTCGCTCTCACAATACCAAACCTGGAAGTAAAAGAAATCTTTGAGTCAACAATCAGTTATTATGATTATCGTGAAGATTTCTATCATGCATTTCTTGCCGGAATTTTCACGGGAGCCGGATACATGGTCGAATCCAACCGTGAGCATGGGGAAGGACGAAGCGATATTGTTATCTACAATCCGGTGGCAGGACAGGTTGCCATATTTGAAGCCAAGTATACGCACAAACTGGAAAACCTTGCATCGGATTGCGACAGGGCGATCGCACAGATCGATGATCGGATGTATGCGAAAGAATTTGAGGCTGAATACGATCAGGTATTATGCTATGGAATTTCTTTTTTTAAGAAAAGATGCATTGTGAAAAAGAAATAATATAATCAGTTTTATCATTTAACCAATTGCCAAGAATATAGACCTGGTTCGTAATTAGAGAAAAATTATCAAAAGAAGGGCTTATAGAGAGAAGCCGGAGGACACAGAAGGAGTAGATATGGCAAAAGGTAAGAATGTTAACACCAGCAAGAAAACGGTTAACAAGGATCATATGGGCGTCACAAGTATTGCAAACCAGTTAAAGGATATGGCAGGAAGCCTTGAAAGAGATCTGCGTTTCTTCTATATATAATAAGAAGAAACTAATTCAAATCTAAGAAATCTATTGGGAAACGAGTCTTTTTTATGTTAAAATAGCATGAAAAGGCTCGTTTTTTTTATATGCAGTTGAAATAGTTGTAATTTGTGAAAAAAATCTTAACAACTTAAGAAAATATTAAAAAGTTTTTTCAACAAAATGCGATTTTTAGGTTGCAAAGACACAATACTTGGTGTATTATTGTCACGTAGAGTAGTTAAAATAGTACTGCTAAAAGAAAAGTACGAGAACTGATTGGCAACTATTGGAGCTATGGAAACTGAAACTGAAAAGATAGGTTTCAGACAACCTTACAATTACAGATACATACAGAAGCTGAGATCCGTTAGGAGCAGCTTGCTGAATTTGATGCTGAACTATCAATGTTGGATTTAGCTCTACGCGACTTTGAGGGTTCGAAGCTTCAATCGAAAGATTTATGTGTTTGTAGATGATGCTGGCGATGAGTATTTACTCGAGGAGGTCGGCAGAGGCAATTAGCGATGTCGTTGGAACGGATGGATCGTCCGCAGCGAGTCAAAAGTGAAGATGGCTGAACTTAAACGTGTGAGGCAAACAAGTAGAATTCTGATGGAGGTTGATCAAAAAAGGAAAGAGAGGAAAAGACATGAAGACATTCAAAAAAGTGTTAGCTTCAACTCTTGCTGCTGCAATGGTTGTTACAGCTTTACCTGTAACTCCTGCAAATGCTGCTGCAGCTCCAAAGCTTAGCACAACAAAGGCTGCCGTATATGTAGGTCAGTCTAAGACAATCAAAGTTACAATTCCAAAGACTTGGAAGAAAGTAAAAGTTAAAGCTACTACAAGCAAGAAGAGTGTAGCAACAGTTAAGGCTTCTAAGAAGAAGATTACTGTTAAGGCTGTTAAGGCTGGCAAAGCAAAAGTTACTGTTAAGGTAACTGGTAAGAAGTCTGGTAAGGCTGTAAAGAAGACATTAAAGGCTACTATTACAGTTAAGAACCCGGCATTATCTGTATCTGCAGCTGGTGAAGTTGCGGTTGGATCTACAGAGGCTATCAAGGCTACTGTTAAGCCGGCAAAAACAAAGGTTACTTATACAACAAGTGATGAGAAAATCGCTACTGTAGATGCTAAGGGTGTTGTTACTGGTGTTGCTGCTGGTGATGTAACAATCACAGTTAAGGCTGGTAAGACAACAAAGACTGTTAACATGACAGTTAAGAAAGCAATTTTAAAGAGTGCTGAGCAGACAGAGTACAACAAGATCGAGGCTGTTATCGTTGGTGATACCAAGGATATGAAGGCTGGTGACATCAAGGTTACAAATACAGCAACAAAGGCTACTGTAGCTGTTAAGTCTGTAGCTGCTAAGAAGGGTGCTGAGAACACATTCGTAATCGAGACATTCACAGGCATGACCGATGCAAAAGAATACTCTGTAGAGTATGCTGGAGCTACTGCTGTATTTACTGCAACAGATAACACAGTTGCTAAGGTCGCTCTTACAAAAACAGAAGTACCTGCTGGTATCAAGACAGAAGTTAAGGCTGTAACAAAGGATGCTAAGGGCGTTATCTTAGGATACTTTGATCTGACAAATGGTAACACTGGAAAGGGTCAGGTTACAACAGCTCTTACCATTACTAAGGGTTATGTACAGGGATCTGATGTATATCTTCCAGCTGTAGGTGATACTATGGTAGCAAAGATTACATACCATACAGGTTCATTCGGAACAGATGGTACAGAGACAGGTAAGATTGAAGATACAGCTACAATTACAGCTGTTGATCCATCTACTGTAACATACAACTATGCAGTAACATTTGCTGGAAATACAGCACCTACATGGACAGCATCTTCTTTCAAGGCTGTTACAGCAATCAAAGTTGGTGATGCTTCTAAGAAGGCATACTTCCGTATTACTGATGAAAACGGAAAAGAAATTGACAGCTATACAGGATATTCTGTAGAAACAGCTGATCCTACTAAGTTAGTAGTAAACGCTACTGCACTTACAAACAGCGCAACTGGAACATCTGTAAATGGTGTTGCTGCTGGAGATACTTATATCTTAGTTAAGAAAGATGGAAAAGTTGCATTCTCATTACCAGTACAGGTTCAGGGAAAAGCTACTGCAACATCTATTGACTTGAACAAGAGCTCTGTAACTGTTATGTCTGGTGCCGCTTCTGGTGTGGCTGAGACTATCGAAGCTAAGTTAAAAGATCAGTATACAGAAGATATGGCAATTAAAACAGCTACAGTAACTAACCTTGCTAAGCCAGATGGTGCTACAGCTCCAGTACTTACAGCTTCACCTTCTGTAGATAGAAAGAAGGCAACTGTTACAGTAGACGCTGCAACATTTGCTACAGCCGCTAAAAAGACTGGAACATACACATACAAGATTTCTTTAAAAGATAATGATAATAAGGAAATTGTAAGAACATTTACAATTAACGTTGTTGATAAGGCAGCTGTTCAGGCATATCAGCTTGCTATGCCAACAGAAATTGACACAACTATAAAGGCTGATACAGCAGACGCTACAGGATTTGTTGTAACAGCAAAGGTTATTGAAACAGCAAATGGTGCTACTATTGGTGATTATACAGCAGATGGTACTAATGCAAAAGATGTTGAGTATACAGTAAAAGACAAAGATGGAAAAGATGTTTCTTCTGACTTTGTAAGAAATGTTTCAAATGTATTATCTGTTAATACTGTTTCTGCAGCTGGTACTAAATTCCAGAAGAATCTTGCAGCTGGTACATATTATGTAACCGCTAAGTTCCAGGTAAAGACTAAGAAGGCTGACGGAACATACGAAGGAGATCTTAGAGATGTAGCTGTATCTGGAAGCTTTACTGTAAAGGATTCACAGGATACTGCAGCACAGATTAATGTAAAGAAGAATGACTTAGATGGTCAGTCTGTTACAGCTGCCCTTCAGAGCAAGACTTACATGGAAGTAACTTATGATGGAGTTTCTCAGACATTAACAGGTGATGTTCACAAGATTAATGGTACTATTGCTGGAAATACAGCATATGTAACATCTGTAGAAGTATTTGTTCAGTTAACAGGTAGTCAGAATAAAGTTCTGATTACAATTCCTGTAAACCAGACATTCACAAATGTTAATGGTTCTTTATAAGATTTTAATAAGTGTGAATTAAATAAAAACAAGCTGCTGCGTTACACAGCAGCTTGTTTTTTATCAAAAAGGAGGACTATACGAAAATGTTTAAATCAAAAAAAGTGTCCTGCATGATACTTGCATTATGTCTTTTATTATCGACAGTGTTAATTTACCCTGTGCAGACAAATGCCAAGACATCGAATAACTATATTAGTATTATGCATAAGATTAATACTGCAAGACCAAATTTTCCAATCCGTTACAATTTTAGTTTAGAGAAAGAAGCGGATATTTATTTCGAACTTGCAATCAACGAAAGGACTACGGTTGCATTAACAATCAAGAATCAACGGGATGAAGTTGCAGTAAAGAGTGATACACTTCCTTATACCGATCCAAGATGGCAATATAATGAACAGAATGGTATATACAACAACAGACATACCATGCATTTGCCAGCTGGAGATTATATCCTTGAAATGAATTTTGAAACTGAGGTAAACTATGATTTGAATCTCAGCAGAATTTCTGAAAAAGCTAAGCTGAATTATGCAAAATTTGATCTTACTAAAGGTTTTTCAAAACAGTTAAAGG
>ENA-ORSB01002090-ORSB01002090.1-human-gut-metagenome-genome-assembly--contig:-NODE-2090-length-16697-cov-2.500901_pt1 | contig 16697 bp, 17 predicted proteins | sample MGYA00242180_ERZ509144 | MGnify/ENA primary metagenome ERZ509144 (study PRJEB26280, sample SAMEA2338661) | human gut metagenome | biome: human gut; feature: human-associated habitat; material: faeces...
GAACGCAGAAACAGACGCAGCACAAGGTTCACGCCGTTCTGCACCTGATTGACATCACTTGTCATTCTCGTGATCAGTGTTGCCGTTCCAACAGTATCCATCTCTGTAAAAGAGAGGCGCTCAATGTGTGCAAACAGCGCATGGCGCAGTTTTGTTGCAAACCCGACTGCCGCCTTTGCCGCGAAATACTGTGCGGTGATCGAGCAGGTCAGACCGATCACTGCAAGCAGTACCAGCACCATACGCATTTTCATAATATAGGACTTGTCCCCGGTCGCAACACCAGTATCAATGATTGCCGCCTTAACCAGCGGCACGATCAGTTCAAAGGTTGCCTCGAGCAGTTTAAAAAGCGGACCTAATACACTTTCTTTTTTATAATCTTTTAAATAAACCAGTAACTTTTTCATAGTATTCTCCATTTTTACGCTGCACTTTACGCATGACAAGTTTGGGCGTAAGCACAAACTTGAGTGTGAAAATCTTATTTTCACACTGCCCTCAAATGTTTATTTTTTAATTTTTTTCATCTGCTGCAAACCAAAGATCACTACCCCACCTATGATAAAGAACAGGATGGAAAAATTGTGGATCGTCATTGCAGGCTGTGGGGTATCCAGTGTTGTTGGGCCCATGATCACAGCATAAATAGAACCAAGCATCAGTCCGACGATCAGAAAGATCATCTGCGCCCGAAAACGCTCTAATGCCTTACGGATCAGCTTTACAATACTGAAAATACCGACTAACACACCACATCCGAATACGAATACTGTCGGAAAACTTTTTAAGTTTAAATGCAGGATATCTTTAATCGCCGTCACGATCGGCAGGTAAAGTCCCATAATTAAAAGCAGTGTGGAACCGGAAATACCAGGAAGCACCATTGCGCAGATTGCAACTGCGCCTGCTATGAATACATAAATTCCTGTTGTGACTGTCAGATGTTCCAGATTTACACTGTTTCCGCCGCCAACCGGATTAAAATAGGTGATGGCACACACAATGGCTGCCCCAACCAGTACAAACGGGCAATATGCATATTTCCCTTTTAGTGTGTCCAATTCTTCACGGACTACAATCGGAATTGCAAAAATTATAAATCCGATAAATAATGAACTGATCGCATAAATATGGGATTCAAAAACATTTGCAAGGATCAGAATCGCAAGAACCATTCCTGTTACCCAGCCGATACCGAGCTTGATCAGAAAGAAAAACGCTGTTTTCTTTTTTTCCATATTTCCGGTGATCAGATCATCGATCGAGTCGATAAACTGATCGTAAAACCCAAGCAGAAATGCCACGGTTCCACCGGATACTCCCGGGACACTGTCTGCGAGTGCCATACAAAATCCTCTGATAAACTGTATTATGTACATACGGTTACCTCTTTCTTCCTTATTAATATTTACATGTGCTGTCTGCACACCATACTGCCTATTATAATCTTTCGGCTTCTGTTTTGTCTAGTATCGTAAACATTAATATTTCTTTTTTGTATCTTTTATTTCAATTTCCCGGCGCAGTCCCAAAAGACAGATCAGATTTGGCACTGCCATCAGAAAATTAAACAAATCCGAAATGCCCCACACCACATCAAGAGTAATCACTGCGCCGAAATAAACGCACATCATATAAACGACCTGGTAAATGCGGACACCCTTTTCCCCAAACAGATACCGCACGGCGCACTCGCCATAGACATTCCATCCGATGATCGTCGCAAACGCAAACAAGACCAATGAAACCGACAGCATCTCATCGCCCCACACCGGCAGTTCCCGGAATACGGCAAAACACATCCGCTCCCCCGGCACCCCCACATAATTGCCCGGATGGGCAATCATACTTGAAACCGAAGCAATTCCTGTGATTGCACACATGACGACCGTATCCCAAAAAGGCCCTGTCATGGAGACAAGAGCCTGATCCCGCGGTGAGGCATGCTGCGCCGTCGCCGCTGCCATTGGAATTGAGCCAAGTCCCGCCTCATTTGTAAAAAGCCCTCTGGAAATCCCGGTTCTTAACCCCGCCATCACCGTTGTCCCAACCACCCCCCCTGCAGCAGCCTCCGGCACAAACGCAGAGGTCACGATCATTTTTACTGCCTCCGGGATCACCGTATAATTTTTCATCAGGATAAAAATACATCCGCCTAAATAAAATGCACTCATCACAGGAACCAGCCAGGTACATACTTTTCCAATCTGCCGGCTGCCACCGATGATCACCTTCCCCGCAAGCACCCCCGCTGCCATGCCGATGATATGCGGCGATACCGGTATCTGTTCCGTTACCGCCGCACTGATCGAATGTGCCTGCACACTGCTGCCGATCCCAAGCGACGCTAATATCGTAAACACAGAAAATAAGACCGCAAGTCCTTTCTGCTGCATGCCTCTCTCCAACACATACATCGGACCGCCGATCCTCTTTCCATCTTTTTCCGTTTTGCGGTATTTCATGGACAAAAAACATTCTCCATAACAGGTTGCAATTCCAAGCACACCGGTGATCCAGCACCAGAACACCGCACCTGCCCCGCCGACTGCGATCGCCGTGGAGATACCGATAATATTTCCCGTCCCGATCGTCGCCGCCAACGCTGTCGCAAGTGCCGAGTATGAAGTATTATTTTTCCCGGAAAAACTAAGCCTGATCCCACATGGGATCTTACGCTGGATAAACCGCAGACGAAATGTAAAATACAGATGTGTCCCCAGAAGAAGCAGGATCTGCCCCGTGGCAGCAAGCTGACTGATTTTTTGCATAGCACACTAAAATCCCCGTATACGGATGCCCTTGTTCCAGTATACGGGGATTTTCTTTGATTCATTCTTTGATTTTTATTTTTTGTGAGTGCCCTCTATGCAGTTACTTTTTCCGCTGTTCCACCACCTGTGCCAGCCGGTCCAGACCTTTATTGCAGATCACAGTATACACACTTCCAAAAATGTTTGCCCCGATACGCAGAATCACTGCATTCTGCAGTCCAAACAATCCTGCCGCGATCGACAACGCCCCAAACGTATTGAACGCCGTCTGCCATGCATAGCCGGCAGAATAACCAACTCCGATTCCTCCGATCATGCCGATATACGGATACATGGATTCCGGAAGAACCAGATATAATGCCACAAAAATAAGGCTTCCAACGATATTAAAAAGGCCTCTTTTCTCTGCCCTTCCCATGCAGTCATCCGTAAACGGCAGGCAGACTGACATACAGGCGATCCCCGCCCACATTGCTCTTGGAAGTCCCAGAAGCGACATCACAAGCATCGCAGAGGAAACAATGAAAGTCAGTTTTATATACCAGCGGTTTCTGGCAGAGGAAAGATCAAATTCCCGGAACAGATCCAAAAAAGTTCTGCGGTATGGTCTGTTTTTCTGATTCTTATAGAAAATCGCCATACAGATCACCATTCCGGCAAGCAGTCCCTCCACGCGCAGCAGATACGCATGTCCGCTCACGTCATATCCCTGTAACAGCAGATAACCGAGTACAAACGTAGAATGGTTGTACATGACCACATTGTGACATCCTAAGATCATCAGAAGCATGATACAGAATACGTTTACAAAGAATGCCGGGATGGGCGAAAGCATATTGCTAAGCCTTGGTCCCGCGATCAGTATTCCAAAAATACCGGCGATTGATAGCAGTCCATGCGTGGTTTTGATCCCAAAATCTGCCTGGCGCAGCACCAGCACTGCCAAAAGAACGGTCACTCCGACCACACTGTTTTCCGATCCGGTCAGTTTACTGTATAAGGTCACAACCGCCACACAGAATACCATCACCAGATAAACCTTAAAGTTATAGATTAAGATATGACGTCTCTTTTCTTTTTTGTCTGTTGTATTTTTGATGAGCTGTTTTGAACCTGTCGAACTGAGCTGAAGTTCCTGATAAAATGTCATAGTACTCTCCATTTCTACACTGTTTTTTGCAAAGTAGAGAGTACTATAGCGCAATTTGCGGGAAACGTCAAGGTTTTATCTCACATAAATCCTCCATTTTCCAACAGCGTTGTATCCACAAAGTCATCCAGATTAAAGTCTTTTTCAAACCGTCCCGCTTTCAGTGCCCAGTCTTTGATCTCATTCAGATGCTCCTTCGTATCCTGTCAAAATCCCATCAGCAGTTTTTCCTGTTTCAGATTCTCTAAAAACTGATCCTGCGGAATCCCTGTTTTTTCTTCCACGATTTTAGCAGCTTCCTCCTGATTCTCCAAAACCCAGTCCTGTGTCTCCTGAAATGCCTTTAAATAATTTGTGAGCAGTTCTTTGTTGTCCTCTATATATTTTTCTGTCGTGATAAAATACGCATCCGTGCGAAGTCCCAGTTCATCCATCGTAAGAAGCGGTTCCATCCCTGCTTCCTCAAGTTTTTTTGCATTCGTCCCGGATGCCCAGAATGCCACACCCTCACCTGTTGTCATCACTCCGAGGGCTGCCTGTGCACTGTCCACATTTACAAGCACCTGCTGATCCCCCTCAATTCCAGCCTGCTCTAACGTCTTTGCATTCCAGTAATCCCATACGGTTCCGGCTAACGTCACAAGACCCTTTCCGGAAAGATCCGTCAGTGATGTGACTTCCTTCGGATTCACATACAATTTTCCGGTGGAAGAGGATGAAAAATTAGCGATCAGGCGTAAATCTGTATCATCCTGTGTGTTTCCCAGACGGTTGATCGCTGCATAGTCTGCCAGATTCCCGATATCCACCTGATCTGTCACGATCGCATCAATCGTATTGATCCCGGCTGCAAATTCGGTCACTTTCAGCTCAATGCCATATTTTTCAAAAATTCCCTGCTCTGTTCCAACCTCCGCAACCCAGTGGTCACTGTTTCCCGTCATCACACCCAGTCTGACCGTCTGTACCTCTTGCGTTTTGGCATCCCCTGCTGTCTGTGTATCTTCTTTTTTCGTATCTCCTGCCGCCTGTGACGACTGTGTGCCGCAGCCTGCCAGCCCCGCTGTCAGTCCCAGTATGACCAAAAATGATATCCATCTCTTCTTCATAACGATTCCTCCTTATTTTCACTGTTTTAAGTCTTTCTTTTTCACACTCGCAACACAGAAATCAATTCTCTCTTCCTCGTCTTCCTCATCTCCGCCGCCTGTCATCTGTCTCTTCTTAGGATCTACACCATCGATCACCGTGATCTTTCCTGTTCCGGTTCCATCCGGTGAACCCGGCACGCGGAAATGTTCGATATCCACAGGTTTAATGGAAACTTCCTCCGGCTTTTCTAACTGTGGGATCCACTCATATGGCACACGGTAAGCACGGTACACCATGTTATTGGTAAAAGTACCCAGGAACCGGTTAAAATACGGGTTGATATATTCCCATACGATCTCATGTTCCGGCGTCACCTCGATCAGCCTTCCGTCAGAGCCTTCCGTGATCAATGTATTGCCATTTGGAAGTCTCTGCGCAGCACTGATATAGGAACTGTAAAATCTGGATGCATCCGTAAATAACAGTGCTCCCGCCTCAAGCGGCGTATACTGCCAGGTGATCTCAAGTGTTACCGGGTTAAACTGCAGCACGCGGGAATAATCCCTGTGTGCATTGTTGACTCCCGCCGGCGATGCCGGGTTTGGTACACCGTATCCGCCTTCTCCTCCATTGTCAAATACCAGCAGGTCTCCCTCCCCCGGAAGTCCTTTCGGGATCATATGTAAATGATGCTGTCCAATGATCCAGCCAAGTTTTCTTGTCGCCTCATTTTCATTGAAATCCGGACCGAGCCGCCAGACGATATCTCCTGTTTTCTTTGAAATAATTCCAAGTATGTTGGAATTTCTCGCATCAAAAATAATATTATCCGGATGGAATCTCTCATCCCCGCCGTCATACCATTTGTTTTCTCCCAGCGTTGCAATATTATTGATGTGCATCCAGTCACCGCCTGCTTCCCCATGCAGTCCCGGATTCCGGTAAAGTGCGTTTTTTGCCGCCTCATCAAAACCAAGCTGTGAAAAATGATCACTCGCTCTCCAGCTCCATAAAATATTTCCGTCCCAGTCCACTTCGATAATCTTATCATCGATCAGTCTCTTATCCGATATTTCGTGATTGTACAGATTCTCATGCGTAAGGATCAGTGTATTTCCGCTGTCTGTTTTCGGTTCGCCGCCCGGATAATAATATCCCACCGTCGAGCCTTCCCTCTGATAATCATGATGCTGTCTTGCCATATAAACCGGCTCTTTTCCCGGATCTGCGACCAGTTCCGTATGGTCAAACTTCCAGACGATATTTCCATCCCAGTCTACCTGTACCAAATCTGTCTGATCCTGATAGGCATATTTTCCGCCCCTTGTTCCGGTTGTTCCCATCACATATCCACCCGGCAGGATCTTATTCGGGAATCCGCCAAGTCCAGCCCAGAGCTGCACTTCATTTCCGTTCATATCGATTAAAAGTGCTCCTTTTGCTGATGGAAAAATCGTATAACCATTGTATGTTTTTTCTTTCTGATAAATTGTTGTTCCTGTTGGAAAAATACTTGGATAACCCATATGCGCTCCACTCCTTATACTAATTTTTTTATTTCTTCTGCTATGATCAGTTTGTGTGTAAAACCGGTCAGTTTATTTTTGATGTCTCCGTTTTTTATAAATAAAAGTGTCGGCAGTGTCGTAATATCAAATCTTTCTGCAAGAGCCTGCTCCTCTGTGATATCACAGGCTGCATAAACTGCTGCATCTTTCTGTTCTTCTGCCAGTTCTAAAAGTCCCACCTCTGTCATTTTGCAATGTCTGCATTCCGGTGAAAAGAAATCTATTACCACCGGTTTATCTTTTCCGGCGATAATTTTTTCATAATTATCCTGCGTCAATTTTTCAAGCATCCTGCTTCTCCTTCCTATCTCACGCCAAATCTTTTCAATGCTTTTCTTCCCACAAACTGTAACAGTCTGTCTGCGAGAAAGCCGATGATACCCAGTGTAAAAATACCGATAAAGATCCAGTCTGTTTTATAATAAAGTCTTGATGTATAGATCAGATAACCGATTCCTTCGGAGGCTGCTAACATTTCTGCCGCCACGATGCAGATGATCGCACCGCTTAATCCTAAACGCACACCGGTAAAAATATTTGGAACTGCAGACGGGATGATCACCGTAAAAAAAGTTTTCGCTCCGTCTGCACCAAGCGATTCCGAAGCCTCGATCAGTGCATCATCCACCGTCCGTACACCTGCGATCGTATTGATCATTACCGGAAAGATCACTGCATAAAAGATCAGTGCCACCTTTGATTTTTCGCCGACTCCGAACCACATCAGAAACAGTGTGATAAAGCCGATCGCCGGAACGAACCGGAAAAAGTTTAAAAATGGTTCAAAAATCGCCCCGATCTTTTTAAAGTGCCCGATGCAGAGTCCCGCCGGAATCGCAAACAAAATCCCTAGCAGCCAGCCTTTTAATACACGCTGCATACTGATCAGAATATCCCGGAAAAGATCTCCGCTCGCCACTAATTTTCCTGCCCCTGCAAAGGTTGTGAAAGGTCCCGGCAGAAAATCATCACTGTAAAACAGGGAACCGATCTGCCAGATCAAAAGCAGCAGAACCCATGTGATCAGACCACTTTTTACAATTACCTGTATGATTCTTTTTTCTTTCTTCATCACGAATCCTCCCTGTTTTCCAACAAAAACTACAACCTGCGTCATCTTTACAATGCCCGCCACTCCGGACAGAATTTTTTCCTATATATAAAACATCTCATTTTCCTGGAATCCTTCATTCTGTATCAGATGCGCCTCTTTCTCATCCACCGCATACAGACGGTATACAATGACCTCTACTTTTTCCCCTTTTTGAAACGGCTCCTCCTCAAAGGACTGTACCGTTTTTAATAAAATGCCATTGACATTGACTAAAAGTTCTAAGCAGCTGCCTCGAAATGAAACCTGTTCCACGATACCTTCCGCATACAGGCTCTGGTATCTCTTTTCTGTTCCATATCTGACCGCCTTTACAAATTCCGGCCGTATGATTGCCCTGCTGCATCCCGAATACAGATGAAATCCTTTCAGTCTGTCATAATCCGTAATAACTGCTGATTCTCCGATAAACTGCGCCACAAAGGGTGTCTTCGGATTTTTATAAATCTCTGTCGGCGTTCCCATCTGCTCGACCCTTCCCTGATTGGTCACGATGATCTCATCCGCCACCTCCACGGCCTCATCCTGGTCATGTGTCACAAAAATACTGGTAATGCCGATCTTATCGATCATATCTTTTAACCAGCTCCGCAGTTCCTTTCTTACTTTGGCATCGATCGCTGCAAACGGTTCATCTAACAAAAGTACCTGCGGATTTGGTGCAAGCGCCCTCGCAAATGCCACACGCTGTCTCTGACCGCCGGACAACTGCGTCGGATAACGTTTTTCGAGTCCTTTCAGATCCACAAGTTCTAAAAGTTCCTCTACTCTCTTCTCAATGACTTTTTTATCTTCCTTGCGGACCTTAAGTCCATATGCCACATTGTCAAATACCGTCATATAAGGAAACAGTGCATAATTCTGAAACACAAATCCAATCCCGCGCTCTCTTACCAGAAGTTCATTGACGCATTTTCCATCGATGTAAATATCTCCACTGTCCTGATGTTCCAGTCCTGCGATCATGCGGAGAATCGTCGTTTTTCCGCTGCCGCTCGGTCCTAACAGGGCAACCAGCTTTCCTTTTTCAATGCCAAACTCTACATGATCGGATGCTTTATAGTTCCCAAATGTTTTGTTTATGTCTTTTAATTCGATATACATATCCGATCTCCTTTCCTTTTGCTGTGTGATTGTTTTCTGCTTCGACGTCTTGCTTGATGTATTTATATACCAGTTTTGTATGAGATTCCACGACGGATTGTGTAATCGTTTGCATGGCAGATGGTATTTTCCTTATTTTTCCAGTAAAAAGAGCTGCTTTTCTTCTGTCCTTCCCTGTTTGGGTTTATTGTTTTTCAGTTTTCGCGAAAACGTATACACTGTCGTTTTTCCATTGTTTGTTTCGTTTTTTATGTATGTTTTTATTCGTAATTTTGCAATTATTTTCATTTTCATGCAAACGTTTACAAGCTTTAAATAAAAAAGAACTCCTCCTGACGGTTTTAAACCATACAGAAAGAGTTCTCTGTGTTTTTGTTACATCTGCCTCGCTCCACACATCTTGCGGTATACAAGCACACCTGCCTGCATGGAATCGATCCACACGACATCCCACTGTGGATTTTCTCCTTTTGAAGCCTTAACTTACCTTTTTATCCGGCTCCTTTTTACCTTTCCTTTTGTTTGTTCAATGGCTATTTTAGCTTTCTCCTGTTTTCTCTCAGATATAATATTCCATCCGGTTTGCGTTCTCCACTAATGTACAACTCTCCCGGATCATCAGCTTTCCTTCTAACTCCGTCCGGACGATTCCCTTATGTCCGCCGCCCAGGCGGTCGATCAGAAGATAAAGAGCAAACTTTCCCATCTCTTCCTTTGGAAGGCGCACTGTGGTGAGCATCGGTTTGGTATACTGTGCCTCCTCAATATCGTCACTGGAAATAATGGATGGAACGTAATAGCGGTTTTTATATTTATTCAGGCATTTTAACATGCCGATGGCGATCATATCATTCGCACAATAAATGGCAGTCGGCGCGTCTCCTCTCTGGATCAGGCGTTCCATCACGGCATAACCTTCCGCCTCGGTGTGCTCTGCCTCAATCACAAAACTGATATCCATATCAATTCCATACTGAAACAACGTATCCTGATATCCCTTATAACGCGACTCATTATGGCAGTCTCCCACATAACCGATCTTCCGGTGTCCTAAACCGATCAGATATTCCACCGCCATCGCTGCGATCCGCTTTCCGTCGCAGATGACCTCATCCACCAGATAGTTGGTCGAATTGCGGTTGACGGAGACGATGCTCCGGTATTTTGCCGATAACTTTTTCAATACATTGTCATTGCATTTTCCAATGATGATCAGTCCATCACTGCGGATCTCCCCATCCGGCTCCATCTGCGCAATGACCTTATCAATATTTTCCGTCCGGCATTTTCTGTCATTCGAAAACAACGGCTGATGAAAAATATGCATCAGTATGCATCCCTGCCTGTGGATTTCACTCTCAATGACACGCAGCAGTTCGCTGAAAAACGGATCTGTCTCAAGATTGCCGGTTCTGGTCATCAGTACATCCAGATACCATACTTTCTGACTGGTATTCGTAATTCCCTTTTTTAAATTCCTTGCCGCTTCGTTCGGCATATAATTGAGTTCCCTGGCAATCTTCCAAATACGTTCCCGCAGTTCTTCCGAAGAACATTTATACCCCGGATTATTCAATACCCGCGAGACTGTCGCAGTGGAAACGCCCGCTTCCTTTGCAATTTTCTTAATAGACAAAACCTCACCCCATTTTATTTCCTAGTATTTCTATATGCTAAGTGGATAATAAAACAGGTGAAACGTTTTGTCAATAGATATTCAGATTTTTAATCCTGTCTGTCTCCGTCCCCATAACACTCACAAAACCGCGCTGCAAAGGACGGTTTTTCCCCTGCCACATACAGATGCGCCGTGCTGCCAAATTCATTCACACGAAAACTTGCGATCCCTTTTCTGCGTTCTTCCGTGTAAATACTGGTGATCGAGCTCGGCGCCGCACACAGTCCATGCCACAAAACCATTGGGGATACATTTAACAGATGGCTTAACATCACACACTCTACCCCGAAATGACAGAACAGAACGATCGTGTCATGATTTGGCTCATTCACGCGGTAATACATATCATCCCGCTCATAACCATGCTTTTTCAGTAGTGCATCCAGACCATCGCAGACCCACCGGTAAGCTTCCTCCACATTTCCTTTTCGCATGATGTCTGTCTTATTCCAGCGCTCCCTGTCATAAAGATCCAGATCCTTTTCCATGTCCTGTGGAAGCCAGTCCCAGCAGATCGACTTTTCATTTTTCACATCCGGCCTGTCAATGTGTGCTTCAAACTCACGGAGCCAGTCTAGTGTCTCTGCCGTCCGGTTCATTTTTTTCAAAGTACATCCGGCAGTATCCTGTGCCCGTCCCAATGGTGATACATAAAATGCTTTTACCTGCAATTTTGACAAGTATTCGGCTGCAAGCTCCGCCTCTCTCCATCCGGTTTTTGTCAATGTGTCCAATTCATAATTTGGATCGCCGTGTCTTACAATTATGATTCTCATGTGTGTTCCTCCTGATTTTTTAACTATCGCTTTCTCATTTTTATGATATACTCGATTTATGACAAAAGCAATGGCGTACAAAATCCTTGGGATTACCCCCGGAACAGATTTTACAGAGATTAAAAAGAAATACAGACAACTGATGCACCGGGTACATCCTGACGCGGAAGCATTTTCTACCAGAGCCTATGATTTTACTGCACAGGAGATCAATGAGGCTTATGATTTTTTGCGCAAAAATAGGACAGATTCCTTTTCCGGACAAGTTACCAAAAATACTACATCTGGCAGGAAACAGCACGGAAAGGCCGTTTACCACCAGTCTTACCGGGATGAAAATACCACAACCGGCTCCACAGCAAAGCAGATGAAATGGAATGCTCCGCTCAACGAAAATGCGTATACCAAACGCACAGTCTATCATTACGCCGAAGATGCGGATGGCGGGATCATCGGCAGTTTTCCCGCCGCCACAGGAAAGTATCTCTGGATCTTAGAAGAAGATTTTCCCCTGTTTTTAAAAAGTATGTTTGAGTGCAGCAAACACCTGCTCGATGAGGTCGACACACAGATCCGTCGGGAAAATGTCTGTCCAAAACGGCTCAAATTCCAGGCAGAGCTCTCCTATCTGTTAGCCCAGCAGTTTATCGACGTGACATCAACGCTCAAACAGCTTTTGACACCGGAAGTACTCCCCGACGCTGACATTTATTCTATCGCCTCGATGTTAGAACTCGCTGCAGATGCACCTGTGCTTTGCTCCGGCACGACTTTATATCCGTCCCACATCCGGAATCACAGGCTCTTTTTAACGACAAAATCCGGCAAAAATGCCGGATATGTATCATTTCGGGATGACCGTCTGTATTATATTATCATTCCGCTGTTTGAACAGAAACGCTCACAGGTAAAGATTGAAATTTCAGCCGCCCAGGACCGGAAAAGAAGCCGCCCTGCCGGGAAATATAAAAATCTTGATTTTCTGATAAAAATCCCCCACAACAATGCAGGGACATTCCCGGAAAATATCAATCTGCAGATTGAGGGACTGCTGGCAGAATATGCAAAAAATTAATCATATATACATAGATTATTTCTCTACAGAACCTTACGTCCATTTGCTGTCAGCTTAAAAGCCGTACCTAATATTTCCACTGATTTTCTGCAAAACATCATACGCTCAAGAAAGATTTCAAAATAGTCATACATAGAACAGATATTTTCATCAATCTGAAGATTCAGCGCAATCACAGATTTATCTTCCGCAATCTTTAATTTTGAATCCGTAACCGCATAATTTACCCTGTCATGAATATCGAAAGCAGATCTTTCTTTTTGTCGCACACGGCTTCTTCTGACATCTGTTTTATCTGCTATAATAAGTGCTGCAGATATCACATCTACCGGACTCCCCGTTGACTCATCATGATTACCAATGGCTGATACAACCGTTATCCGGTCCTCCAGTGTCATATCCGTATCTTTCAGAAGTTCGTTTGCGAGAAGCGCTCCATATTCTGCATGATGTGTTCTGTTAATTGCATTTCCAATATCATGCATATATCCGGCAATTTTAGCAAGTTCAATCTCATGTTCGGAATATCCAAACCGTTTTAAAATTTTTCCTGCCTGATGAGCAACCTGCACGCAATGTGCCTGTGAATGATCGGTAAATCCAAGCTGTCCAAGATTCGCATTTCCTTTTGTCAGATATGCATTTATTTCTTTATTTTTTTCTATTTCCTTATACCGCAGTTACCATTATCTCCCTTCTTTTTCTTTATCATATAAGGGTTCCTCTTCCTCGTCATGCCGGACATTATAATAAAGTTCTTTTCCATTTTCATTCCGCACGATCAGACGAAAATCATATGGCTGCACCGCCTTCGCATACTGCTCCCAGTCCCCAGCAGAAAAATCCATATTTTCTATCTTCTGATACGCATCCACATAATTCTCTGCTATTTTGGAATTATCACTATACCACCCCAAAAACCGGTCTTTAAAAATACTTATCATACTTCCACCGATCAAAAGCAGGATGACAAGGGAAAACAGTACCATAAGTGAATTTGTCCGGAAAATCCTCTGTTTTATCATCATAAAAAACACCTCTTGTTATGATTACATCATGATAACGTTAAAATATAAATACAAAAGGCGCGTTTTATAAACAAATCCTAAACACAATATTCACATCTATTGTATGCCATTCTCACTTCAGCTCCATCTCATCTTTCATCCCCACAAATCCGAACTCTTCATACAATGGTCGTCCCATCTCAGTCGCCTCCAAAGAAATCGCATCAATTCCTTTGTTCTTTGCATCCGCCACCAGAATTTCCAGTGTGTGATAAGCAATCCCTTTTCTCCGGTACGCCGGATTTGTATACATATTCATAATATACGCTTTCTTTCCTGTCTGGTTATGATAAGTAGGCGTAACCTTAAAATAACTGATACCGCCCGCACCAACGATCTGATCTTTATCGTAGACTAAAATTGCAGTATGACTGCCATCTTTTAAAGCTTTTCCATAATAATCTCTTGACTGTACCGCAACTTCTGTCATATCTGCCTGATCATCCAACTTATTCGCAGCTCTTAAAACTTCGATTCTTGTTGTAACTAAAATATCTATATCTTCCTGTGTAGCTGTTTTATATTTGAAATCCATAAATACTCCTGTCATTTTTTATTATTTTATTATGATGCAACATTCTCTGACCGTGATCTGCACTCACCTTATCATACGGTCTTATTACCTAATAATTCTAATATTTTCCTCCCTGATTTTCAAACTTTTTATGCTTTTATTTTCTTATTTTCGGACAACGGAACAAAATAGGCACTGCTTTGTGCAATTTGCCAATCAAAAATTTAAGAGCCACCTTTTGACACCCGAATCCTATGCATAAAAAAAGAACCCTGTCATATACAGGATCCTTTTTCATACATCGCTATCCGGAAATATTATCCTTTCACCGCACCCACGATTCCATTTGCAAAACTCTTCTGCAGCACAAGGAACAAAATTCCAGTCGGCAAAGAACAGATCAGCACACCAAGCATCAGTACGCCGTAGTCAATACTGTAACCCACGGAAAGATTTGCCACTAACATCGGCATCGTCTGTGATGTATCTGACATCATGATAACTTTCGGCCAAAGGTAATTGTTCCATGCATTCATGAAAGTTACGGTAAGTGCTGCAGCATAGGTGGATTTCATAGTCGGCATAAAAATGGTAAGGAAGATTTTAAATTCACTTAAGCCATCAATTCTTGCCGCCTCAATGATTTCCATCGGAAATGATCTCGCACTCTGCCGGAACAACATGATCAAAAACGGCGTGGAAATCGTCGGCAGGACATATGCGATCCAGGTACTTGATAAGCCCATACCGGAAAACAGCTTAAATAACGGGATTAAAGTTGCTGCAAACGGAACCATCATCGCAAGAAGTAAAATATTCATCAGTGTATCTTTTGCCTTATCGTGGTAAATCTCAAATCCATATCCTGCGATCGAGCAGATAAATAAAGATAATACACTAAGAATCGTTGAATAAAACAGTGAATTACAAAACGCTCTTGATACATTCTGCATTTCAGTCAGTTTCATCAGGTTCTGGATAAAATTTGTTCCAAGACTCAGTTTTCCACCAAGAACGTCTGTACTGTTGTTTGTTGCAGCCGCGATCATCCAGTAAAGTGGAAATACGGATATAAACGAAGCTATGATCAATATGATATGTGTACCTGCATTTTTAAATTTTCCTTTCATCGCTTGTCACCTACTTTCATCTGAACAAAGGATAATATTGCTACCATAATAAAGATCACATACGACATTGCCGCTGCGTATCCGAATTGTGGATTATATTCAAAACTTGCTTTATATATGTAATGGGACATGGTCAGTGTTGAGTTTGCAGGACCGCCGCCTGTTAAATTGACAGACTCATCAAATAACTGTAATGTACCATTGATCGACATAATTGTTGTAAGTAAAATCGTTGGTCGAAGAAGCGGAATCGTAATCTTTCTGAAAATTGCAAATGGACTTGCTCCGTCAATTTTCGCCGCTTCATATAATGAATCATCGATATTCTGCAGACCGGCTAAATAAAATACCATATTGTATCCTGTCCAGCGCCAGATCAGTGCAAGAATAATGATCGCTTTTGCTGTATGTACATCGCCAAGCCAGTTGATGCGCTCACCGATCAGCCCTAATTTCAGTAAAACCGTGTTGATATAACCATCATAGGCAAATAATGTTTTAAAAATGATCGAATAAGATACCAGTGCTGTACAGCATGGCAGGAAAATCATTGTCCGGTAAATTCCTTTTCCCCGCAGATCCTTTTTATTTAAAAGACATGCCAGAAAAATTGCAAGAATCAGCATTACCGGCACCTGAATAATCAGATAAAAGAAATTGTTTGTAATTGCAGTACGGAACACGCCGTCTTTTAACAATCGCGCATAATTGCTAAGACCGCCCCATGTCTGATTGTTGCCAATTCCTGTTTTAAATGACAAAATAAACGCCTGGATCATTGGATAAAAATTCATTGCAAATATCAGCAATGTCGCCGGCAGCAGGAAAGCCCATCCCGTAACACTTTGTTTTTTATATAAACTGACTCTTTTTTTCGCTTTCATATTATTCCCCATTTCTGCGCTGCTCTTCAGCGCATCTCAAGTTTATGCGTCAGCACAAATCTTGCGTGTGAAAAATATATTTTTCACACTGATCCCCATTCCTGAACTATTTGTTTTGACAGAGAAAGCTGCCACATAAGATATCCTTTTGCGGCAGCTTTCCCTTTTGCCCGCCAGGCGCGCAGTTTATTATTTTTCAAAAAGTATAAATACAGGGAGGATTGATCTATACTTTTTTACTGTCCAATGTTAAACTCGATCGTTGCTTGTGCCTCTTCGATCGCACTGTCAAGATCACTTGAACCATTCAATACGTTTGTCAAAGCTGTTCCAAGAGCTTCTTTTTCCTCAGACCAGTAAATACCTTTGTTGATTGTAGGAATATTGCTTCCGTAAGATACGATCTTAGAGTAAATTGCCTCTCCGCCAAAGTAATCAGAAACCTGATTGTAAGCATCACTGTCTGCTGCCGGAAGATAGGTTGCGATCGCACCTAACTGCGAAAGAATGTTATCGTAAAATTCGGTGCTTCCTGCCCATGTTGTTTTAAAGAAATCTACTGCCAGATCATAATTTTTGCTGGAGGAAGAAATTGCCCATGTAGAACCACCCTGTGCAGAGTAATTTGTGGCACCCGGATAATCATTTAATTTTGGCATATTTGTAACAGCCCAGTTTCCTTCCTGTTCTGCCTGATCTGTGGACGTGATCGTTGCACAGATCCAGGAACCATTGATTGTTCCAACTACAGTACCATTGTTGATAGAGCCC
>ENA-ORSB01002095-ORSB01002095.1-human-gut-metagenome-genome-assembly--contig:-NODE-2095-length-16663-cov-4.721399_pt1 | contig 16663 bp, 7 predicted proteins | sample MGYA00242180_ERZ509144 | MGnify/ENA primary metagenome ERZ509144 (study PRJEB26280, sample SAMEA2338661) | human gut metagenome | biome: human gut; feature: human-associated habitat; material: faeces...
TGTCACACACAGTAGTATTAAAAGCAAATGGAACAGTATGGGCATATGGACTAAATTCAAGTTATGAATTAGGAAATGGAACATCAATAAGTAGTGATAGACCTATCCAAGTATCATTCCCAAGCAACATAAAAATAACACAAATAGCAGTAGGAAACACACATAACTTAGCATTAGACACAGAAGGTAATGTATGGGTATGGGGAGTAAATTCAAATAATGCATTAGGAACAAAACTAAAAACTACACCATCACGTTTAGGAATAAGTAATGTAAAGAAAATAGCAGCAAACAATGACCAAAGCATGATATTAACAAAAGACGGATATGTATATGTATGGGGACTAAACTCAAATGGGGAATTGGGAGTAGGAACATACAAAGAAGTAAAAACACCAACATTACTAAACTATGTAAATAACATATTAGACATATCAATAGGAAAAAATCACACAATGTTATTAACAACAAAAGGTAAAGTTCTAACAAGTGGTCTAAATAGTTATGGACAAACTGGAAAAACAGAAGGAAAAACAAATATCTTTACACAAATAGAAGTACCAGCAACAGTAGGAAAAATATCAGCAGGAGATAACCACAGTGTATTACTAACAACAAATGGAGAAGTATATACATTTGGATATAATGAAAATGGACAATTAGGATTAGGAACAAAAACAAATGTAACAATACCAACCAAAACAAATATGACAAACATCATGGAAATATCAGCAGGAAGAAACCACACAGTAGTATTAGGAGCAAATAGAGTATTATACTCTACAGGTTCAAACAGTAATGGACAACTAGGAATAGGAACAAAAGATGATAAATTGTTATTCACGGAAATAACAAAAGTACAAGACATGATGTCAATATCATCTGGAAATACATACAATGTAGCAATAAAATATGATGGAAATGTATATGGATGGGGAGACTACTATCATGGAACAGCATCAGTAAAAACAAAAACAAACAGCAGAGTACCAGTAAAAATAGGAAATGACTCATCATATGCAGAAGAGCCAGAAATAACTGTTAATGTAAATGGAGCAAAACAAATACAAATAACTCCAAAATACAGCTTTAATGTATTTAAAGAAGACAACGAAGAAGATAGCGATTTCCAATATGAATCACTAAATGAGGATATAGCGACAGTAGGAGAAAATGGTTTAGTAACAGGAGTAAAAGTAGGAACAACTTGGATAAAAGTAAAAGAAGTTGCAACAGGAAAAGAAAACATAGTAATAGTAAGAGTAATAGAATCAGATTCAAAATATGCTTCAAAAATAGCAGGAGGAGATGGATATGCAGCAGTATTAAAAGCAGATGGAAGTATATGGGGATTTGGATATAACTCAGATGGACAATTAGGAAATGACAAATTAGCACCAATAAATGTGCCAAGTCAAACAAACATACTAGCCACATACAAACAAATCGAAGCAGGAAAGAAATTCACAATAGCATTAAGAGAAGATGGAACAGTATGGGCATGGGGAGATAACACATATGGACAACTAGGCCAAGGAAATAGGGTATCAGCTAAAAAACCAGTACAAGTACAAAACCTAACAAATATAGTATCAGTTGCAGCAGGAGATAATCATGCAATAGCAATAGATAAATTAGGAAATGTATATACATGGGGATTAAACAGTAAGGGACAACTAGGAAATAGAACAACAGAAACAGTAAGTATACCAGAAAAAATAACAGGACTAGATAACCAAGTGGTTAAAGTAGCAGCAGGTGGAAATCTAAGTGCAATAATAGATTCAACAGGAGATGTATATGTATTTGGAGACAATAGCAAAGAACAAATCGAAGAATTTAAATATAATTATGATGAATTTGGACAAAAAATATTGCCAGCATTAAATACATATGTATCGCAACCGATAAAAGTTCAAACAGTTGAAAATGCTGTAAAAGTACAATGTTTGCAAACTGGAATAGTAGTGTTAAAAACAGATGGAAGTGTAGAAAGAACAACAAAATATGCAAAACAAGCTAATGCCCAAAAAACAACAGTAATAAACTCAGGAATGGTAGACATATCAGGTAAAAACGAAAGTGTAGTATTACTAGATAAATATGGTGCAAGCTATACATATGGGGATAATAGCAAAGGCCAAGCTGGAATAGGCGAAACAAGTGCAAGTGTAATATTACAAAAAATACGAATAGCAGAAGAAAAAACATATTTGACAGTAGGAGCAGGCTATAAAGATAATTATGTAATAGATACAGAAGGATTTGTATATGGAGCAGGAGCAAATGAATATGGTCAATTAGGAAACAGCACTTATGATGAAAGTTATGACTTTACATTAGTAGGAGACAGAAATTTTGAAATTGTACCAGATGCAAGAACTATGAAACAACCAGAACAAGAAACAGTAAAAATAGTAGCTAATATATTCAATGTATTTAACCATAATGAAAGAGCACTAACAGATTATGATTGGAAATCAAGTAATACAGATGTAGTAACAGTAGATAATGGTGTATTAGCATCTCAAGACATGGGAACAGCTACAATAACAGCTACAGATAAAGCAACAGGAGTAAAAGCAACAGCACTAAGAGTAGTACAACCATTAGATGAGCAAAGAATACAAAGTATTACTGTAAATAATAAAGAGGCAAAAGTATCAGGTGAAAACAAATATGAAGTGTCTGTAGAAAAAAATCTAGATGGAACAGGAACTTTAAAAATAACAACAAAAGATTCAGCAGATGAAATAAGTATTGATGGAGGAACAACATATGTAATAGGAGGAACATTAACACAAGATATACCATTAGACACAAATCCAACAGTACAAAAAATTAAAGTAAAAGCAAGTAATGGAAAAACAGTAGACTACATATTAACAATAAACATATTGTCAAATGATGCAAGCCTAGAAAGTCTAACAATAGACAATGTACAAGCAACATCAATAAGTTCAACAGAATACGAAATAATTGTAAAAGATACTGTAACAAAGCCAGAGGTACATGCAGTAGCAAGTGATTCAAAAGCAACAGTAAGTATAGATGCAAGTATAGAAGAAACAAAAGAAACAACAAAGACAGTTGATATGACAACTGTTATAAAGAAAACAATACCAGTTCAAGTAACATCAGAAAATGGTGACAAAGTAACATATACATTAACAATATATAAAGAAGATGCACTAACACAATTAGAAACAATAACAGTAGATGGAAAAGAAGCAACAAAAATAGGAAATACATCATATAAAGCAACAATACCAGCAGATGCAGATTATAGCACAATAATGGCTAAAACTTTATATAGTAAAGCAAGAGCAGAAATAAATGAATTGGGAGAAGAAACACAAGTTACAACAAAAGTAGTAGCAACGACCCAAGAACAAACAATAGTAAAAATCTACGTAAGAGCAGGAGAAGGAGAAAACGAAAGAGAAAAAGAATACACATTAACATTAGACAAACAAGGAACAGAGTTAATACAAGGTATATTCTCACTAACAGTAAATGGACAAGAAATAGAGCCAATAGGAAATATATATAATGCATACATAAGTGAAAATGCTGAAACAGTAGCAGTAACTGCTATCACTATTAATGATAATGACTTAGTAAAAATTGGGGAAACAGAAGCTAAAGTTCATATATCAACAGAAGAATTAGAAATAGCAGAAGAAGAAACAACATATAGAATAACTGTAACTGATCCAGAAGACAGCACAAAAACAAAAGAATATATATTGAAAATAAGAAAACCATCAGCAGACAATTCACTATTATCAGTAACAGTAGGAAACGAAGAATTTTCTAAAGTAGCAACAAGAGAAGCAGGAACAAACAACTTTAAAGTAAATATCTCAGACAAATATAGTGAAGTAGATGTAATAGGAACAGTAGGTTATGACCAAGCAAAAGTAAGTGTAAATGGAGAAAAATACGAAACTAAGATATCCACAAGATTGGTAGAAATTGGGAAAAATGAACCAACAAAAGTAGAAATTTTAGTAAAAGCACTAAATGGAGAAGTAGCAACATACACACTAGAAATTTACACAGAAAATAGTAATACAAATTTAAAGAAAGTAACTGTAGATGGAAAAGAAGCAACAATAAGTAGTGTATCAGAAGACACATATGAATATACTTTAGACAAAAAAGCAGGCAAAATAACAATAGGAGCAATAGCAGAAGAACTAACAACAAAAGTAGGAATAAACACAAATGAACAAGAATTAGGAGCAACCTACAGAGAAATAAAAATGGAAGGAAGAACATTAACAGTAAATATACCAGTAACAGCAGAAGATGGAACAACAAGAGTATATAAACTAATAATACATGCGCTTCCAGACAATGTAAATTTATTAAGTGTAAAAGTCAATGGAAAAGCAGCAAATGCAGTACCTGTAAACAAATATGAAACACGAGTAAACAAAAATGACACATTATTTGAACTATATGTAATACCAGAAGACGAAAAAGCAAAAGTCCAAATAGAAAACAATATAGAAGTTACAGGAACAGCCAGTGCAACAATAGCAAAAGACACAGAAGAAGTACAAGTAAAAATAAAAGTAACAGCACAAGACGGAACAACACAAGAATACACACTAATAGTTACAAATCAATCAGATGATTGCAAATTAGCAATTTTAAAAGTAGATGGAGAAACACTTGAAACAGATGCAGATGGAAAATATCATATAACAAAGAAATACTTAACATCATCTGTAAATATAGACGCAATAGCAAATAATAGTTATGCAACAGTAAGTATAAATGGAACAACACCAACACAAGAAGAACAAAAAGCAAGTGTTACAACATCAGACTTAGAAAACACAATCACAATAACAATAAAAGCAGAAGATGGAACAAGTAAAGATTACACATTAATAGTAGACAAACTACCAAATGAAACTGGAGCAACAATAACAATCAACTATGAAGAAAATGGAGAAACAAAAGAAAAAGTAATAGAATTAGACAGGAATAACAAAGGAACAATAAGAATAGGAAATCAAGAAAGTGTAAATCTAAAAGTAGTTGCAAAAGACGAATTAGCCCAAATCTCAATAGATGGAAGTATAGCAGAACCAAAAGAATCAACAAAAGAAATAATAACAACAGAAGAAACAACAAGTGTACCAGTACAAGTAACAGGACAAGATGGAACAATAGGAAACTATGAAATAACAATAATAAGAGCATCAAATAATGCAGAACTAAAATCAATAGATGTAAAAGGAATAGAAAATGGGGATATTCTAAAAACATCTGACAACACATATCTAGTAAAAGTACCAGACACAATGGAAAATGTTGATATAACAGCAATAGCAGAAAGCAGCTATGCAACCGTAAAAATAGCAGATGGAGACTATTCAGAAAACAACACACAAAATGCAACAATAACAATGGATGAAGGAACAAAAGAAATAACAATAACTATAAAAGCAGAAAACGGAGAAACAAAAGAATATAAAGTAACAATACAAAAAGTAACAGACTTAGGATTAGAAAGTGTAAAAATAGATGACAATGAATGTACAATAAAAAACGGAAGTTACGAAATATTTATAGATAGAAATGTAACACAATCAGCACTAAAAGTAAAACCAAAAAATCCAAAAGCATTAATATCAATAAAACAAGGAGTAGAAGGAACTTATGGAGAAGAAAAAACAGCAGAAGAACACATAGAACAAATACAAATAACAGGAGAAGAAACAACAGTAATAATCCAAGCAAAAGATCCAAATGACCCAACAAGAATAAAAGAATATTCTGTAACAATCAAATACAAATCAAATAATGCAGACTTAGAACTAATCCAAGTTGATGGAAAAGACGCAATGGAAACAGAAGAAGGATATTATGCAGTAACAACAGAAACAGCTACAACAGCAAGAATATATGTGAAAGCAACAAATGAATATGCCAAAGTAACAATAGGAGACAATGAAGCTGAACAAGGAGCAAGCAGAAGAACAATAACACTAAGTCAAGAAAAGAAAACAATAATACAAATAACAATAAAATCACAAGACGAAAGTGTAACAAAAACATTCAATGTAATAATAGAAAGAAAATCAGATGACACAAGTTGTAACATAAACATAAACAACGAAACAGCAGACGAAATAGACACAACAACAAATACTTACACAAAATACATTGAAAGAAATGATACACAAGCAACAATCCAAGTAACAGCAAACAATGACGAAGCAACAATAGAAATGGCAGGAGATACACAAACAAAAACATTAACACAAACTGTAGACATATCAAGTGAAATAACAGAAATTACAGCTATTGTAACAGCTGAAAATGGGGAAAAAGCCGTATACAATATCAGAATTGTTAAAAAATCAGCAGATACTACATTAAAAACAGTAAAAGTAAATAATCGAGTAATATCTGAAATTGATGGAAAATATGTAGCAACAGTATATGATAATGGATTAGATACACAAGAGGCATTGGTAGAAGTAATAGCAACAGAATCACACGCGAAGATACAAATAGGAGATGGAACTGCATGGCAACAAACTCCAGCAACATCAACTGAAATCTTTAGAGACGGAAATAGAAAAATAACATTAAATATTAATGTACAAGCACAAGATGAACAAACAGAAAGTATAACAAAAGAATTAGAAATAAACTTGATATCAGATGATGTAAGTATAAAAGTTGTAAAAAACGGTGAAAATGTTGTGACAAACTATAATGCCGAAACACACACATATAAAGAATATCTATCAAGAGATATAGAACAAGTGAGTCTATCAATAGAAGCAAATAATATGTATACAACAATAACATCAGGAGAGACAACAGGAACACCAATCATATCAATAAACAACATATCTGTAAAAGACCAAGAGGAAGTATATATAACATTTGCAGCAATTGCAGAATCAGGAAGAACGCAAGAATATACAATACAATTATTAAGAAAATCAAGTAATGCAGATGCAGAACATATCTACGTAGATGGACAGGAAATCACAGATAGATTTGCAGATAAAGACTCAGTACCAACATGCATAGTATCAATTGGAAAAACAAAAGATTCAAGTACAATAAGAGTTGTTCCAGAAAATGAATTTGCAAGTATAAAAATAGGGGATACAGAAGAAACAATAGGAGAAACGTCACAAAGAATACCACTAGATTTATCAAATGGAACAATAACAGTACCATTAGTAATAACATCACAAGATAGAACAGTGACAAAAACATATAATATAATGTTTGTACGTTTATCAAATGATACAAAAATACAATGGTTAGAAGTAAATAATAAGCACATAATTGAAGATGAAAGTGGAAACTATGAAGTAACTGTAAAATCATCAGAAAAAATAGCAAAAGTAAAAATAGTATTATCAAATATTTTAGCAAAAGTAACAATGGGAGGAGAAGAAAAACAAGGACAATTAGAAGAAAACGTAATCCTACCAAATGGAGACATAGTAAAAACAATAACAGTAACAGCAATAGACGGAACTATAAGAACTAGTAAATTAACAATCCATAAAGCACAACCTAATTTAGGATTAGAAAAAGTATATTTAGATGGAAGATTAGCGACTAAGGTAGATGATAAGACATTTGAAATTGGTGTTGAGAAAGGAACAACACAGGCTCAAATAAAAGCAATAGCAAGTAATCCAGATGAATATGTAAGCATAAAAGGAAACACAGGTGTCCAAGGAGAAAATATATATACAAATTGCTCACTAGCAGACAAAGAAATACCAATAAAAGTAACCGCAATATTTGATGGAGAAATAGACCAAGAAAAAGATTATGTTTTAAAAATAAAAGAAATAGAAGAACCAGATATATTGGAAGATTTGAGAGTGAAAATTAAAGTAGACGATGAAGAAGTTACTCAAGGAGAAGATGGAATGTATTTAGTAGAAGTAGATAATAGCCAAGATAACAGCTCATTATGGGCAGAAGTAACAACAGAAACATCACAAGTAAAAATAAAAGATACAAATGGAGAGACATCATATGATTCACCATCAAATCAAAAAAATATAAGTTTAAAAGAAAACATAACAGATGTTACTGTAACAGTTAAAAATGGAGCAGGGAAAGAAAAAGAATACATAGTAAGAATACAAAAGAGACAACCTGCAATAACTGGAAAGGTAATAACACAAGCATCAGATCAAGCAAATCAAACAGCAACAATAAAGGTATATAAAACATCAGACACGAGAAACGAAAATGATGCAGATAATCCAAGAGAGTTAATCAAAAAAATTGAGATAAAACTAGATGGAAGTTATACTTTAGACTTAAAACCAGATGAATATGACATAGTAGTAACAAAAACATCATACTTAGAATATAGATTGACAAATGTATTGGTAAAAGATGGAGAAACGATTGCTATAAATGATATCTATATCTATGCAGGAGATCTAGACGAAAATGGGGAAATAGAAATAGAAGATTTAACAAACATTATAGAAAACTATGGAGAAATAACACAAGATAACAAAGATGAAAAAGGAAAATATGACTTAAATGAAGATGGCATAGTAAACAAACTAGACAGAAACATCTTAAAAGAAAATTATGGAAAAACAAAAACAACAGAACAATGGGTAGATCCAAATCCATCGACAACAGCAAATTCAATAGTAACACACTCAACAGAATCAACATTAAGCTCAGAAGTTAAGTCTAAGGCAGTAGTGGAAGAAAATAAGGGTACAACAGGACAATCACAAATCTTTGTAAAACCATTAAAAGGAAAATATACAATAACATCTGCATATGGAACAAGAACACATCCAACAACAGGAGAAGTAAAAAAACACACAGGAATAGATATAGCAGGAACGCATCATGCAGAAGTATTGTCAATAGCAGATGGAGAAGTAACTTATGCAGGAGTACAAAAAGGATTTGGTAATAGTGTAGAAATTAAACATGTTGTGAATGGGGAAACAATATATAGTTTTTATGCACACTTATCAAAAATAGATGTACAAAAAGGTCAAAAGGTAAAACAAGGAGAAACAATAGGATTAGAAGGAGGAGACCCTAAGACAGATCAAAATGTAGGAAATTCAACAGGACATCATCTACACTTTGAGATAAGAAAAGCAAGTGGATATGGAAATGACATAGATCCAACAAAATACATATAGATGTTTTTGGAAACTGATAAAAAATATCCGAAGCAATTATTCAAGGACAGAGCAAAAATATGCTCTGTCCTTATATTAATTTGATAGATATGAAGTGAATCAAAAAAGAATAAAATTAATTCTATCAAAAATATTTTTATCAGTAAATTAAATTTTATACAAACCATAAATTAAATTATTCTTGAAAAGTATAGCAAAATATAGTAAAATAGGTAATATTAATTATAAATATTACCTATTTTTGTGGAGAAGAAAAAGTATGAAGAATAAAGTATTAAAAACAATAAAAAAATACAATTTAATAGAAAATGGAGATAAACTAGTATTAGGAGTATCTGGTGGACCAGATTCCATAGCTATGCTTAATATTTTAAATGATTTAAGAATAGAAAAAGATATAGAATTAGATTTTAATATAGTAGTTGCACATATAAATCATATGATTAGAGATGAAGCAATTGAAGATGAAAATTTTGTTAAAAAATTTTGTGAAGAAAAAGGCATTGAATTTTATTCAAAAAGTATAGATGTAAAAAAACTTGCTAATACTAATAAAATAAGTACAGAAGAAGCTGGAAGAAATGCAAGATATGATTTTTTTGATGAAATCCTAGATTATACTAATTCAAATAAAATAGCTATTGCTCATAATAAAAATGATAAAGCTGAAACAATAATCATGAATTTTATGAGAGGTAGTGGAATTACAGGATTAAAGGGTATAGAACCAAAAAGAAAAAAATATATAAGACCATTAATTGAGTGTGAACGTACAGAGATTGAAAATTATTGTAAAGAAAAAAATTTAGATCCTAGAATTGATAAAACAAATTTTGAAAATGAATATACAAGAAATAAAATCAGGAATATATTAATTCCGTATATAAAAAAGGAGTTTAATCCTAATATAATAAATACATTAAATAGACTATCTGAATTAGTAGGGGAAGAAGAGGAATATATTGAAAAACAAGTAGAAAGAAATTTTGAAGATTTAAAATTAGCAGAAAGTAAGGAAGAAATTGTTTTAGATTTAAAAAAATTTAATAAATTAGAAAAAGTAATAAAATCTAGGCTTGTGTTATATACTATAATGAGTATTTTTGGTACTACAAAGGGAATTGAAAAAGTACATGTGGATGATATTATAAAACTTTGTGATAATAATATTGGAAACAAATATTTAACTCCAAATAAAAATATAAAAGTATTTGTAAAAGATCATAAAATTTATTTTTTAGACCAAAGATAAGTAGCCGTAACAAAACTTATGCAGGTAGCTTGGTTGTAATAAAAAAGTCATAAAAAAATAGTTTACAAACCTAATTTTATGTGTTATAAAAAACAAAGGAATTAACCAGAATGAAAAAATTCTTGTTTATAGTAGATTAGAAAGGTATTCAATAGGACAAAGGAGGAATAATTTTGAAAAACGGAATTAAAACATTAGCAATGTGGCTAATTATAGGAATTATATTTATAGTGGTATTATCATCTATTGTAGAAAATAGTGATTCAAAATTGAAATATTCAGATTTAATTGCAGATATTAATAGTGGTAAAGTTGAGTCAATTCAAGTTGAATCAGATGGAAAAAAAGCCATTGTGCAATTAAAAGATGAGAAAATCAGAAAAGAAGTTAATATACCAGACATGCAGAGCTTTATGGCATATACAGAGGACTTTTTAAAAGAAGGAGCATTTACTTTAGAGGAAAAATCAGAGTCAATATTTATTACAATACTTAGCTTATTAACACCATTTGGATTGTTAATTATATTTTTTATTTTCTGGTTCTTCATGATGGGTGGAGCAAACAACGGAAATCCAGGAAGTAAAACAATGTCTTTTGGAAAAAATAGAGCAAGAATGATGACACCAGCAGAAAAAAATAAAATTACATTTGAAGATGTAGCAGGTGTTGATGAAGAAAAAGAAGAATTAGAAGAAATTGTACAATTTTTGAAAAATCCAAAGAAATTTACAGACATGGGAGCAAGGATTCCAAAAGGAGTATTACTTGTTGGTCAACCAGGAACAGGTAAAACATTGCTTGCAAAAGCAGTAGCAGGAGAAGCAGGAGTTCCATTCTTTATTATAAGTGGTTCTGATTTTGTAGAGATGTTTGTTGGTGTTGGTGCTTCAAGAGTAAGAGATTTATTTGATCAAGCTAAGAAAAATGCACCATGTATAATATTTATTGATGAAATAGATGCTGTTGGACGTCAAAGAGGAGCTGGACTTGGTGGAGGTCATGACGAAAGAGAGCAAACATTGAATCAATTATTAGTTGAAATGGATGGATTTACAGAAAATGAAGGTGTTATTGTATTAGCAGCAACAAATAGACCAGATGTATTAGATAAAGCGCTTCTAAGAGCAGGAAGATTTGACAGACAAATTGTAGTAGGATTACCAGATGTAAAAGCAAGAGAACAGATATTAGAAGTACATTCAAGAAGAAAAAGATTATCAGATGATGTTGATTTAAAAGTTATTGCAAAAAATACTTCAGGATTTGCTGGAGCAGATTTAGAAAATGTATTAAACGAAGCAGCATTATTGGCAGCAAGAAGAAATTTAAATGAAATAGGAATGAAAGAAATTGAAGATGCTATGGTAAAAGTTACTATGGGACCTGAAAAGAAGACAAAAGTAAGAAGTGAAAAAGAAAATAGACTTGTTGCTTACCATGAAGCTGGTCATGCAGTTGTAAGTCATTATCTAGAGACACAAGACCCAGTACATCAAATATCAATTGTACCAAGAGGTATGGCTGGAGGATATACAATGTATCGTCCAACAGAAGATAAATCATTTATGTCAAAAACAGAAATGGAAGAAAATATTGTTTCACTACTTGGTGGTAGAGTTGCAGAAGCATTAATTTTAAATGATATTTCAACAGGAGCAAGTAATGATATTGAGAGAGCAACAGGAATTGCTAGAAGTATGGTAACAAAATATGGAATGAGTGATAGAATAGGAGCTTTAATGCTAGGTTCTAATCAGGAACAAGTATTTTTAGGTAGAGATATTGCTCAAGGTAGAGAGTATTCAGAAGAAACAGCAGCTATTATAGATGAGGAAACAAAAAGAATAGTAGATACAGGATATAATAGAGCAAAACAAATATTATCTGATAATATAGATAAGTTGCATCAAGTTGCTGGTATTCTTTTAGAAAAAGAAAAAATTGAAGCAGATGAATTTGAAGCGATTTTTGGAAAAGAATAATTGTAAAGAATTTGTATAATACAAAAAATAAAAAATGAAAGTAGCAATTTTATATTGCTATTTTCATTTTTTTAGTATAAAATATGAATAATAATAAAGGAAAGGTACATTAAATAGGTAAGCTAATGAAAAATTATTATGAAATATTAGAAGTAAATCCTAGGGCATCAGAAGAAGTAATAAAAAAAGCTCATCAAGTATTAATAAAAAAGTATCATCCAGATTTATATGTAGGAGTAGAAAGAGAAAAGGCAGAAGAAAAGATAAGAAATATAAATGAAGCATATAAAACATTATCAGTTCCATCATCTAAAAGAAAATATGATAGAATTTGGAATTCTAAATTTGCGAAAGGAAAAAAAGCTTTTTCAAGTAAAGAGGAAAAAGGAGCAATTTTTAATATTTTTTTAGGAAATGTTGATAACATAGAAAAAAAAGATAAACTTTCTAAAAGTAAGAACCCAGTAAAAGGTGAAAATGTAGAAACAGAAATTAACATTAGTATATATGAAGCTTTTTATGGTTTGGACAAGCAAATATCTTTAAAAAATATGGAAGGACAACCTAAAAATTTAACTTTGAAAATACCTCAAGGAATTAGAGATGGAGAGAAAATCAGATTAATTGGACAAGGAAAACCAGGGAGAGATGGTGGAAAAAGCGGGGATTTATTGATAAAAGTTAAAGTAAAAGATGATAATAAATTTAAACTAAAAGGATGCGATTTATATACAGATTTACTTTTGACACCTTGGGAAGCTGCTTTAGGAACAAGAGCAATAGTACAATCAATTGATGATGAAACAAAAGTATATATACCACAAGGAATACAAAGCGGAGAAAAAATAAGAATACCAAATAAAGGATATCAATCTAGTAAAACAACAAGAGGAGACTTAGTGGCAGAAATTAAAATTGTAGTACCAAAACAATTGACACAACAAGAAGAAAAAATATTTAAAAAATTAAATGAAATATCAAATTTTAATCCAAGAAAATAAAACTTTACATAAATGTTGACAAAAGTAGCTTTTTTAGCTATAATTGTAATTAGTAGTGTAACAAAAGACAAACTATGGATTAAAACATAGAAATGGGGTGTAAGTATAAATGGAAACTATGCAAGGAAAACATTTTAGCATAACAGATCCAGATGGAGTAAAAACAGTAATATATCAAGTAAATAAAACAAAAAAAGAATATCTAAATCAGTATCCTAAATATACAGTAGAAAGGTTAGACCACACTGAAGAGATTGTAGGAAATTATAATAAAAAGACTTTTTACGTAGATGAGCCACAAAAAGATGGTAATCAGCTTATTATTTTGTCTTTTGCAAAAGATAAGGTGGTTATTAATAATGGTATTTTGCTTGGAGATGAAGTTAAAATTACTAAAAAACCTACACCTTTTAAATTTAATACATTATACTCTGAACAAGAAACGGAATATAAAGACTTTCAATATACACCAAACTTTAAAAGACCTATATCTATTATAGATCCAGAAACTACAGAAGAGGTAAAGCCTGTGCTTTATTTTGATGAAAAAACAAATGAAGTTAAAGGAAAATGTAAGTTAAAACCATATAAATCTTATTTCGCATTCGAAATAAGAGATGAAGGATAGGGAGGAAATGTTATGACTGCAAATAAAAAACAAAGGGATACACAAATACCGGTAGAAGCTATAGAAGGAGCAGCTGGAAAAGATGATAAAGGAATAACAATTGTTGCAATAAATCCAGTAGTATTAGGATTACTAAATGAAAAAATGTCAAACAAGAAAAAGACACAAGTAACAAATTCTGTAAAAAGACCAGTAGACCCTATAAGTACAGAGCTAGGAATTAGTTGTATGAGTATATCAGCAGAAAATAATACAAGAATAGAAAAAGAGGAAAGACAATAAAAGATAAATAATTTACAAAAGAGTAGGTGAATTTTATGAACTACAAAGTAGAGGGAGCTATTAAAAGAAATAGAAAGAATTTTATAATATTTGCAATACTATGGATATTTATAGCCATAGTATTTGTTTCGCCTATTGCATATAGTTATCATATGTCAATAGCAAATGGAACATTTGATTTGCAAATATTTATAGAGATGTTAATAAAGTCAATAACTAATCCATTTGCGACATTTGGTAGTATCTTTACAGAAGGAGCTGTTGGAAATTATTTTTCAACGTTATTAATTGTAACTATATTTTATTCATTATTCTTTTTTATAGGATTTGTAAAATCAGCTCCTAAAAATGAATATTCAGATATTGAACATGGTTCTAGTGATTGGAGTCAAAGAGGAGAACAATATAAAATATTAGATAAAAATAAGGGAATTGTTCTTGCAGAAAATAATTATTTGCCAGTAGATAAACGAGGAAATGTAAATGTACTAGTTGTTGGACGGATCAGGTTCTGGTAAATCAGCATCATATTCAATTCCAAATGCATATCAATGTTTAGGCTCTTATGTTTTTACAGATCCAAAGGGAGAATTATATGATAGAACAGCAGGATATTTAAAGTCAAAAGGATATGAAATTAAAGTATTAAACTTAGTAAGGCCACAATATAGTGATGGTTATAATCCATTAATGCATATTTCATCAGAACTTGATGTAGATGTTATTGCTAATACAATAGTAAAAGGACAACAAGCAGAAGGTGGAAAATCAGATCCATATTGGGATGATATGGCAGAAATGTTATTAAAAGCATTAATATATTATTTAATTGCGACTAGACCAGAAGAAGAACAGAATCTAGCAAGCTGTGCTGAATTAGTTAGAGCTGCTAATAGCAATGGAGGAGGCAATTTACTTACAGAATTAATTAGTAAATTACCATATGATCATCCTGCTAGGATGTATTATAAATCAATTGAAATAGCACCTGAAAAGACATATGGCTCTATATTAAGTACATTGCAATCAAAATTAGGTAAGTTTGATTCAAAGGAAATTGCAGAACTAACATCAACAGATACAATAGATTTTGAAGAAATAGGAAATAAAAAAACAGCTGTATATGTAATATCATCAGATACGCATACAGCATATGATTTCTTACTTACAATATTTTTCTCACAGATGATACAACAATTGTATGATTATGCAGATCAAAATGGAGGAAAATTAAAAGAGCAAACATTCTTTATATTAGATGAGTTTGCTAATATAGGAAAAATACCTGATTTTGATAAAAAAATATCAACATCAAGAAGTAGAAAAATATCATTTAGTGTTATTTTACAAAACATAGATCAATTAGAGGCGGTTTATGAAAAATCTTATGAAACTATAATGGGAAACTGTGATACACATGTATTTTTAGGAAGTAACTCTTATAAAACAGTTGAATATTTTTCAAAAGCCTTAGGAGAAAAGACTATTGAGAGAGATAGTATATCTGTTAATAGAGATAGGCAAAATTGGAAAACAGGAAAATCAGTTTCAGATCAAGTTATGGCAAGAGCATTAATGACACCAGATGAATTACGTAGATTAGATAATGATTTATGTATTATTTTTGAAAAAGGAATAAAACCGGTAAAGGCTAATAAATTTTATTATTTTAAACATCCAATGGCTAAAAAAATGGCTGAATTAGAAATAAGTCATAATGATATTGGAGAGATTGATAGAGGAACTTGGAGAAAATACAATCCTTATAATCCATATGTAGAAGATAAAACGAAAGAGAAAGTGCAAAATTTAAAAGTGGAGTCTTTAGATGATTTGTTTGAAGATGAAAACAATGCACCACAACCAGAAAAAAAGAATGAAGAATTAAAACCACAGAATTTGGATTTAAATAGTTTTGAAGATGAGGCACCAGTTTTACCACAAGAATCAGAAGATGATGATACTTATGATTTGCAAAAAGAATTGGAAGCTAAGTTTGATGAATTATTTGGACCAATTGAAGATGATGACGAATAAAATATATGTAAGCGCATAAGAATTTAATTTCTTATGCGTTTTTTTTCAATTTTGTTTGAATTTTAAGTGGTTTAAGCTTGATTTTTCTAAATATTCCACAATAAAATACCGAAATAAAATTCGCAAATTCTATTGAAAAAGTAAAAAATATATAGTAGAATAAGCACAAGAAAATAATCATAATTTAAATGATTATTTTTTGTATATTAAGAAAAATAAGGAGAAAAAATGAAATTTGTACATATTGCAGACATGCATTTTGATAGTCCATTTGTAAAGTTATCAGA
>ENA-ORSB01002097-ORSB01002097.1-human-gut-metagenome-genome-assembly--contig:-NODE-2097-length-16649-cov-2.214596_pt1 | contig 16649 bp, 8 predicted proteins | sample MGYA00242180_ERZ509144 | MGnify/ENA primary metagenome ERZ509144 (study PRJEB26280, sample SAMEA2338661) | human gut metagenome | biome: human gut; feature: human-associated habitat; material: faeces...
CCCGTTTATCCAACTCCGACAGGAAGAAATCGAGCCCGTCAAAAATAGTATCATTATACACACCGGCTTCCACCTGAAGTGCAGGCTCAGCTTTCGTCGGAATCCCATCTTTTCCGTCTGCTCCAACAAGAACACGCAAATTGTTAATACCAAGAGCCTTCAAATAATCCAGTTCACGAAGTAATCTCTCCCGGTTACCTCCCTGTCCCTGTGACCCCAAAATAGCTCCATACCAAAAATTAGTTCCTATATAATAATAGGGTTTTCCATTCACCGTCAGACGTCCGTTTGACACACGGACAAAGGGATCAGGAGAAACCTGAGGAGAAGTGCACGCCCCAAGCACAATCAACAAGGTTAATAGGATAGTCGATAGGATTTTCATAATCATCAGATATTTTATTTATAAGATTCTTTCCACCCTGAAAGTGATATTGCAAAGATAGACGTTGGATGGATGTATACCTAATACTATCTTAGCATTCCATGATATTATTTATAAGCAGGTTCAGTGCCAAGTATAAAAATTAGGAATTTCATCAGCGAAGAGCACCAAAGTGTCCCTCTTAAACCGACAAAAATCGGCTGCTGCCGGATGTCCTTTATAAGGAGAAAACCCCGACCAAGTGCATACATAATTCAAGGCTACCCCTTCCGAACGCAGAATAGATAACAATTGTGTATACCACAATGAATCACGTGTCTGTGTACCTGTCTCAGTAATGGCAGAAAGTTTTCCATGCTTTTGCGCATATTGTGTAAGGATACGGGCTTTCAGAACTACCAGGGAGGTATCTCCCCCATCCGGACGAAAATCCCAATAATTATCCATACCTACAACATCTACATATTTGTCTCCCGGATAACGTTCCAGATATTCGGCCTCAGTAGTGAAACCACAGTCCGGAGAAAATGCATATAAAAAGTTATGCACCTCTAAAGAATCTCTGAGATAAGTGACTGTAAACCGATACAATTTTTTAAATTCTTCAACCGAACAATGATTTTTTCCCCACCAAAACCAATTACCATCAAACTCATGCCAAGGACGGAATATGATCGGAATCAACTCTCCGTCATCGCCCTTTGCATTGTGTGCAAAATCAGCAATGATCTTCAAATCGGCTTTGAAGGTAGCATGATAAGAACCTCCCGGCAAGATATGACGAACCACTTGTGTTGTATCATAAAAATTTCCTCCGGTCACCGGATTATAATAATGCCAACAGAACGTAATAACATTTCCCCGATTATATGCAACATGGAATTTTTCCTGTATGTAATTCAATTCTTTTGTTTCCCAACTGCGAGGATTCGTAAAATGAAGGAAATCAAAACTAGCCAAAGCAGGATAAGCCCCCGTCACATCATACGCATCACATCGGTTTGCCTCATCCCTCCAGCGTGTACTATCCGAATCGAACCCATCCATTTCATAATTATGTTGTCCATAAACCACCCGTTTTCCGGTCAGTTGCCGCAAGTTATAGAACAATGCCGCCGTATGTTCAGTTGCTCTCGTATCAACCAACATCAATCTGGTTTCTGTCAAGAGGTTCCTTCGCGAAGATATGCAAGACAGGATGCATACTACAATAACAATATATATTCCAATTCTTTTCATTAATAATCTATTTGAATGATTTTTGATGCCTCACTTTCATGATCCCAAAAGGATACGGAAGTCACGCAATAATAATAAGTTCCTTTCAGAGAAGTCCCGTCGAAATCAAATCCATTATCGGCAAAACTCTGTGTATTTCCCGCTACAAACGTCACAAACGTATCTGCTCCGATTTTAAAATCAGGAGTTCTGCTACGATAGATGCGATACATTTCCACATTTGGCACACGACTCCAAAACATACGTTTACCACAAATTGGTTTTATCATCGGAACTTCGGGTTTATCATCTCCCGGTACCTCAGTTACTACCACCGTATGATTCCGAGCCGGAGCCGAACCCGGATAGCAAAATACATTGTCAGAATCTGAAACCGAAATGTAGTATTCTATTCCCTGACGCGTAATCTCAGAAGCGGGTAAGGTTAATGTGAAGACACCTCTGGTCCGGTGCTTAAATGGTATTTTTTTCCACACTTTCTCTCCTGTTCTCCGATAGTGAAATATCCCGGATACAAATTCCGGTAACCGATTTTCAACGACTGAAAACCGAATGTGCAACGGAGTTCCCTCCATTATTGAAGTCAACGGGGAATTAATCACAATAACCGGAGCTTCCCGGTCAGCACTCCCGGCCAGACAATCGGCAGGTATTCCCAAAGGGCTTTTATGCCCTTCAATATCCACTGCATATACCGTATACGAAGCTGCTCCATGAAACTTATCCTGATAACAATTCACATCAGACGCCAATGTATCAATCTCTTCTCCATTACGACAAACCACGAAGGAACTTACTGCCGGCTCTTCATTACGCCAACTAATCTGTGCTCCCTCAAGAGTACCTTTAGCTATAATATGCGAAGGAGCCTGTACCCGTTGCTGTTTACGTAGCTGGTTGATCTTCTCTACATAGTTCTGTTTCACAAACCGATTCTGAGTACTCATAATGTTTCCATAGGAAGAAATATCTTCAATACGATACAAAAAGCTACGCGCCCATTCATCCATTTTCCCCGGTAAATCATTCCATTGATAATTTTCAAAATCAGTATTCAAAACTATATGGCATGCTGCTCCCTGAATACGTGCTCGTAATCGGGAGAGACGCAATTGTTGAAGTACATCCGAAGTAACGGCCATACAACTATCAATTGTTTTCAGCTGTTTATCAGCTAATTTCCCAGCTTTGGCTATTACATTAAAAGGTTGAAAACGAACATAAAGCGTATGAACACCTTTTAACCCTTTCACCGGAACGGTCAATGATTTCCAAGATTGCCAACCTTCCGTGTTCTTTACTTCAAACCGAGCGATAGCAGGTCCTCCCAATCGATCCAGATAAACAGTAGCAACACCACCCGAAGATGCAGAAGCAATCCGTATGGACATTCGTTCGGGACTATTACTAAAATCAACTGCCGGATACTGCAACCAGTCATCAGCCATAATATATCCCACGCACTCTCCTCCTTCATCACAAGGAGCATTTTTTGTACCTTTTTTCTCTGCATATCCGGTGGCCTTTATCTCCACATCCTTTCCATTCTTTCCCCCAAAAGTCATCGAATAAAGATTCATCAACGGATAAGTATGTACCATCTGATTAAATCCGGGTGTTTCCTGACACTCACCGAAATCGGTAGCAAAAGGTTCGTTTTGATCGATAATGTCAGTAATGGCATCCACTGCATTTTCTCCATAATTGGCAAGTGCAAAATCCCGATACACTTTCTCCGAAGAGTCCAGCACTTCATGATTATACCAAGGAGCCTTACTGATATACCACATCTTTGGAGAAATAGCATCCGCCAATCTCCATGTCAGCGCATAAAATCCGTTCATATTGGCAGAAGCATCTCCAAAGGCCCGGATTGTTTCCGAAAGATCTACATTATAAGGATAGTAATACTCAGAACTGTTAAAATCACGTTCCAGCCAGGGACATCCCCAGTATTCACGATTTCCATAAACACTTCCCGGCTCAAAAGCGGCCGAATAGTAAGATATAGGGGCACAAATGACATCTTCAGGCAGACTATTCACCGATTCCGCAGTTAGCCCCCAGCCCGATACAGCTATACGGGTAAAAGGCGACTTCCGCTTCATCTCTTCATAAAATCCATCAAAGACTCTTCGCCAACGGGCATAAAAAGCCTCATTTTTCTGACCTTCGGATTGAAAACAAAGCAGATAGTCCAATTCCGGATACTCACGAGCTATTTCTGCGACCTGTACCTTTATCAAGTCTTTGTTATCCGGTTCAGACTGATATTCCGGCAAAACGACATCAATATCTAACCCTAAACCTATTTTTACACCACGTAAGTGTGCATAGGCAATCACCTTACGGAATATAGTTGCTCCTTTCTCTTTGATCTGACCATTCGTCAACGTTTCATTATGCAAGCCATAGTCTGCCCCGAAATCATAATCATCATAAACTTCAGATGCCCCGAAAAGATATTCGTTGATATTCCATCCGGGACAGCCCCATCCGTGTCCTGTCTTTATGGTAGGCATCCATCCACGCGATAAATGCCCTTTGTATTCAAAATTATGAAACAGTTCATTATGTCCGCAAAACCCGTTATAGTTATGAATCATAATGAAGTTCATACGCATCCGTGCTGCCTGATCTATGATGTAACGCCAATCATCCCAAGAATAAATGGTAGCCGATTGCGGAAAATTAGTCCAGGGAAGAAATCCACGGATAGCCACTGTCGGAGTTCGTTCATCTTGAATCAACGGCATTCTCGTCTGAACCTCTTTCTTATCAGGATATACATCTCCATTCATATAGAAACGCATTCCTAAGTGATCTTCCAGCAACCCATATACACCATAAAGCAATCCATTGGCATCAACACCTGCAATGACAACCAATTCCCTGCCTTTTTCTTTTACTGTCCGAATGACATATCCCTGCTCTCCCGGCATGGACTTCAGAGGTAATACTCCTTTGTCTCTCCAAGACTTCACTAACGGATGATCCAGTCTTGTCAGAACAAATTCCGTTTTCCTGTCCGGTACTTCTTCATGATCGATGGACAACAAGCGTCCGGACAGCTGATAATAATACCGCTGAAGTTCTACCGCCGCATATTCTTCAATCGGCGTAGCAGAAGCTGTTAACAAAATCTGTGCTTTGACAGCCGATGCTGCCATCCCCAAAATTAAGATAGCCAGCAGGTGATATGCCATTCGTTTCATTTTTCTTTTATTTTATTTTCCAGATAAATTTTAAGATCATTATATTCGCGCCACACACGTTGATTCAAAGAGCTAAGTACTCCCAATTCTCCACGAGAATGAACACGTTCCATATAAGTATCAAACATTTCTTTAACAGGGGCTGAAACTAACAGCCGATATGCGTCCATATACTCCTGCGAACCATTTATTTTCTCACCTTGCACTTCCTTCTTTTTTAAGATAAAAGCAGGCATCATAGCCCGATCTACCTCACCCAACAACAGTTCAAAACGGAACATTGCTATGAAACGTTTCAGATTCTCCCGTTTCTCTCCTCTTAACTTTTTCAATAACGATTCTCCCGAAGACACCAACTCTTGTCGTATTCGCACATTATTTTCATCTAATAATCCCCATTCCGGAGTATATGCATAAAATTCCGGTGACGGTACATTCCATTGAATCTGTTCACGATCCATTCTGGCAAGTAAAGGAGTCATTTCTTTTGCGGCTTCTTCCCCAAATTCCTCTGTCAGATATCGGTCATACAATTGATCTACACTCTCGTCAGCACCCTTATCCGAAGCAAAACGGGCAAACGTTCGAAAATTAAAACGGGGTTCCTCTGTACGCCAGTGAATAGCAATTACTCCGTCCAGATTTTGTTCGGCAGCAAGCTTTACCTGTTCACGCATCATATTGACTCTCGGCTGAAAATGCCAGAGTTGATGATCCCCCTCCAACCAGGGTACAGCCCAAACACTACGGTTTCGGGCAATCTCTTCCAAGAAATCAGGTTGCGGACTTTTTCCTAAATCCGGATTAAGGCAACTGAAAATAATATCTTGTGGTAAGGCCCTATCCAGTCCTTTCAATAAAGAAGGCAACTGATGTCCCCCTCCCCAACCACCAAGGATTAACTTTGCACGAGAGCCTTTTGATTTCAAATGTTTATAAGTCAATTTCATGTATTCCAATGCCCATACCCCGACAAAACGAGCCGATGAATCGGCAGCCTCTTTAAAGAGTGCCTGATTCTCTTGATAAGCCCGGGCAAAGGGTTTATCTCTAAGTGCTTTCTGAACATCGACACCCATAAATGAATGTTCATTCAGCCACATCCAGATATAATCGATATCCGGATAAGTGTTTAGGATATCATCAATTGCCGCATAATGTATCTCGGCAGCTATCTGACTTTTCGGATTGGGGATCATATTCGATTCACCTGCCCAATAAAAACAATCTCCGGCTACATTCAAAGAAAAATATTCGGGAGGGATCACTCCAAATTCAAATCCCATAGCCATTCGGATTCCCCGTTCATGTGCCATCTTCAGAACATCCCTCATCAAGGACTGAGCTTTTTCATAATGTTCCCGAGAAGAATGTGATGTTATCGAACCATTATTGCCAAAAGCTTCTGCACCAACAGGCAATTGAAATATCTTTCCCGTATCAAAAGCAAAGTCTTTCACAGCCATCGGAAGATATCCCCAACGGGCTGTCATCGAATTATCAAAACAAGCTTGCGGAAGAATATTTTTATATTCTATTTTTATCATAGGTTCCACATAGGTGGCATAGCGTTCTCCACCACCAGTATAATTATGAAAACCAATAAAATTGATACCATTCTTCCGGCATTCATCCAGATAAATCCGGTAATCCGACAGATTCCAGGAAGTAGGTCCCGATAGAAAATTATGCCAGGGCAACACTCCCCTGATATTAAATTTGTCTTGTGCCTGGATTTCCAGGCAGATAAACAAAGCAAGAAACAGATATTGAATTTTTCGCATTATCATTTTTGTTAGATTTATATTGCAGGCTGAGTTAAAAAGAGGGATAGTTCCATAAAAACTTCCCTCTTTTACCAACTCTACCCTACATCAAGCAGATTATAATCTGCTTTTTGCTAAGCACACCTTAATCTTTGGGAACGATACGGAAATTATCAAAACAGATGTCCGTATCTTCCGCCCAACTATTACCCATAATCTGCAGGACTCCATCATTAGGAATATCTCCTTTCCACATCTCTCCCAGATCAATAGAAACGGTTTTCCATTCTCCATTTGTATTCAGAGCAAGTCCCGATGCAAAAGGCTCCCAATCGTAATTGATCTGTGAAAAATAGAAACGAATCTGCCTTTTAGTCAATGGTTTGATTGTATTTACTTCAAACTTCAGCAAATATTTATTTTGATCGGCAATAACCTCCGGAGAATATTCGACAGCACACTGTGCAATAGTAGTCACCTCGTTCCAGTCCCAATCGTTCGCATCCCCTTTATTGATCTTGAAACGGGAGAAGTATCCACTGTACGGAGCAGGCACAGGACCATCTATCACATATTTACTACCTCCCCAACCGGTAAACGGATCAAAGTCACACAGCATGTTACCTTTTTCCATATATTTACCTGGAACCGTTACCTCTCCACAAACCGGACTGACTAATTTAATTTTTGATCCCATTACAGCATCTTCCGGCAATACAAAACTCAAGCTGTTGCCCGTTGATTTTGTAATTTTCACTTCTTTACCACCAAAGAACAGTTGTCCCGATTCGGTCGTTATCTCATAAAGATCGAAATAATCGCCGACTACTTTCATTGTATCACCGGCCGGTGTAAATTCATTGAACATTCCATTCACTTCCAATTCGGGGATAAACACTGATATCGGAGCTGTCACTGTAGAATTTCCACTCCCTAAAGTTATCAGATTATTTATTTCTCCCGGAATCACTCTTGGAATCGGAAAAGTAATTTCTCCGGAAGTGATGTATGCGTCTTTCAAATCAACCTGCACATCATTCACCAGAATTGAATTAACAGCATTCAGTCCCGTACCTTGCACTATGATGTACTGTGCAAGATTAGCCTGATCAATGCCCTGCTCACGGTCAAGTACGGTAGATACCCTTGTAACCGCCAAAGGAGCATATTCCACTTCATCGTCCTCACATGATGCAAAAAGCCCACAGCCCAGCATCACCCACACGAATAAAATATATCTAAATGTTTTCATTGCATCTTCAATTTTAAATGTTACGAATGTATTCATTACCATCCCGGATTATTAGAATCAATCTTATCATTAGAGTTCACTTCACTGGTAGGTATCGGATAAAGAAGATTTCGTTCCAAACGACGTTTAGTCACATTATGCTCATCCATATCGATGGCATTCATCACATCCAGATAGATACCCCAACGGAAAAGATCATAACGGCGGTCAGCTTCATAGGCCAATTCGCGGGCACGCTCTTCCAGTACAGCCGAACGGAATTCATCCTGATTCATTCCGGAGAACGGAGTGGCATGTGCACGCGTACGAATGCGGTTCACCTGATTATAGGCCTCAGCGTCCGGCCCACCATTCAATTCATTGACAGCCTCAGCATAAATCAACATGATATCCGGCAAACGGAGTAACGGAAAGTGAAAATCACTGTTTTTTTGTTTCCGGTCTGTAACAAAAGTAAATTTTGTCAACTTCGCCAATGTCCACCCCTGACCTTCATGATAGACTTCCGTACCATCAAAAGCATTGCCCTGACTGTCATATACCTCCTTATTCTCCACTTTATCTGCATACCAACGGGGATAATAGTTATAGATAACCTTACCATTGGATATACCATCCGACGCATATCGATGAATAACTCCATCGACAATACGCTTATCCTGTTCTTCGAAAAGCAGATACCAGTGATCGCGCATACCATACCAGTTACCTTCCATCGTACCGTCTTCTTTGAAAATGCCCACATAATCCTGACAGATCGTGTTTCCAAAGTCCTTATCACCGCTGATGGCCTGTGCCATCCAGATGTGTTCTCCCTTATTACGGTTTCCTATGGCCCATACGTCCATATAATTATCAAACAGGGTATATTCGTTTATCACCTCCCAAGCTTTGTCACGTGCCAACGCATAATACTTGGCCGGATCAAAAGACTCATAACCTGCAACAGTCTTTGCAATGTGCGTGATAGGTTGTGGTTCAAATATATTCGGATTTCCTCCCTTAACCACGATAGGCACACCGGACATCGCCCCGGAAGCCATAGTAACATATACCTTCGCCAACAATGCTTTAGCAGCTCCATTTGAAGCATGCCCCACCACGAAACCTGCATCATCTTTTGAGTACATACCTTCAGCCTGTTCCAACAATTCGATAATATGTGCATATACATCCGAAACCGATGCACGAGGTTGACTCATAGCTTCTCCTTCCGAAATGGATTTCCGGAAAATAGGTACAGGACCGTAATTTCTCACCAAATTAAAATAAGCCCATGCTTTAAGGAAACAGAGTTGAGCTAAAGCATCCTGTTTACTCTCCTGGCTCAGATTACTCATTGCCGAAATCTTGGATATACCCAGATTTGCCCGGTGGATTAACGTATAACTACCTTGCCACATGTGGTCTATCCCCCAAAAACCTTGTGGGTTTCCCGCTCCCACATTACCGAATGCCCATGAAGCTCCTGATGCGTAGTCACAGTCCATATTGGTCAGGTAAAGATAAGATCCCGGAGCAATAAAGCTGGTGATCACCGTATTATAGGCTCCTGTCACGAGCTGAGAAGCTGCACTTTCACTGTCACCCAACTGCTCAGGCGACACAAAATCATAGGCCTTTTCATCCAGTAAATCATTGCATGAACATGCCAACAAGACCGTCCATAACAATAAAAACGATTTGAATATTATTTTTTTCATGACTTTTCTTGATTTGAGTTAAACATCAGAATGTACATTGTAAACCAAATGAGAAGGTGCGACTGCTTGGATATGAGAATAAGTCTACACCACGACGGGAAGCATCACTTCCGAAAGAATTTACATCCGGATCATACCAACTATATCCCGAAATGGTAAATACATTACTAACGGAAGCAAACAGATTGATAGATTCGATTCCTTTGAATGGAGAAATAAACTTATAGCCCAGATTAATGTTCTTCATTCTCAGATAAGATCCATCTTCTACATAGCGGTCGGACAACTTCATTGTTCTCCCATAGCCGGCATAAGCTTTCGGCCATTTGGCATTCTCCCGATTTTCGGGTGTCCAACGGGATTCATATATATTCTGAGGAATATTACCAATACCACTCATAGTCACTTCAAGCAAGTTTGCATTAAAAATATCACCTCCGACACAGCCTTGCAGGAAAAAACTCAAAGAGAAATTCTTATAAGTAAAATTGTGAGTCATACCAAACGTAAAGTCCGGATTCGTGTCACCAATTACCTGACGATCGGCATTCGTAATACCGGCTACCCCATCAAAATCCTTATATTTTACCTCACCTACCATTGCTTTACATACAGCCTCCGACTCTTTTGCATAGAACGGATCAGCTCTCACCTCAGCTATATTATCATAAAAGCCGTCTTCCACAAATCCATAAATGGTTCCGATCGGCATTCCGTTACGCTGTAAGAACACATTATCAGCCTTACTCCATCCTTGAGCAAACTGATCGCCCGGAAGACCACTGATTTTATTACGATTAAAAGAAATATTAGCATCAAAGTCCCAATTGAGATTCTTTCCGGTGATTGCATAAAATTTTCCCGTAATTTCAAGTCCTTTATTGGTTACGTTACCAAAATTTGTCGTCATATTTGAAAAACCTGTACTTTGGGGTATCTGTATATTCTGTAACAAATCAGATGTTTTCTTATAATACAGATCAATAGTCAGATTAATTCTATTCTGGAAGAAACCCATATCCACTCCTACATTATACTGGCTGGTTTCCCACTTCAGGTCCGGATTGGCCGGTCCTCTCCAAGTCAGATTGGCAAATCCACTGGCAAGTGCACCATTAATTGGATAATTGGCCACAGTCAGATAGTCACGGGTAGCATATGCCCCAATCGCCTGATTACCTGTTTGTCCATAACTTGCACGGAATTTCAGGTTACTAAACACATTCAGATCTTTAATAAACTGTTCTTCTGATGCTCTCCAGGCAATAGCCCCTGAAGCAAAGTTCGACCATTTATTACCAGGCGCAAACTTACTGGAACCATCTCGGCGGAAAGAGGCAGTAAACAGATATTTATTCATCAGATTATAGTTGGCACGTCCCAAAAAGGAAACCAAAGAAGTCATTCCTCGCCCGCTAGTCGGTTTCTGAGGATTCACAGCAGCACTCATATCAAAATCTTCTGTCAAGTCTTGCGGAAATCCGGTAGCTACCATTGCCTTATTACCATAATCCCCTCTTTCATAAGAGAAAGCTGCGACTACATTTAGCGAATGATTCCTATTAAAGGTCTTATTATAAGTTGCCATCGTTTCAAGTACCAGGTTTTTCGACCAGTTATCTGCCTTGGAAGCATATCCGTTTGTCGGATCTTTACCTTCTACTGTTTCCCTGTTGTAATACACATCACGTTCATTGATATTGTAGGAGAAACCAACATTCTGACGAACCTTCAAATCTTTGTACGGAGTGATCTCTACAAATGAAGAAGAAAAGAAACTGTTCGTTGTCGGTTCATCTTTAGCAGCACGTGTATATACATAAGGATTAGAAGAGAACCAGTTCAACTGGGCATTATTCGTTTCATCATCCAGCGGAGCGGTAGCCGGATAAAATAAAGCACCACGAATAATACCGTCACTGACAGAATTCGTTTTAGCAAGTTTATTCAGCGAATTGGTAAAACTCATATTCGTACCTATTTCAATCCATTCATGTACTTTACGAGCCAAGTTCGCACGGAATGAATAACGTTTGTATCCGGAGTTATGAATGATACCACTCTGATCCAAAATATTACCGGAGATTGCATAATATCCTTTATCATTCGAACCGTTCACGCTCAGATTGTATTCCTGGGAAAATGCTGTTTCAAATACTTCATCCTGCCAATTTACGCTAGGATATGTACCATTCCGATAGTCCTCCGGTCCAGGAGAATAAACAGATTCACCGGTACTGGGATCTACTTTGGAAGTACCCGGATATGGAATTGCTTCATTCGCATTCTCGTATTCATTAAACATCTGCGCTGCTTCATTCCTATACATCGCATATGCATATCCATCCAACATATCCAATTTCTTCACTACTTTCGATATTCCGAAATTAGCACTGAAGCTGATATTATCTTTTCCTTTTGCACCACGTTTGGTAGTAATCAATACCACACCATTTGCACCACGCGATCCATAGATGGCTGTGGCAGAGGCATCTTTCAAGATCTCAATAGATTCGATATCCGACGGATTAATTGTCGAAAGCGGATTGGCTGTCTGCATCATACCGTCTTTGCCTGTTCCCGGCATTCCACTACTGGTAAAAGGAATACCATCCACGATATAAAGCGGTTCGGTAGAGGTGGAGAATGAATTAGCACCACGAATCTGAATACTTACCCCGGCTCCGGGAGCACCATCATTCTGGTTAACCTGCACACCTGCAATACGCCCTTGGAGTCCCTGATTAATACTAATCGGGTTTGTTTTCATTAAATCTTCACTTTTGATGCTGGTGACCGAACCAGTCAAGTCACTCTTCTTCATGGAGCCATAGCCTATAACTACTACTTCATCCAGTAGTTCAGTATCCTCTTTCATGGTCACATTGAGCACTTTTTGTCCGGGTTTTAAAGTGATCTCCTGTTCTTTATAACCTACACACGAAAAGACCAATACATTCTTACCATTTGGGACGTTAACACTATACTTACCGTCCACATTGGCAATAGAACCGGTTCCGGCACCTTTAACCAGAACATTGGCTCCGATCAATGGAGATCCATCGTTAGCATCGGTAATTACACCTGTAACAATGGTTTGCTGAGCCATCATATGGCCACTCATTAAGAGTGCCATCAGAAACAACATCATGTTCTTCATACTATTACACTGATTTTAAATGATTAATTTTGTGATAATGCAAAAATAGAGTCAACCGGCAGAACAAACAAATATGATTTTATCATTCACTTATGCAATTCAAACAAACACTCTTTATTCGCTTTTTGCCTTTAATGCATCCGTTATTCCACCATAGTTTATCTAAAAGACGAAATTGAGACTTATTTCATCCCAATATCGGGGAACTTTCTCAAATGTAAAATTAGTGCAGTTATTATTAACAATCCAGTATTATTTTATCTGATACTGATACAATCAGCACACCCTCTACATCAGAGAACAAGTACATACAGAAATCACCTTCAAACAATCTTTCCTTAAAAAACAACTACTACCCCAGAACCTGTAAAAACTAACTTTACCTTATCTTAACCTCAAAACCTTTCGTAATACCTTTCGCCAACCCCGGTTGTCCGGAACCGATAAACAAAGTATACTTTCCGGAAAGCATCCTCCATTTCCCATCTTCCCAAACTGATAACTCCCGGGGAGCTATAGTAAAATCCACTTTCTTTTTCTCACCTGAAGCAAGTTTTACTTTTTTAAATGCCACTAATTTTTTCAACGGATATGTGTAAACAGGAGTATTCTCCCTCGAAACATAGACCTGAACCACTTCTTCTCCTGCTAACTGACCTGAATTGGATAACTCGACCGAACATTGTAAAATCGCATCCGGCTGCAAAGTATCATTCCCTTGTATATTATCGAACTCAAAAGATGTATAACTCAATCCATGGCCGAAACCATATAAAGGTTCCCCTTTCATATAACGATAAGTACGCCCTTTCCACATATCAAAATCCAGTATATCCGGTAACTGTTCTTCGGTTTTGTAGATAGTCATAGGCAACTTACCCGACGGATTTTCATTTCCAAACAGCAAATTGGCCAAAGCCCTACCCGCTTCCTGTCCCGGATACCAAGCCTGCATAATAGCCGGTATATGTGTATCCGCCCATTCGGAAGTCAACGGATTTCCCGTGTGGAAAACCAATACAATTCTCGGATTCACCTGATAAATCTTTTTTAGAAGCTTCTCTTGTTCCTCCGGTAAATAAATAGAAGGCATATCATGGTTTTCTCGTGCCATTTTTTCATCACTACCCAAAGCTACAAGTACTATATCTGCCCCTTTTACCACTTGCGCTATAGAATCCGCAGAGGTTCCCATTCCGTTCAGATAAGTGACTTTCCCTTTTTTACCTATCAGCTCCTTCACTCCTTTCAAAAGGCTAATCGAATAAGGAGGCTGTCCGCTATATCCCCCCAAATAATTGTAATCGGCAAACGGTCCTACTACGGCTACAGATTTAATCTTTTCTTTATTTAAAGGTAACAAAGCATCGTTTTTCAATAGCACGACCGACTTAACAGCAGCCTCATAAGCAAGTTCTGCAAATTTCTTTCCTGCCAATAGTTTCTTATCATAATGATTATATGGGACAAGTTCCATCGGATCAAACTCTCCCAACTTAAACCGTGCCGTTAATACTCTTGTCAAAGCCCGGTCAATAGCAGCTTCTGAAATTAATCCTTGTTCTACCGCTTGAACAAGTTTTTCCTTATAAGTAGTACCACATTCCAGATCACAACCACTGTTTACTCCTAAAGCAGCTGCCTCCTCCAGCGAGTTTACCACCCGGTGCTGCCAATTCATCACCCCAATAGCCCCGCAATCAGAAACTACAAATCCATCGAATCCCCATTCTTTTCTCAGCACATCATCGAGTAACCAATGCGAACCGCTGGGTGGTACTCCGTTAAAAGCATTATAAGCTGTCATTACCGATTGTGCGTTTGCCTCTTTCACACAAGCCTCGTAAGCGGGGAAATAATATTCATATAGCTGTTTCGTCGGTATTTGTGAAGAACTGGAGAAACGATTGTTCTCTTCGTTATTGGCCACAAAATGTTTGATTGTTGCGACAGTTTTCAGATAAGTCGGATGATCCCCCTGTAAGCCTTTAACAAAAGCCACTCCAAGTCGCGAAGTCAGATGCGGATCTTCACCATAAGTCTCTTCATTTCTTCCCCAGCGTGGATCACGCGCCATGTTTATAGTAGGCGACCAGTAAGTGAGCCCTTTTCCTATCTCCAGATATTTCAACCGTGCCTCCGTAGAAATAGCAGAAGCCACCCGTTTGACTAACACCGTATCCCAGGTAGAAGCCAGATTAATGGCTTGCGGAAAGACTGTCACTTCACCGGCACGAGCCACTCCGTGAAGACATTCATTCCAATAATTATAAGCAGGAAGATTCAACCGCGGAATGCTATCACTTTCGCTTACCAACTGAGCTACCTTCTCTGCCAATGTCATCTGTTGAATCAACGTCCTTACACGAACCGCGACCGGTTGCGACAAATCTCCGATAATCCTCTCTTTTACACCACGGACTTCCACTTTTCCTCCTGCATTAAAAGCCGGACAATCCTCACACCCTCCATTGTCCTGAGCCCTCAACATTATACCTGTAGAAAGTAGAATCCCTATCATTACTAATTTTGTTTGCATGTCTTTCATATTCTGTCTCCACTGTTTTTAGTTCATACGCTTTTCAATAATGCAAAATTATCGGGATTCCATCAAACCATCCAGTATTATTTTATCCATTCATAATACAATTATTATTTTGATAACCTATGTTGCTCCATAAATCGATTATCTTTGCATCATAGTTAATCTTCAAAAGATCTCAGCATATGATCAATCCTATTTATTCAGCCGATAAAGCAAGATACTCCGGTGGGATGAAGTACCGTCGTTGTGGTAAAAGCGGTATACTGTTACCGGAAGTTTCTCTGGGCCTCTGGCATAACTTTGGTGATGTTGACACATTAGCCAACAGCCTTCGGATAGCTCACTTTGCATTCGACAAAGGTATCACACATTTCGACCTGGCTAATAACTACGGTCCCTCTTACGGCTCAGCTGAAGAAACGTTCGGACTCATCATGAAGAAATCCTTTATGCCCTATCGGGATGAACTATTCATATCCACCAAAGCCGGCCATGATATGTGGGAAGGTCCTTACGGAAATTGGGGCTCCCGAAAATACCTGATGAGCAGTCTCAACCAGAGTTTAAAACGTATGAATCTGGAGTATGTCGATATTTTCTATACCCATCGTTACGACCCCGAAACTCCACTTGAAGAAACTCTTCAGGCGCTCGTCGATATTGTCCGGCAAGGTAAAGCCCTCTACATCGGTATATCCAAATACCCCAAAGAAAAGGCAGAGTTCGCCTACCGATATCTGGAAGAACGAGACGTGCATTGTCTACTCTATCAGGGACGATACAACCTGTTTAACCGTGAACCGGAAGAACAAGGCATTCTGCAACAAGCCAAAGAAAATGGTACGGGCTTTATCGCCTTTTCTCCTCTGGCTCAAGGTCTGCTCACCAACCGGTATCTAAATGGAATTCCGGAAGACTCAAGAATAGCCCGCGGAGGTTTCCTGAAGAAAGAGCAATTGACCGAGCAAGTATTCAATAAAATCAAAGCATTGAATGAAGTGGCAGGTAGTCGGGGACAGACCTTAGCCGAAATGGCATTGGCCTGGGTCTTGAAAGATGATCTGGTAACCTCTGTTATCGTCGGCGCAAGCTCCGTCAAGCAACTGGAAGACAATCTGAAAGTGACGGAAAACTGTAAGTTCAGTACAGACGAGATTCAACGTATCGGGAACATTCTTCAATGAACTCTTTTTCACCACAGATTAACAGATCACACAGATGTGTAGTATTCAGATTATCATATGGAATTTAGAGTCAATCCACGACCCAACAATCAATATTCCTTGTTTTCGAGCTAAAGTTCACTCCTGCCTTTAGCAGTTGACGGGGATCATTGGCAAACGGAGCGGCATATCCCTTTTCTTCTATCTGTTTCAAAGCCTCT
>ENA-ORSB01002123-ORSB01002123.1-human-gut-metagenome-genome-assembly--contig:-NODE-2123-length-16485-cov-4.339501_pt1 | contig 16485 bp, 13 predicted proteins | sample MGYA00242180_ERZ509144 | MGnify/ENA primary metagenome ERZ509144 (study PRJEB26280, sample SAMEA2338661) | human gut metagenome | biome: human gut; feature: human-associated habitat; material: faeces...
CTGCCGCTACGGAGGTGAAACATGGGTAAAGACGGAAAGAAGGGCCTTGGCATGGGCCTCGGCGCGCTCTTCGGTGAGGAATATCCGTCCCCGCAGCCGGAGCGTGAGGAGACTGCGCCTGATTTATTGCCGATCGAAAAGATCGAGCCGCGCGCCGACCAGCCGCGCAAGCGCTTTGACCCCGAAGCGCTGGAAATGCTCGCGGAGTCCATCCGCACCTACGGGCTCATCCAGCCGATCACGGTCCGGCCGCTTGACAGCGGATTTTATCAGATCATTGCGGGCGAGCGCCGCTGGCGCCCCAGCCGCATGGCTGGTCTCAAGGAAGTACCGGTGCGCATCCTGACGGCAGACGAGCAGCGCGCCATGGAGATGGCGCTGGTCGAAAACCTTCAGCGAGAGGATCTGAACCCTATTGAGGAGGCCAAAGGCTACCGAGCCCTGCAGGATGTCTACGGCATGACGCAGGATGATGTGGCGCAGAGCGTGGGCAAATCACGCCCCGCCGTCGCCAACGCGACACGGCTGCTGGCTTTATCTGAGCCGGTATTAAAGCTCGTCGAGGACGGCACACTGTCCGCTGGGCACGCGCGTGCGCTCCTGCCGCTCGGCGACCCGGAAATGCAGCTCGCCGCGGCGAAAACCGTGATTGAAAAGGGCCTGTCTGTGCGCCGGGCAGAGGCGCTGGCCGCACAGCTGCTCAAAGATACGCAGGAAAAACCGGCGAAAAAGCCCGCCGGTGTGGATTATCTGGGCGAATGCGCACGGCATCTTGAGCAAGTACTCGGCCGCAAGGTGCGCATGACGCAGGGCCGCAAGACCGGGCGCATCGAACTCGAATACTACGACGCGGACGACCGCGAGGCGCTGCTGCAGGCGCTCGAGGCCATCGGCCGCAGAAACTGATACATATAGAATATTGAGGAGACAGAGACACCATGATTGACATTCGATTGATCCGCGAAAACCCCGATCTGGTTCGGGAAAACATCCGCAAAAAGTTTCAGGACGCCAAGCTCCCGCTCGTCGACGAAGTGATCGAGCTTGACAAGGCCAACCGCGCCGCCATCAACGAGGCGTCGAACCTGCGCGCAGAGCGCAACGCCCTGTCGAAAAAGATCGGCATGCTCATGGGCCAGGCGAAAAAGGACCCATCCAAACTTGAGGAGGCCGAGGCAGTCAAGGCGCAGGTCACCGCGCAGGCGGCGCGTCTGGCCGAGCTCGAAAAGCAGGAGGAAGAGCTCGAGGCGAAAATTCACAAGATCATGCTCACCATCCCGCAGATCATCGACCCCAGCGTGCCGCTCGGCCCGGACGATAGCTGCAATGTGGAGGTGCAGCGCTTCGGCGAGGCCATCGTGCCGGATTTCCCAATCCCGTACCACACGGAGATCATGGAGCGCTTTGACGGCATCGATCTCGACGCCGCGCGCCGTGTCTCCGGCAACGGATTTTACTATCTCATGGGCGATATTGCCCGCCTGCACGAGGCAGTGCTGGCCTACGCGCGCGATTTCATGATCGGCAAGGGCTTTACTTACTGCATCCCGCCGTTCATGATCCACGGCAATGTGGTCGAGGGCGTCATGAGCCAAACGGACATGGACGCCATGATGTACAAGATCGAGGGTGAGGACCTCTACCTCATCGGCACGAGCGAACACTCCATGATCGGCCGCTACATCGACCAGATCCTCACCGAGGACCAGCTGCCGCAGACAATGACGTCCTACTCGCCCTGCTTCCGCAAGGAAAAAGGCGCGCACGGCATTGAAGAGCGCGGCGTGTACCGCATCCACCAGTTTGAAAAGCAGGAGATGATCGTCGTCTGCCGCCCGGAGGAGAGCATGGACTGGTACGAGAAGCTCTGGCGCTACTCCGTTGAGCTCTTCCGCAGCCTGGACATCCCGGTACGCCAGCTCGAGTGCTGCTCCGGTGACCTCGCCGACCTGAAGGTCAAGTCCTGCGACATTGAGGCCTGGAGCCCGCGCCAGCAGAAATACTTTGAGGTGTGCTCCTGCTCGAACCTCGGCGATGCGCAGGCCCGCCGTCTGCACATCCGCATTAAGGGCAAGGACGGCAAGAATTACCTCGCCCACACACTCAATAACACCTGCGTCGCCCCGCCGCGCATGCTCATCGCGCTCCTCGAGAACAATCTGCAGCCCGACGGCAGCGTCGTCATTCCCGAGGCGCTGCGCGCGTACATGGGCGGCACGGAAGTCCTCGTGCCCAAGCACTGAAACTACAGAAAAAACAGGGGAGTCTGTATCATGAAAAAGCCCAGTTGGCTCGACGAATTCAAGGTTTTCATCTCGCGCGGCAACGTCATTGACCTGGCCGTCGGCGTCGTAGTCGGCGGCGCGTTCACGGCCATCGTCACCGCGCTCGTCAACGACATCATCAATCCGCTCATCTCGCTCATCATCGGCGGGCTGGACTTCTCCGGCGTGACCGTCGGCGTGTTCCCGATCGGCGATCTGATCATGTCCATCATCAACTTCCTGTGTATTTCATTCGTCGTGTTCTGGATGGTGAAGATCATCAACCGCTTCAACCGCAAGAAAGAAAAAGAGCCCGAGCCGGAAGCCCCGGCCAAGCCCACCACGGATGAGCTGCTGGCAGACATCCTCGCCGAGCTCAAGCTGCAAAATGGCCGCGCCGAGGCAGTTGAGACACTGGACGTCTCAGAAAAGGAAGAATCTTCTGTTTCCGAGCGCTAAAATAACACTTGACAACCCAAGGCTCATATGTTATAGTATATGAGCCTTGAGGGGTCAAGTTCATATCGCGGAGTGGAGCAGTTCGGTAGCTCGTCGGGCTCATAACCCGGAGGTCGCAGGTTCAAATCCTGTCTCCGCAACCAGATCGAGTGTTCTTATAGCATTTGAAAGGCTGTAAGAACACTCGCTTTTTATACAGCGAGTTCACAGGGGGCGTAGTTGACGACTACGCCTTTTCTTGTATTTACGGACACTTCCGGGATCGGCAGGGGCAGCACCGTTGGAATCTCAATCGTTCCGACGCAGTTATAGTGGATGCGAAGCCGCTGCTCCCATACGCCGTCGATCTTCTCAGCATTGAACACTTCGATCTTCTCAATCAGTTCGTTCAGCATCCGGGGCGTCAGTTTCCGCGCTCTGGTGTACTTACGAACAAGACCGATAAACATATCTGCTGTCACGAAACGGCTGCTCTGCTTCTCTATCTCGGAGCGGAGCTTTTTTATTTTTCCGCCAGTTCCTTTTGCTCGTCCTCATACCGCCGGGACATTTTTGCAAAGCGGTCATCGGAGAGTTTGCCGGAAACATTGTCCTCGTAGATGCGTTCAAAGAGGCCGTCCAATTCTTCATCACGGGCAAGGAGCGTTTTCAGCTCTTTTTCCTTCAGCTTGCGGTCTGTCAGTTCCGCCTGCCGAGAATGACCAATCACCACTTTTACAAATTCGTCCTCATAGAGACTTGCGAATTTCGTTAAGCGCCGTAGCTCTCCCAGTACCACTTCCTCCAGGAAGTCCACACGGACATAATGGGTAGAGGTGCAGGTGCCGCGATTGCCCTTGTAATTGGAGCAGTTGAAATACTTGATCTCCGGATTGCCCTGATTGAAGTGAAAGTGAAGGTTGCCGCCGCAATCGGCGCAGACCAACAGGCCGGAAAACATATTGTGTTCTCCGCTGTTGGTGCGGCGTTAGCGGATTTTTCCCCGCTTCTGCTGCACCTGCTCATACACAGCACGCTCAATGATCGCCTCATGGACATCCTGAAACACCACCCAATTTTCACGGTCATTGCTGATCCGCTTCTTATTTTTGTAGGACTTGGAATAAGTCTTGAAATTGAGAATGTCGCCGCAGTATTCCTGCAGGGAGAGAATTTTGGTGATGGTGGAGCTATTCCACTTGGTAGGCGGCTGCTGTTTGCCCTTGCCGGGGCGCTTGATGCCCTTTGTGAGCCAGTAGGCCCGCGGGGTCAGGACATCGTCCTTTTCAAGCTGGGCGGCAATCTGCTCTGTTCCGAACCCCTCCAAAGTCATGCTGTAAACGCGGCGCACAACCTGGGCTGCCTCGCCATCCACGATCCAATGCTTCGGATCGCTCGGGTCCTTGATGTAACCATAGGGCGGTTGGCTCATCGGCTCACCGGCGTTCTGCACCTTCGGGAAGGCGATGACGTCGCGGATGGAATCCTTCTTGAGCATCAGCATGACCATGCGGTCCAGGCCGTAGGCCATACCGCCGTGCGGCGGCGCACCGAACTTGTAGGCGTCCATCAGGAAGCCGAAGCTCTCGCGGGCCTTCTCCTCGGTAAAGCCGAGGGCGTGGAACATGCGGTCCTGCAATGCGGGATCATTGATACGCATCGAGCCGCCGCCCATCTCGACACCGTTCAGTACGATGTCGTAGGCCACGGCATGGCAGGCACCCGGGTCGCTCTCGACCTTGTCCAGGTCCTCGGCCTTGGGCAGGGTGAACGGGTGGTGCATGGCCATCCAGCGGCCCTCCTGCTCACTGTACTCAAACAGCGGGAAGTCCACGACCCACAGGAAGTTGAACTTGTCGGGGTCGATCAGGCCGTGCTTGCGGGCGATGTCCAGACGGACCTGACCCAGTGCGGTGCAGGCCTTGACCCAGTCTGTGTCACTGACCAGCAGCAGCACGTCGCCGGTCTCGGCGTTCAGCGCGGCGTACAGGGCGGCCTTCTCGGCGTCTGTCAGGAACTTTTCAAAGCTGGAGGACGTGCCGTCGGCGGTCAGGCGGCTGTAAGCCAGACCCTTGGCACCGTAGGTCTTGGCGACCTCGCCGAGCTTGTCGATGTTCTTGCGGGAGAGCTTGTCGGCCAGACCCTTGGCGTTGATGGCGCGGATCGTGCCGCCGGCCTCCAGCACAGCGGCGAAGGGCTTGAACTCGGTGCCCCTGAACACCTCGGTCACGTCCTGAATCTCAAGGCCAAAGCGGGTGTCGGGCTTGTCGGAGCCGAAACGGCCCATGGCCTCGTCCCACGGCATACGGTAGAACGGGGTCTCGACGTCGACGTTCAGCATTTCCTTCCACAGGCGCTTGATGAGGCCCTCGTTCAGGGTCATGATGTCGTCCTCGGAGACAAAGCTCATCTCCTCGTCCACCTGGGTGAACTCGGGCTGGCGGTCTGCGCGCAGATCCTCGTCACGGTAGCAGTGGGCCAGCTGGAAGTAGCGGTCAAAGCCGGACAGCATCAAAATCTGCTTGTAGAGCTGCGGGCTCTGGGGCAGCGCGTAGAAGTGGCCCGGCTGCACACGGCTGGGAACGAGATAATCGCGCGCGCCCTCGGGCGTAGACTTGATGAGGGTGGGCGTCTCGATCTCGGTGAAATGGTTCTCGCAGAAATAGTTGCGGATGATCTGCATGATCTTGCTGCGCAGCACGATGGGCTCATGCATGGACGGACGGCGCAGGTCCAGATAGCGGTAGCGCAGGCGCAGGTCGTCGTTGACGTTGATCTCGTCGCGCAGCTCAAACGGCGTGGTCTGGGCCTCGCTCAGGATGCGCAGCTCGCTGACGTAGAGCTCTACGTCGCCGGTTGCGATCTTATCGGTCTTGGCGGCGCGCTCACGCAGCTTGCCGCGGCAGATAACAACGTACTCGCTTTTCAGGCTCTCGGCCTTGGCGAAAACGTCCTTCGGCGTATCCTCATCGAACACCAGCTGCAAAATGCCGGTGGTATCGCGCAGGTCGGCAAAGATGATGCCGCCCTTGTCGCGGGCGCGGGCGATGGAGCCGCAGACGGTCATTTCCTGACCGGCCATGGCAAGCGTGACTTCGCCGCAATAGTTTGTGCGGCGCAGACTGCCCAAAGTTTCCATATTTCCTGTCCCCTTTACGGTTTTATCTTTTACTAAAGTATTATTATAACGCGCCGCTGTGCATTTGGCAAGAGGGCGGCGGGCAAACACGTGCGGATTTTGCCGGATTTCCGGCTAATTTGTTTTGCAAAGCGTATTGACAATTTTCTTTTTGCCTGCTATAATAGTAAAGCTGTGAGCACCACAGTGTATACGTGCCTGTAGCTCAGTTGGTAGAGCATCTGACTTTTAATCAGAGGGCCCAGGATTCGAGTTCCTGCAGGCGCACCAAAATAGCCGCGTGTTATCGCTATTTTTATAGCGTAATACGCGGCTTTTTTGTTTGCATTCCCGCCACTGACTACATAATGACTACTCACCCGCACACAATGCAGTGTAGTACCGCCCGGCCCTGCCGCGTATGGCGGGCGGCTGCTTACGGGCAGGCCGCGGGCCGCATATATGCGGCCCCTACATGGCAGCAATGGTTTTTTGGAATATCTCTGCCCGCAGAAAAAGGCATGCACGAACTATCCAATCGTACATGCCTTTTTATTTTGTATTCATTTCCACAGCAGGAACAGCACGGCCAGCAGCACACCTAAACCCACCAGATACACCCCGGCAATGGCCAGGGTGGCCTTCAGCACACCCATGACGGCCCAAAATTTTTCTTTGGGCGTCCAGTCGGGGGCCTGCTCCCAAGGACGGTCATTCGCCGGCTCCGGGGGCGGGGCGTCCGCCTTACGGCGGTGGGGGCGCAGCGTCGGCGCAGGGCCGATGCCGCTCATATCGGCGATGGTGCGGCCATCGTCCTCGAAGTTGTCGCGCTTCCTCATTTTTCGTACAGATGGCAGACCACGTAATGGCCCGGCTCGACCTCACGCTGCTTCGGCGCTTCGGTCTTGCAGCGCTCCGTGGCATAGGGGCAGCGGGTGTGGAACTTGCAGCCGGACGGCGGGTTGGCCGGGGACGGGATGGAGCCCTGCAGCACCACGCGCTCGCGCTTGACAGTCGGGTCCGGGATGGGAATGGCCGAGAACAGCGCCTTGGTGTAGGGGTGCAGCGGGTGGGCAAAAATGTCGTCGGTCTCGCCGTACTCCACCAGATTGCCCAGGTACATAACGCCGACAGTGTCGGAGATATGCTCGACGACGGACAGATCGTGGGAGATGAAAAGATACGTCAGGTTGCGCTTTTCCTGCAAGGATTTCAGCAGGTTGATGATCTGCGCCTGAATGGAGACGTCCAGCGCGGAGACCGGCTCATCGCAGACGACGAACTCGGGGTTCAGGGCCAGCGCACGGGCAATGCAGATACGCTGGCGCTGGCCGCCGGAGAACTCGTGCGGGTAGCGGGTCTTGTGGTAGGGCTGCAGGCCGCAGTCGTCCATGACCTGGTCAATATAGTCGTTGAACTCGTTCTTCGGCACAAGGTTGTGCTCGCGCACGGCCTCGCCGATGATCTCGCCTACGGGCAGACGCGGGGACAGGCTGGAGAACGGGTCCTGGAAGATGATCTGCATCTTGGTGCGCAGCTCACGCATCTCGGCGGGGGTCATGTCGTAGACCTCCTTGCCGTTGAACAGCACCTGGCCGCCGGTCTTTTCGCCGCCCAAGCGCAGGATCGTGCGGCCCGTGGTGGACTTGCCGCAGCCGGACTCGCCGACAAGGCCCATCGTGCAGCCGCGGCGCAGGTTGAACGTCACGCCGTCCACGGCCTTGACGTGGCCCACGGTCTGGGACAGCAGGCCGCCCTTGATGGGGAAATATTTCTTGAGGTGGTTGACCATCAGGATATACTGAGGGTCATAGGTGACGGGGGTGTAATCGTTTTCAATCAGGTGCTTACCCTTGTTTGCCATGCGTCACTCACCCGCCTTTCTGTTTTCTTCATAGTAGCGGTAGCAGCTGACCTTGTGCGTCGGGGACAGGCTGATCTCGCAGGGGTACTCGCCGCTGCAGCAGGGCAGCTGCAGCTCGCAGCGGTCCTTGAAGTAGCAGTAGTTCGGCATATCAACGGGGTTGGGGACTTTGCCGGGGATGGAGTACAGGCGGTCCACTTTTTTGCCGACAACGGGCTTGGACGCCATCAGGCCGATGGTGTAGGGGTGGCTCGGGTGGGCAAAGATCTCCTCGACAGTGCCCTTCTCGACGACACGGCCCGCGTACATGACGACGACATAGTCGGCCATCTCGGCAATGACGCCCAGGTCATGCGTGATGAGCATGATGGACGAATTGATGCGGTCCTTCAGGCTGCGCAGCAGGTCGAGGATCTGTGCCTGGATCGTCACGTCCAGCGCGGTGGTCGGCTCGTCGGCAATGATGATCTTCGGGTTGCAGGCCAGCGCCATGGCGATCATGACGCGCTGGCGCATACCGCCGGACAGCTCATGGGGGTACATCGCGTAGACGCCCTCGCTGTTGGCGATGCCGACCATCTCGAGCATCTCGATCGTGCGCTTCTTGATGTCCTCCTTCGTCTTGCCATCGCCCTCGTGCAGGGCGATGACCTCGTCGATCTGGGCACCGATGCGGAACACCGGGTTCAGGCTCGTCATAGGCTCCTGGAAGATCATCGAGATATAGTTGCCGCGCAGGCCCTGCATCTTGTCCGCCGGGGTCTTGGCAATGTCGTAGGCCTTGTCATTGCCGAGGTTCAGCCGGATGGCACCCTCGACGATCTGGCCCTGGGGGCGCTGCAAAAGCTGCATCAGGGACAGGCTGGTGACGGACTTGCCGCAGCCGGACTCGCCGACGACGCCGACGGTCTTGCCGATGGGCACTTCAAACGAGACGCCGTCGACGCTCTTGACGACGCCGGTGTCGGTGAAGAAGTAGGTGTGCAGGTTATCGAACTCCACCGCGTTGGCGGGGTCCTTCATCTGGGTCGTGTACTCGGACTCGGGCACGTTGCGGCGCTTGCGGCGCTTTTCGTACTGGTCCGTGATGCGGCGGTTTTCCTTGGAGATACGCCGCGACTCTTTGGCGGAAAGGTATCCGTCCTGATTTTTAGCCATCGTGTGTTTCTCCTTCCAATCAACGTTTCATCTTGGGGTCAAACGCATCGCGCAGACCGTCGCCCACAAAGTTGAAGCCCAGAACGGTGAGCAGCAGGCAGACACCGGCAGGGATCCAGATGAACAGGTAGTTCGTCATGACGTAGGCGTTGTTGACGTCGTTGATGATGTTGCCCCAGGAGGCAAACGGGTACTTGACGCCCAGACCCAGGAAGGACAGCGTGGCTTCGGTCAGGATGGTGGAGCCGAGGCCCATCGTGCAGGTGACGATCAGCTGCGGGATGACGTTGGGGATCAGATGGCGGAAGATGCGGTGCCAGACCTTGATGCCGCAGGCCTCGGTGGCCAGCATGAACTCCTGCTCGCGCAGGGACAGGATCTGGCCGCGGACCAGACGGGCAATGCTCGGCCAGCCGAGGAAGCCCAGGATCAGCATAAGGTACATCATGCGCTTCCAGGAATCGACGCGCATCGCGTCCATGGCCGCACCGATGATGATGATGACGGGCATCGAGGGGATGCAGTAGAAAACATCGACGATACGCATAATAATGTTGTCGATCCAGCCGCCGAAGTAGCCGGAGATGCCGCCCATCAGGATGCCGAGGGACGCTTCAATGACAACAACGATAAAGCCGATGATCAGCGAAACACGTCCGCCGTACATCAGGCGGGTCAGCATGTCCATGCCGTTCGTGTCGGTGCCGAGCCAGTGCTCTTTGCTGGGGGCGGCGTAGCGGTCATAAACGTAGGTCTCGGTCATCTGCTTGACGCTCCAGACCTTGGCAGAGGCGTCGTAGACGATGTCATACTCGGCCTCGTTGCCCTCGGCGTCTGTGTAATTGAACTTGGCGGCGTTGTCGTCGATGGCCTCCTCGAGGCGGTTCTTGAAGTCACGGGTGACGACGACGCTGGAATCGGCGGCGGAGACGACGAAGCGGCTGACGTAGCCCAGCTCCTCACCGCCTGCGAGGATGTTGCCGTCCGCGTCGAGGGTGTAGTCCACGCCGTCGGCGGCGAACTCCTTCTCCCCTGCCGTCATGGCGGTCAGGGCAGCCAGCTTGACGTCAAAGCTGAACTTCGGCGCACCGTCGGCCTCGTTCACGAGGTCGCGGCTGGCGTAGCCCATGATGTCCCTGCCCTGATAGACAACGTAAAAGTCATCGCTCCGGATGTCGACGGTGTAGTCAACATCCTTATAGTTGAATTCCGTATTGCCCTTCTTGACGGCCTCCAGTGCCTTGCTCTGGGCGATGGAGCCGAAGTTCTGCCCATCGGCCACAACAAAGCGCATCGTATCGTTGCGGGTAACGCCGACGAACTCCTTGGACATCTGGGTGTAGGTGAAGAACTGCTCGTCCTGGCCGTAGGGGCTGACAAGGCCGCCGACGAAGGAGAACAGGAACATGGCCACCAGAATGGACAGACCGACGACAGCCAGACGGTTGCGGAAGAACCGCTTGGCGACGAGCGCGCCCGGGGACAAGACCTTGACGCGGCGGTCATCGTTCAGGGAGTACTGCTCCTGCTTCGGGTTCTGGTTCTGCGTATTTTCGCTCATGGGTGTGCAGTCTCCTTTCTTTAAGAAATGCGCACGCGCGGGTCGACCACGCCGTACAGAATATCGGTCAGCAGGTTGCTGGCCAGCGTCAGCACCGCCATAAAGGACAGGTAGAACATCGTGAACGGGATGTCGCCCGCGACCATGGACTGGTAAGAGATGTAGCCGATGCCCGGGATGGAGAACAGTGTCTCGGTGATGAGGGCGCCGCTGAACAGGCCGGGCAGGCTGCCGCCGATGATCGTGACCAGCGGGATCAGCGTGTTGCGGAAGGCGTGCTTATAGATGACCGTGCGCTCCGACAGGCCCTTGGCGCGGGCCGTGCGGATGTAGTCGGCGTTCAGGACCTCGAGCATGTTCGTGCGGGTATAGCGCATGTAACCGCCGATGGAGACAATGACCAGCGTGACGATGGGCAGGACCAGATGGTTGGCCTTGTCCAGGAACTGGCCCATCGAATCCAGCTGGGCGTAATCGCGTCCGACGAGGCCGTACAGGTCGAACCAGCCGAGCTTGACCGAGAAGAACAGCTTGAGCAGCGTGGCAAAGAAGAAGGTGGGCAGCGAAATACCGACCAGCGCCACAGAGGTGATGACATAGTCCGCGCGGCTGTACTGTTTGGTAGCAGCCAGCACGCCGAGGGGCACGGCGATCACGATGGACAGCACAAAGGAGATGCCGCCCATGATGACAGACAGGCCGATGACCTCGGTGAATTTCTGGGTGGCAGGCACGTTCCACTTCCAGCTGTCGCCGAAGTTGCCGACAACGGCTTTGCTCAGCCAGGTGAAGAAGCCGGGGACGATGTCCAGGTCAAGGCCGTAGGAAGCGTTGAGCTGGGCAAGCCATTCCTCATAGGGCTTGGCGCCGGGGGCCTGAGCCAGCTGCATTGCCATTGTCTCTGCAAAGGAGCTGGGCAGGCTGCGGATCAGCGCATAGATAATGAACATGACACAGAACAGGATCAGTACCGACTGCGCGACACGCTTGATGATGTAGTTTCGCAAGAGTTTTCGTTCCTTCCTTGCACGGTTAAACCGCGTTTATTTTGCAGGGAAATGCCGTAATGTGGGCATCCCCATCCCACGCAGGGACGACGCCCTGCGTGGGAGTGGGACGACCATATTAGCAGTCGCTGCTTGCCTCCCTCTGCGAGGGAGGTGGCCCGTAGGGCCGGAGGGAGAGAACCTTGCCACAGCCCGAAACATTTCGGACTTCAGCAGGCTCTCTCCCCCACCGCCTGCGGGCGGAGCCCCCTCCCAGAGGGGGCCAAGGGCTTGACAGCAAGCAACCGCCCTTGGCGGGCGGTCACCTGCTTTCACAACGGTAAGTTGAACTTAGTTCAGCTCGAGGTTGTTCAGCTCAGACTTGTAGGTCCAGTACGGGGTCTGATCCTTCGCGATGGTGTCGATGTTGACACGCTCGGTGGAGAAGATCGTAGCCTCGCTGCGCTGGTATACGGGCAGCTCGACGCCCCAATCCAGGATGATCTCCATGGCCTCTTTGTACATGGCCTTGCGGGCCTCCTGGTCGGTGGTCGCGCGGGCAGCCATGATCAGCTCGTCCAGGTCAGTGTCGTTGATGGCGTAGTAGTTGGTAGCGCCCTGGCTGTGGTACAGCTGGTACATATCGGGGTCATTGGTGGACTGCCAGGCAGCGACCCAGCCCTCGGCAGCGCCGGACTGATAGGAAGCGAACAGGTCAGAAGCGTTGGCCATATCGTTGACAGTCAGGGTGAAGCCGATGGTCTTGAGAGCGGCGGCAGCGTTGGTCAGGGTCTGGAAGGAGGGGTGGTCACCGTTGCCGGAAGCACCGATGTTGATCTGATACTCCATCTTGGCACCGGCAGGAGCGGCAGTGATCTGGCCGTTCGCGACGGTGTAACCGGCAGCCTCGAAGTAGCCCAGGGCAGCCTGCAGAGCGGCGGCGTACTTGTCCTCGCTCTTCATGTCGGAGGTGTAGATCTCGTTGCCGTCCACGTCGGTGGAGTAGGCGATCTGGTAGCCGTCGTCGGTGACGGACGGGGCAGCCCAGGAGGTGTTGGAGATCGGGTAGTTGATGACGGTGGCGGTGTCGCCGTAGTAGGAGTCGATGCCCTCATCGCGGTAAGCGGCGATGACAGTCATGATGGCCTTGCGCAGGTCCTTGGAGGCCTGGGAGGAGGGGTCGCCGCCGACGTTGACGTTCTTGGCGCTCAGGGCGATGTAGCCGTAGCCGCGGTAGTCCTTCAGGCGGGTGGTGATGACGGGGCCGTCCTCACCCTCGACGCCGTTGATGTCGGCAATCTGGTCAGCAACCTCCAGAGAGTAGGAAGGATCGGAGATGTCGATGGTGCCGGCCTGAACGCCGGTGATCTTATCGGCCTCCTGGGTCTCCTTCATGTTGACGTGGGCGACCTTGGGTGCGCCGTCATAGTAGGAGGGGTTGGCATCCAGATAGACAACGCCGTCGCTGTACTTGGAGAAGGTGAACATACCGGCACCCATGGGAGCGCTGGTCTTGGCGCGGACGCTGCTCAGGTCGCCCTTGGCAAAGCCGAAGGAGTTGTTGTCGTAGTCGTACAGGCTCTCATCGCCGTAGTAGTGCAGCGGGGCGATGGGCATCTGCAGCTGGTAGATCATGGTGGTGGACAGCTCGGTGGTGGTCAGCGTCATGCTGTAGTCACCAGTCTTGACGATACCGGCCACAGAAGCAACGGCGTCACCGACGTTGACACCGGTGGTGGAGTAGGCGTAGACGTCCTCGGGGATCAGGTCAGACAGGGCGGTACCGGCAGTCTCGGCCTCCATGGCAGAGAAGTTCCAGTCGTAGTTCGCGCCGATCAGCTCGAACATATCCTTCGCGGTTGCGCCTGCGGGCAGCTCGCCAAGGTTCCAGGCGGCGGCGGCACCGGCAGCATCGTTAGCGTCGGCGGCAGCGCCGCTCTCAACGCACTTGTCGATGATCTCCTGGGCAAACTTCACACCGCCGTCGTTGACAGCGTCCCAGAAAGCCTTCTGCTGCTCGGCAGTGAATTTCGTGTTGTCGGTGTTGTCCTCGCCGGCCTCAGCGATCAGCTTGGACAGCGTGGTCATGGAGCTGCGGTACTCGTCCAGACCAACGATGGGGGTAGAGTACATGGTTACAGAACCATCATACGTAGGATCGAGGAAAACATACATCGAGAAGATGACGTCGTCGATGGTGACAGGCTCACCGTCGGAGAACTTCAGGTCCTCGCGCAGCTTGATGTCATAGGTAACGGTGCCGTCGGCGTTCTCGGTGACAACGCAGTCGGCAGGACCGTGGTAGGTGTAGTCAGTGCCGTTGTACTCGCGGGTCTCGCCCTCGATGCCGTTCAGGACCATCTCACCCTTACGGTCAGCGCCCAGCAGGGCGATCTGGGTCAGGTCGATGACATCCTGGTCAGCGGCAGAAGCAGCAAAGAAGGGGCTGAACTTGCTCTCAAAGCCGGTCTCGGCCAGAACGAGCGTACCGTCGGAAGCGGCAGTGGTGGATGCCTCGGCAGTGGCCGTGCTGTTGCTCTCACTGGACGCAGTCGCAGCGGAAGAAGCAGCACCGCCGCAGCCTGCTCGCGCGTCGTGTCGTTTTTCGGCGCAAACGTCGTTAAGTTCATACCCACCACAAGGCCCATGCGCCAGGCGAGCGTGATATAGCCGGGATTCGTCGAAACATCGGGGAACGGGCACTCATCCTGCACCGTGCCGGAAAGCGTGCTGTACCCCAGTGCGCGGACGGTCATCGCGGCCATCTCCTCACGCGTGATGGGGTCGTTCGGTCGGCAGGTCGTGCTGTGGCCGGAGAACACGTCGTGCGCGCTCGCGGTCTCAATGGCGCTATAATACCACTTTTTCGCATTCTGATTGTCGGTATAGCTGCCCTTTTCGGGCGTTACGGTCTTCCAGCCCATCAGGCGGCAGAGCGCCACGGCATAGGCTGCGCGCGTCATCTTCTGCCCGAGGCCGAACTTGCCGCCTCCGATGCCCTGCAATAAATTGTACTGCTTGCACTGCGCGATGCTTTGGCTCGCCCAGTTCTTGTCCGGCACGTCGGAATAGCCTGACTTGTTGGCGGCGAGCGCGAGCGTCGTGGTCATCACGAGCGCAAGAAGAAGCGCCGTCAGGCGTGTCATGATCTGTTTCATTGGTATTTTCCCCCTTTTGGGTGATCTTTCTGCCGTATTGTAGCACAAAGTCGCGTGGATAGTCAAATTTCCTCTTTACCTTTGCGGTGGTCTTTGTTAAAATAATAGATTGTATTAGTATGATGAGGCAGTATTGCCTGAGATAGTATGTCCAAAAGTTCTCAAAAGAAAGAAGGTGAGCCGAAACATGAAGTACGAGCACTGGCAGATCCCCGCCGCGCCGGAGGATGCCATCAAGACGCTGATGGACGCGGGATACCCCTATCTTGTCTCGTCGGTGCTGGCCGCACGCGGCGTCACCACGAGCGAGCAGGCCGCCGAAGCGCTCGAGCGCGAGAAGACGCTCGCCCACTCCCCGTTTTTGATGAAGGACATGGACAAGGCCGTCGCGCGCATCTCGAAGGCGCTTGAAAACGGCGAAAAGCTGGCGGTCTTCGGCGACTACGACGTGGACGGTATCACCTCGACCTGCCTTCTGACCGATTATCTCCGCTCGCGCGGGGCGGATGTGACGATGCACATTCCCCGCCGCATCGAGGAGGGCTACGGCCTCGGCTGTGACGCCATCCGCGCACTTTCCGAGTCCGGCGTGACGCTGATCGTCACGGTCGACTGCGGCATCACGGGCGTGGATGAGACGGCCTACGCCGCGACGCTCGGCGTCGATCTTGTCATCACCGACCACCACGAGTGCAAGGAGCAGCTCCCCGCCGCCGTGGCCGTCGTCGACCCCCACCGGCCCGACTGTCCGTATCCCTTCAAGCACTTGGCGGGTGTGGGCGTCGCGCTCAAGCTCGTTTTGGCCCTTGGCGAGGGGCGCGAGGATGCGCTGTTTGCGCGCTACTGCACGCTTGCCGCCATCGGCACGATCGCCGACGTCATGCGCATGGAGGGCGAGAACCGCACCATCGTGCAGTGCGGGCTTGAGAGCATCGACCGCAGCGACTTTACGGGGCTGCACGCGCTGCTGCGCGAGGCGGGGCTCACGTCGCGCCCCATCTCGTCGATCCAGATCGGCTTTGTGCTCGCCCCGCGCATCAACGCCGCGGGCCGCATGGGCCGCGCCGAGCTGGCCGCGGAATTGTTGCTCACCGACGATCCCGTCCGCGCGGAAAAGCTCGCGCGCGAGCTGTGCGAGCTCAACCGCGAGCGCCAGAGCGTGGAGCAGGACATTTTCCGCCGCGCCATCGAGCAGATGGAGGACCTTCCCGAGAGCGAGCGCAGTGCGCTCGTGTTGTCCAGCGAGGACTGGCATCAAGGCGTCGTGGGCATCGTGGCGTCGAGACTTTCCGAAAAATTCTCCTGCCCGAGCTTTATGATCCACCTCTCCGGCGGGTCGGGTAAGGGCTCGTGCCGCAGCTACGGCGGCTTTAACCTCTTCAATGCGCTCGAAGCGTGCTCCGACCTTCTTGTGAGCTTCGGCGGACACGAACTCGCCGCGGGCTTTACGATCGAAGAGCGCAACATCCCCGCGTTCCGCACGCGGATGAACCAGTATGTGCGCGCCCACACGGGCGAGCATCCGCCGGTGTCGATGCTCGACGTCGACGTCGACTTGCAGCACCCCTCGCTCATCACGCTTGAGGAGGTCGAGGCGCTTTCGCTCCTCGAGCCCTACGGCGCGGGCAACAACCGCCCCGTCTTCTGCCTGCGCGGCGCAACGCTCGAGAGCGTGCAGGGCGTGGGCCAGAACCGGCACTTAAAGCTGAAACTACAGAAAAGCCGCGTGAATTTCGACGGCATTTTCTTCTCCGTCACCGCCGACGAGTGCGGCGTGTGCGCGGGTATGCGTGTGGACGCGGCGTTCTATCTGCAGGTGAACGAGTTCCGCTCCCAGCGCTCCATCCAGCTCCAGCTCATCGACCTGCGCCCCTCGCTCGACCCCAGCGGGCGCGAGAATGAGGCGCTTTCCCTCTGCCGCGAGCTGATTAGCGGCGG
>ENA-ORSB01002126-ORSB01002126.1-human-gut-metagenome-genome-assembly--contig:-NODE-2126-length-16473-cov-20.670727_pt1 | contig 16473 bp, 21 predicted proteins | sample MGYA00242180_ERZ509144 | MGnify/ENA primary metagenome ERZ509144 (study PRJEB26280, sample SAMEA2338661) | human gut metagenome | biome: human gut; feature: human-associated habitat; material: faeces...
CCTACAAAAGGTAGGTTGCTCTAGCAGGAATCCATAGTTCTCCTTGACCATCTTTCTGAACATTGCCTTTTGAGATGCATTGAGTTTTCTCACCGGAACGAGGAACTCCCAGTCTTTTTTCTCCAGCATTTCCTTGGAGTCCGGCACCCACCACTGGAGATGGAGAGGTTCACGTTTTCTGGGGTTGTTTGTTAAGTTGTCTATCATTTTCATTTCCTTTCAGGGTTAGGGTTGGGTTGGGTTGGGCTGTTGACTGGAGCCTGGGGCCTGGGGTCTTGGCGGATGGCTGTTAGGAACCTTCCTCCTCCTGCTAAATTTTATTTTCAGTGGCCAGTCGTCTTCCAGAAAGTAGAAATGCACGAGCCCGGGCTCTTTTCTTCTCCCGGAGAGCAGGGAGATTTTATCTTCCAGCTTTTCTAGCTCATTCCTCAGCCTCTTGATTTCATTTTCCACCAGCTTGCGCGCCAGGTAGGCCCTGTTTTTGTTCCCCTTTTTGAGGGGTTCCACCAAAGTGTTGAGAAAACTTCCACTGGAAACTATCCATTCCCTGTCTGGGCCGTGGCCCTTGAGACCTTGGAAACAGATATTCCCTATCCGGATATCCTCCCCACCGGACTTGGTTTTCCTGGTGAGGTAGATATCCTGCAGGATACACTTGCCATCTAGGGTTTTCTCCTTTCCCAGATATATCCTCGGCCGGAGGGTAGGTTCTTTGGGTCTGGTCATCTGGACCTCCTCAGGGATTTGATTTGGAGAATCTGCTCCTTGGAAAGCTCCTCCCTCACGTGGGTTTCCAACATCCCCTGCGCGTGGAGATTCCTCACCTGGGCTATGCGGAGATAGGCTAGGTCGAGCTTGGTAAGGTTTTTCTGCCCGGGAACCTTGTAGCCCAACTTCCTGTATTCCTCCTGGGTCTCTCCTGGCGCGAGTCCTCGAGTGGTCTGCCGTGCACCCTCGAGGAGGGTTATCACTGCAGGGGTGTGATTGGTGGCTGGAGAGATTACACAATATCTGTGGTTGGGGTTCTCTAGCCAGGTGGTTAGCCTATGCAGTGTGCGATTGTATTCAGCGTCTGTCATCTTTTGGTTCCTTTCTTTAAAAAAAAAAAAAAAAAAATACTAAACTTTCTACTCTTGCCTTGGGACTTTCTACTCTTGACTCTTGACTTGGGCCTTGGGACTTGGGACTTGGGGCTAGAAAGTCCAAATCACCTCTTCCCAGTCCGGATTGAGGAGTATTTCCACCATTTCCCTCTGCAACCTGCGATAGATTTGAGCGTCTATCTTTCCCTGAGTCATCTCGCCCAGCTTTATCCGGTGGCCATCAGAATACTCCCCAACGATGAAGATGAGCACAGACTCCGGGAGGGAGAGGAGGGTCTTGGAGGGGGAGGTTCCCTCTTCCTGGAGTTCCTCTTCCCAGTCCGCCACGAGGATATTATAGGCACTTTGGGTGTCCCCTTGGAGGAAGCCTTCCGGGGAGATGTGCTCAACCTCGAGCACAGGGACAGGGGTGTCCTCCTGGGATTGAACCCTCAAGAAGAACTGCTCCACATAGCGGTAACTGGCCTTCCAGCTGGGGTCGTAGTCTAGGGACTGGGAAGGGGAGGTGAGCCCTACACGGAAAAAGGTGAGGGTCTCGAGGATTGGGCTTCCTGCTAGACTTCCTGCTGTGGACTTGGGATTTGTGCCTTGGGGACTTTTGTGGAGGTGCTTGAGAAGGAGGTTCTCTCCTTGGAAATAAAGTTTCTTATCTACTTGGTTTGTCATCTGGATTCCTTTCAGTTTGTTCTAGTGTTTCTACTTGGACTTTTGTCTTGGGCTGGCTACTTGAGTCTGGTCTGGGAAATTTCCGCCAGGAGCTGATCTATTGACTGGGTAGGTTTGACTGGAGTGGGAGCCTGGACTTGGAGGGATTTCCCGGGGAAATGGGACGGCTCAGCGTCTTTCCCTTCCCCCCCGAGCCTTGGCTGGGGAATTCCTGCTAGAAGCTCCTGTCCTATCTCTTCCACCAGCCCTCTCCTGAGCTCCACAATCTGCTGGGCTTTCTTCCGGAGCACCTCATCTTTGGCCTGAGGGTATTTCCTTTTGAACCTCTTATATTCCTCCCTGAAGATGTCCATCTCTCTGAGTTTCTCCTTGGGCTGAGGACTTTCGGCTGTGTCTTTCCAAACCTGCACGGACTCCTTCCTTTTCTTGAAAAGTTCCCGTGCTCGGGCCTGGCGTTGGAGCTCATCCTCTCGTGCCCATTCGGAGGAGAACCTTGTTGGCCGGTAGGGACTTGGCATTGGCTTTTCTGCGGCGAGATTCTGCAGCCAGGAATACAAGTCCTCCGGGCTCTGGAATGCGGGCTCAAAGCCCTCTACTTGAAGGGCTCCGGATTCTAGCACAGTGATGTTCAGCGTGAATGTTGTTTGGATATAGGTTTTCATTTTAAGTTCCTCTCAATTACATTGTAAATACTCTTTTTGGGACTCCTGTCTTGGGACTCCTGACTTGGGACTCCTGTCTCTTGACTCTTGCCTGGGACTCGGTGGCCTGCCTGGCTAGGGCCCGACGTTTATAAACCCTGACTCAAACGCCCCGTAGCTCAGGCGTGTCGCCCGTTGGCAGCCCTCTTTCCTGAGCACCACCTCCCGAGGCTTCACCTCGTCCAGGCGATACAACAGCCCGTTTCTCTTAGACTTGAACCTCGGGCGCCGACTGGGGAGCCAGGTATTGACTTTTTCCCACTGGGTAGGCCAGGTTCTTTTCTTGACATTGATTAGACTATCTGACATAATTCATCTCCCTCTGTCTGTTAATTGTTTTCCCTCTAGGGTTTTCCCTCTAGGGTTTTCTGAGTTGACCTTGACCTGAGGACTCTGGGCTAGAGCTCCTGCCCATCTACCCTTATCCAGGTGTCCGTCCAGTCAACCTCCCTGTGCCAGTCCTGACCTGCCCTCACCAGGGAGATGATCATACTTGGCCTTATCCTGGTGCTCCAGCCAGCGGCCTTGCTCCCTTGAGCGGCAAACCAGACATTTATTTGGATTATCCACTTCTGGTTTGGACGGGCCAGTCCTAGACCCTCCTCCGTCCAGCTACCTTGCCAATCACTGGCTAGGGGCATCTTTCTTCTTTCCTCAGGCCAGACCCTTCCTTGGAGCTCCTCAAACATTCTCTGGAGCCTCCTTTCCAGGTAGTGCGGCCAGGCCCTCTGGTGCTTGAAGAGGAGTGTCCTGCCGTGGGAGGGGTCGAGGAGCTCTGTTCTATGGGGGAAGTAGGTTTTCTTCTGTTTGTTTCTGTCCAGCGTGCTGGTTGTTTTGCTTACTGTCATTGTGTCTGTTCCTTTCAGTGTTAATTGGGGGTGTGGGGGTTTTGGTGGGGCCTGGCGCCTTGGGACTCTGGGCTTTGGTCTTTGGCTGGGGACTTGGAACTTGGAACTTGGGGGGAAAAGACCCTGCCCGCACCTTGTTCTTGCAACAGAACCTTTGTCCAGATAGCCTGGCCGACCTGCGTGTAGATTAGAAAGAACTTCCTCCCGGAAATGCACACCTCGTCTTGCTCGGTTGTTCCTCTTGCTCCTTGCGGGAGGGAGGTTATGAAGTGGAGTCCTTTCTCCTTTTGGCGAGATGCCCAGTAGGAAAGTATATTTTTTATCTGGTGTTCTTGCTTGTCTTCTTTGTCTTGCTTGCTCATCGTGTCTGCTCCTTTCATCTTTTAAGTTCTGCCTTTAATATAATATTAAAATGCCCCCTTGTCAACGGGATTCTGCCCGCCTGGGAGGTCTTCCGGGAGAGTGGGACCTTGGGACCTTGGGACTGGGGACCTGGTGACTGATGACCTTGGGGACAGAGGGGGACAGAACTGGACATTACTCGCGACTACTGGCCATTACTCGCGACTACTGGACAGAACTGGATACCCCCGTGTGTGGTGGGTATACCTTCTAGAACGTATGTAAAAAAAAAAAAAAAAAAAAAAAAAAAAAAAAAAAAAAAAAAACAGAAAAAAAAAAAAAAAAAAATCTTGGAGATGGGGGTTTTCAGTTCTGGCAAGCACTGGAGAGTATTCGGGAGTATTCGGGAGTTGTGGGGAGTATTTGAAAATTTTGATTTTGTGGGGGTGTGGTGGTGTGGGTGGTGGGTATGGTGCGCCCCGCCCGGGTTGTGCGTTCCATGGCGAAAAAATCCCCCGTTACGGCGATGTTTTCCCACCAAATTACCCCGTTTTCCCACCCGCCCGCCGAAATTCCGCCCCGCCCCGCCGTGCTGCTTTCTTCCACCCAGTCCGTCTGGGTTGACTTCGGCCGGACAAAACAAAAGCCCCAGGGCTCGGATTTGGGTCCCGGGGCCGGACAAAACAAAAGCCCCAGGAGGCCAGATAAAACAAGGGTCCCGGGGCTCGGATTTGGGTTAATCACCTAGATGTCCAACGTTGCCAGTGCTTTCACCTGTTCAAATCTCTGTTGCAATTTGTCCAGAATGGTGGCTTGTTGCTCAGGGCTTGCGTTGTGCCAGAAAGTCCGGACAATAACCTCCGGCGTTGCACCACGAACGGGTTCAAAATCTTTCACCCGGTAACCCTGGCCTTTGAGCACTTCAAAGATGAAGTCCTTAAATGCCTTGTTGCTATTTTGCGGGGCTCTTCCACTTCCCAACTTCCCAGAAAGCAAATCCTCAAGCGCCCGGTCAATGAGCTCTTTTTTCGGTGTGTCGGAATCTTTGGCCTGACTATTAACCCTGTCATTCAACTTCCGGCAACCGTAGGAAAGAAGCACTGCCAGGCTCTCTTCCGGTATATCGGAAATTTTGATTGTCTTCTCAATCCCCGCCCCGGCAAAATTGAATGTAAGTTCACCATTCAAAAGCTCAAAGATTTTGTCTGCGTCTGTCATTGTATTAACTCCTATCAAATTAAATATCCATTGTTTCCATTCATCAATTGGACTTCCGCCCTTTTGATAATATCAATATACTCTTCATTTTTGGAAAAGTCAAGCACTTTTTGCACCCCGGGAGCACTTTTTCACCACAAACCTCATCACAAAATATTACAAAATGTTACAATCTCCCAGCCCTTTTTGCCCGGAAAGCCTCCCCACCCGCCCCCTTTCGCGCGCGCGTTCTAGGGGGTATTGCCAACTTCAGAAATGTGAAAAGAAAACCTGAGCCGTCTCAATTCCCAAAGCAAGAATTTCATCCAGGCCCCTTTCAAGTCAACCCTCTCTCAAATAAAGTTCACTTCCTACCTGGCCGCCCCTTGACAGCCCCGGCGCCCCGGCCTTATAATGGAAGAAAATGGCCATTGCGCGAAGCAAGAACCAGCCCCAAGTAATTCAACCTCTCTCCTCTGAAAGGAAATCCCAATGTCAGAATTTAAAACAAAGGGCAGGAAACTATCCGCCCTGGAACTCGAAATCCTAGGTCCCATTGAGCCCCAGGACCTCATTGCCCGAGAAGAAGGAGGCCTGCCTACCTCCGAGGCCCCTACCATCGCGAAGCTCCGAGGCATCCACCACGAGATTGCCCAGCTCCTCGCCCAGGGCCTTTCTGAAACCGAAGTCAGTGCGATTACCTCCTATTCCCTCTCCAGGATATCCATCCTCAAGAGGGACCCCTCGTTCAAAGACCTGGTGGCTTTCTACCAGAAACAGAAAACCGAGCAGTTCGCAGATGTGCAAAAGCGCCTGGCAACTCTGTCCCTCGATGCCATCGGGGAAATCCAGGAGCGTCTTGCTGAGAAACCCGACTCCATCTCCACCTCCCAGCTCATTGAGCTTTCCAAGGTTACCCTTGACCGCGCGGGGTATAGCCCTGTGGCCAAGAGCCAGAACATCTCCGTGTCTATGTCAGCAGAGGAACTCAGGGAACTCCGCCAGGCCGCTAACCGAGGGGATGTCGAGGTGGTTCCCTCATTTGACAAATTGGAGGTGAAAGATGGTTCACAGGCCTAGAGAAATCCACCGGGTGAGGGGACTTGAGCTTTGCTCCTGGTCGGACAGCCCGTTTGCCAAGGACTCCTCTCGCCTCAAGGGCTCCTTTGCCAAGGGAAAAACCTTCGAGCGCTCAGTGGCCAGGGCCCTGGGTCGGTTGGTATCCCCAGAGTCCCTGGTCTACAACCGCTGGATACACTTCAAGGACTCCACCGGTTGGCACTACGCCCAGGTAGACCTCCTCGTCCTCGCCCAGACAAAGCTTTGGCTCCTTGAGGTGAAAAGAACCCAGACCCAGGAGGCCTGGATCCAGATGGGGCAACTTTATAAGCCCCTGCTCAGGGTGCTCTACCCGGACCTGGATATTATCTGCGTCCAGGTGTGCAAGAACCTCATCTACTCTCCTAAGCACGAAATTCAGGCACTTCGGGAGGCCACAGACCCGGAGGTCTTCTACACCTATCACTGGTTTGGCGAGAATTTTCAGATATAAAAGGAGGAAAGAATGTCCACACAACTTGATGAAAAAGGAGGAAAGAATGTCCACACAACTTGATGAAAAAGCTAAGAGGGATTTGAGAAGAGAGCTCTATCTTGACCCTCCCAAGTTCCTCACCACCATCCTATCCCACTGGTTCTATGAGCCCCTCACCTGGATGCACCGAGGGTATCTAGCCCTCCTCCTCCGCCGGACAGACTTCCTGCCCAAATATGGCGAGGTGGATAAGATAATCCAGAATTTTGTGGCGAAGCGAGACCCCTGGAATGATGCCGAAAAGGGAACCCCTCTGTTCTTCTGGAAAGAGGACGGCACCCTGGGACTTCGCGTTGCCAGGAACCTGGAGATAATGATGCCCCGTGGCATTGGCAAGACCACCCTTGGCAACGGGGCTCACGTGTTTATGGGGTGCTATAAGGAACGTGATTTTGTGCTGAAAATTGGTGAGACCGCCACCCACGCGAGCACTCAGCTTCTCAACTGCCGAAATGAGTTCGAGTATAATAATAAGCTTATCTCCCTGTTTGGGCAGCTCAAGGGGGATGGTCGTTGGGCTGAGGACTCGTTTATCCTTTCCAACGGGTTTGTTATGGAGGCCACAGGTCGAGGTGGTCAAGTCCGAGGGCGGAATGTCAACGGGAGGAGGCCGGACATCATCCACCTCGATGATGTGGAGAACAAGGAGTCCGTGGCCACTCCAGAGCAGAGAAAGAAAACCCTTACCTGGTTTATGGGTGATGTACTGCCAGCCCTCGGGGAACTTCAAACGGACTCTATGATATTCCTCACCGGCACGTTGCTCCACAATGAGGCCCTGCTTGTGAACCTAGGGAAAGACCCCACCTTTACCACCGTGGTTATGGGTGTGCTGGACGCCCAAGGTGAACCGGTCTTTCCGAAGTATATGAACCAGGAGAAAATCTCCCTCAAAAAGGAGATGTATTCCCGTCAGGGGGAATTGGGCACTTTCTACCTGGAACTCTTCAACAAGCTGGTCTGCGAGGACACTATGTCCCTGAGGCCCTCAGATATCCAGAGAACCCCTCTTGAGCGTCCCCTCTTCCGCGCGCTATGTCACGACCCAGCCATCTCCAAAAAGCGGTCTGCTGACCAGGCGGCCTTTGGGGTTGTGGGGGTGTATCCTGGAGGACGGTTCCAGATAGAGCTGGTAGAGGGTTTCCGAGGGATGGAGCCTAGCGAGGCTGTGAGGGAATTCTTCCGGCTGAGGGACATCTGGTCTAGGCCCCCTGAGGGTCAAAGCGAGAAAGTTCCACTGCTCTGCGGGGTGGAGGCTGTGGCTTATCAAGAGAGTCTTATCTCCCTCATCCAGGAAGAGATGTCCCGGCGGGATGATTTCTTTGTGCTGGAGAAAATCCGCTATTCTACAGAGAAAAAGGCCAGGATTCTCGGAACCCTCCAGCCTAGGTACTCTGCCCACCTTGTACATCATCGTCAGGCCTTTGGGGAGTACGAGTCCCAGATGGCGGAATTTCCCTCTGGCCACGATGACCAGCTCGATGTGGTGGCGATGTGTTTTGACCTTCTTGCGAATGCCTCCCGGGCAGCTGTATCCATTCCGGTTGACAGCGGGCTTGAGGAGTCCTATTATAAAGATGACGCGGGAGAAAGTGGAGGGCTCTAGGCTCTCCAAGTCAAGAGTCCTGATTGAAAATGATTTTCAGCTTGAATCCTGACCTCCCTTTTGACTTTTAACTCCCCTCTGTGAAAGGAAATGCTATGCCTGTATCTGCGAAAGGCCTTCAGGGCCTCAATAACCAAGTTCAACCTGTAACCGGCCCGGCCTCAATTCAGTCCGCTCTTCAGGCCCTCTCCCCCGAGGACCAGGCGCTGGTGGCTCAGGGCATTGACCCGTTTGGTGGCGACCAGGGGATGATGGCTGGTCAACCTGCGGTTGTTCCTCAGGGACTCTCTCCGGAAACCCGTCTGGCAATGGGCGAGATGCTCAACCAGATGCTTTCCTCCTTCGGTCAGCCCACCAACGAGGCTGATGCTGCCGCGATGACCTCCATTCAAAATGCCCTTCAGGCTCTCTCAATGGGAAATCAACAGGGAATGTAAGATATGAACGAGATTGAAAGAAAATTTATTTCCCCTGGGAGCGACACTCACGAGAAGCTACTCACCCGAGTTCGGGCTCAGATATCTGAGTCCTACTCGAAGATGAGCCAGTTCTATGGGCGTTGGAACCAGAGGGAACTTGAATATCAGGCTTATGTGCCGATTCAAGAATGGGACTCCATCTACAAGAAGAGCTGTCAGGATAAGTCCCTGGCAGGGATAAAGAAGCAGGACGCGAATATCATTGTGCCCTATTCTTTTTCCTCCATCCGGACGATTGTTACCTACCTGGCCACGGTGTTCCTAGGGAGGAAACCTATCTTCACTGTGGGAACCTACAATGCAGACTTCGTGGAGAATGCCCGCAATATGGAAAAGCTCCTCCAGTATAATGCGGAGCACTGTCGCCTGGTTAAGGAATTTACCCAGTGGCTTTACAATGGGGAAATTTATGGGCTCGGGATTTTGAAAACCTCTTTTGTTACGGAAACTCAGCCCCGGACTACCATTGTCCAGGACCCACTCACCGGCAACCCTTTTAAAACCCGCACAGCGAGGACTGTTTACCAGGGCAACAAGGTTGAGAACATTGACCCGTTTATGTTCTTCCCTGACCCCAGGGTGCCTATGCTGGATGTTGCCCAAAAAGGGGAGTTTGTCTATTGGCGGAGCTTCGTCGGGAAGTTCACCCTCCAGCGGGCAGGTGAAACTTATGCCTGGCTTGACCACATCAAGGGAATGTCCACGCCCCACTCTGGGAATCCATCACTTCGCAACCTAGCGGCCAATGGGAATGACCTGAATCTCCAATACGACTTCTCGACTATTGACCAGGGTTCTCCTTGGGTTCAGATAGATGAGGGCACCGTGGAGCTGATTCCGGAGGAGATAGGGCTTGACCTCCCTGGGGTTGACCCAAAGAAGCCCTATAAGTTCCTGGTCACCCTGGCCAATGAATCTCAGTTCATCCGGTTTGAGCTTTTCTCCCCTGACCACCAACAGCATCCTGTTGTGGTTAATGAGCCCTATGCCCTGGGCAATGGCTTTGGGAACTGTGGTATTTCGGACTACCTGGCTCCGTTCCAGAACTCTATCTCCTGGTTCCTCAACTCCCATATCTTCAACGTCAAGGGCGTTGTAAATAATAGCTTTATCTATGACCCCTCGATGGTGGAGGAAAAAGACCTCAAGAGTGATAAACCGGGGAAGCTCATCCGGATGAAGCCTAGGGCTTTCGGTGTAGACCTGAATACCTACTTCAAGCAGATTGTGGTGAGTGATGTTACCTCTGGCCACGTTGGGGATATGCAGAACCTTATGCGGATTGCTAATGATATCTCCGCCATTACTGATAATATGCGGGGTCAGCAGGATTCCGGTGGGAGAAAGACCGCCACCGAGATTCGTGCCACCATCGAGGCCGCGTCCTCCCGTCTGGCCTCCCACGCGCAGTTCATCTCCGGGGCAAGTGTATCCCAGTTGGGTAAACAGATGTCCCTGAATCTGCAACAGTTCCTCTCTGAGGATTTCTGCATCCAGGTGATTGGGGATGATGGTTCCTCTTTCCCAGTGAGCATCAACCCTGAATCCGTGGTTGGGGATTTCTACTTCCCAGTCCACGATGGTTCTCTGCCACTTGACAAGGTTGCCCTGTTTGACATCTGGCAGCAGGCCTTGACCTTTGTGGCTGGAAATCAAGCTCTTGCCCAGCAATATGACGTGGGTAGGATATTTGAATTTGTTGCCCGGCTGGGTGGTGCAGAGAACATTGACCAGTTCCGCCTCAATCATATGCCAAATGACCAGGTACTTGCCCAAGTGCAGGCAGGTAATCTTGTCCCTGTAGGAGATATTGCCAATGCTACACAAGCTTTTTAGTTGGTGGCGTGGACGTCGGCTGAGGGGGAGTCTTCTCTCCCTGGCCAAAGGGCGTTCCCAGCCGTTTAGCAAAACCGAGATGGAAATGTTGGTTGGACTTCTGACTGACAAAAGATTTCCTCTTTTTCTGGAACTTCTGGAGTTGACAGTCTCGGATAAACTTTATATATATTCTAGTATAGATATTTCCACGGACGATGGTCGTGTGAGAGCTATCAAGATTCAAAACTATACACAAGGGGTTCTGAGTGTTCGTGACCTTGTGGAGAGTTTAATCGCCCAGGCTGAGACCCAGAACTCTCACCTGGAGGAAGATAAGGAATAGGCAATATGAGTGAAATAGAGAATGGAAACCAGGAAGCCACTGCTCCCGCAGGGAACTCGGTGGATGATATCCTGGCAACATTTGACCTAGAGTTCGGTTCGGAATCCCAGACCCCTTCTCAGAGCACCCCTCCCTCCGAGGGAAGCTCTTCTGAGACCCAGGGAGAGGAGAATTCCGAGCCCTCTAGCCCGGCATCAGACACCTCTTCGGAGGGCTCTAGTTCTACAGGTGCTGAGTCCACCGACTCAAACGGTTCAACCAGTTCTACAGCTACTTCTCCTGTAGAACCCACGAGCACCACCCAAGAGGGAGCGGCAGGACAACAGCAGGGAACCCCCAATGGGAAACCTGCTGGCCCTGCCCCGTCTGATGCTGAGCTTAGAACTTTGATGATGCAGATACTGCAAAATCAGCAGAATCTGCAGAGTCAAAAAGAGCCGAAAGGGAAACCCAACAAAGGGGAACCTGAGGAGGACGAGGACACCAAGGTATTTGCTGAGAGGAAACCTCAAGACTATACCTACAATATTTCTCCTAAGCTCTATGCTGGCTTATTTGGCCAAGACGCAACTGAGGAAGAACGGATTGCGTGTTTACAGGCTTTTGCCTCGGGGATTTCAATGACTGTTCACAACAACATTCTGAAGTCTTTGGGCTCCTGGACAAAGGAACAATTCCAGGCCATTCCACGTGCGGTGGACTATCTGGTATCTCACAGGGAAAAGGAAACCTCCTCCCGGAACACTATCCGAGAGGACTTTTTCAAGACTTTCCCTGAGCTCAACAAACCTGAACTTACTCCCATTATCCGGAGTACCATCCAGGGTGTTGCTCAAGAAACAGGTGCCAAGGTCTGGAATACCCAGGTGAAAAACCTCGTCGGGCAGAGGGTTAAACAGCTCCTTGCGGCATATGCCCAGAGTGCTGGTTTTGTTCCCACCCCTGCGAAGAATCCACCTGCCCTGACTCCTGCGAGCCCTGCCCCAGCGAAGGCCACAACCCCAGACCCGAACTCCACAGATGCAATTTTGGATGTTTTGAATTCTGATTATTAACTTTACTAAGGAGAACCAAAAATGGCTATTACTGGCTTAAGAACTACGGAGAATTTCAGTCCTGCTGAAGTTCGTCCTAAGGACTGGCGAGAGGGCATCCTCCTCCAGTACCCGAATGGAGAGTTTCCGCTTTTTGCGCTGACCTCTAAGATGAAGAAAGAATCTGTAACTGACCCGGAATTTAACTGGTTTGAAAAGCGCCTTGATGCGCGTCGCCTCCAGGTAAATGGTGCAGTTGCCTCGACGAGTACCAAGGCTGTTACCGTTGCTAAAGACGCTAAGGTTGTTGTCAAAGGGACGCTGTTGTACAATGAGGCCACCAAGGAAATCCTCCAGGTTGAGGCTGACCCGACATCAGATACGGCTTTGACCCTGACCCGTGGTGTTGCAGGCTCGACCGCCGTCAACATTGGGGATAAGAACCAGCTCCTGGTCATCGGCACGGCTTTTGAAGAAGGCTCCCTGCCACCGACTGGACAGGCTTATGACCCGTTCAAACGGTATAATTATACTCAAATCTTCCGTCGCACGCTGGAAATGACTGGCACGGCTAAGGAAACGGAGCTGAGAACTGGGGATGCCCTGAAAGAGGCCAAGCGCGAGGCACTGGAATACATCTCCATTGATATTGAGCGTTCGTTCTGGTTTGGTAAGAGATTCCAGGATACGTTCAATGGCAAGCCGAGACGCTTTATGGGTGGTATTCTGGACCAGCTGCCTGCTGAAAATATCTTCGATGCCTCCGCTAAAACGGATGGCGTGAGCTACGATGACTTGGAAAGCTGGATGAAAGACCTCTTCAAGTATGGCTCATCTGAGAAGATGGTGTTCTGTGGGGACTTGGCCCTGTTGACCATTCAGAAAATCATTCGTCAATCTGAGGGTTCAACCTGGCGCTGGGAACCGAGCACGAAAGAGTATGGTATGACGGTATCTCGTCTGACCACTCCGTTCGGTACGCTGGTGTTCAAGACCTGCCCGCTGTTTAGCCAGAGCACTTCTTCCGGCCTGGATACAGCTTCCCCGGTCTATGGTTTTGACTCCTACGCGTTTGTGTTGGATATGGCTCACGTTAAGTATGTCTACCTGCGCAATCGTGACTTGAAGTATGAACCGAACTTGACCGAGGTCGGAATGGACGGTGAGAAATCTGGGTACATTGCCGAATGCTCAATCAAGATTGAACAGCTGGAAGACCACGGACTTATCAAGAACCTGGCCAAAGCCAAAGAGCGGGTTTACAAGACCGAGGCTGTTGGTGCGGCATCTGGCGGCGCTGGCGCCTAATTCCGGTTTGGTTTGAAGCCCTGAGGTTCGTGAGGCCCAGGGCTTCTTTTGTGTTTTCATTTGGAAAGGGGACGGCTTATGTCTGATATAACTTGGCAAGAATTCTTTGATATGGTGTTGCTTGAGGCAAACAAGGGAGATACCCTGAAAGACGTCATCCCGGGGAAGGTTTTCCAGGCTGTCCGCTCGTTGGAACAGAACTGGAGTTATAAATGGAATGAAAAGCTCTTGGAATTTCAAATTGACCAGACCCTAGACAATCCGAACATTCTGGAACTTCCCGAGGACTTCAAGTCGGTTATCACCCTGAACATCTCAACCTCGGACTTCTCCTCCTGTATGGATACTCTCCAGGCCCTTGACCCGGAAAGCTTTGCCCTGAGTGGTGGAGGTTCGGATGCCTGGGGATATTGGATTCAGAATGTTCGGTGGCTCTGGCTCCCAAATGGTATCCAGGACAAGACTCGAGGGTTCCTCTGGTATAATGCGTTCACGCTGAAAAGTGAAATGGTCGGGGAGAGAACCTCACCTATTCTGAAGTATGGCCAGGAAGCTTTGCTTGGGTTGACTATGCAGAACCTTGCTGCTTTTTGCCGGGAGCCTGCCTGGAGAGAACTTTATGGCCCGCTGACAGAACTCGGCATCAAGACTCTGCACGTTGCAGATGCTGAACTTCGTCGAGCCACGGACACGGGAACGTTTGGAGGTTTGGATGGCTGAGACGGATAAACCTTGCAGCCCTTGGGACCCAATCAGTCCTAGGGGCTTTTCCGGGAGGGAAGTTGGAAAGTCCTCCGGGTTTCCAGTGCTTGTGAATCTGCTTCCCGGCACGGACACGAGCTGGAGAAACATTCAGGCAGACCTCCCCCATTGTTTCTCTGAGGAACAGAAGACTGAGTATCTGAGGTGTATCGACAAGCCGGTCTGCGTGGATGAGGGGCTTTTCAATATTACTATCGTGCTGAATAGGGATGACTTTGTGGGCTGGTTCAGAACAGAGACCCGAGTGCAATGGATTCTCAGAGCGTTAGCCAAAAGTGGATTCTTGGCAGATACCCAACAAAGTCTGTTGACCTCCCTGCGGGATGCTCTTTTTGGCTCAGAGATTCTAGACATCAATGCTGTGCACTATCTCTACGGGCAGACTGAAATGAAGAATCTTGACAGCGTGGTTCTTTCTACCTATACTGAGCTCAGTGATGGATTGAAAGGGAAAGAAAGCTTTGTGCTTTTGGGTACTAAGGATATCCGTGAGGCAGCTAGGATTGTGGCAGATTACTACACGATGGCCAAGCAGATTATTGAGCAAGGGGAGAGGATTGAGGTTGGGGACTTGATGAAAGCCCTGCCTAATATCAAACCAGAGACCCTGCTCAGGGCTAGCGAGAGTTCTGTTTGGACTTCCCTGCTGGAAAGAGGTTCTGAGGGGCTGGACTGCGGGGCATCTAGGGCTTTGGCTATTGAGACCGCTTTTGTTGAAAGCCTGCTTGCTCGGGGACTTTGCTTGCTCCGGGTATCTAAGCCAATCACCTCCCGGGTGCTTTCCTCTGACATCCTGCAAACGTTTCAACGAATTAAATCAACAGCTACCTGTAATATTTCCACCGAGTTGCTTGTCGCTTTCGGCTATGGAATTTCAGGTTATGGTATAGGAGAATATGGGTTATGAAAAAGAATTCTGTAAGTTGCTGTGGCACTCTTGAAGCTATTGACCTGAAGACAGGGAAAACAGTTTTCAAAGTTCACAATATGTTTGTGCAAACTGGCCTGAATGAAATTGCCAAGTTTGTCTCAAAGAAATCTCCCACTGCACCAAGCCACATTGCAGTTGGGACTTCCAACGTCGCTCCGAGTTTGGCGGATGTAGGACTGAAAGGCTCCCAGCTCGCAAGGATTGCCTTTGAGGGGGTTGAACAGACCAACGGCACGGTGAAGTTCACTGCCACCTTTGCGGCTGGTGTTGGCACTGGTGTTTGGGAAGAAACAGGGATTTTCACTGCCGCGAGTGGTGGTATTCTCTTCAGCCGTGCGGTTACGGGAACCTACACCAAAAAGGATAAGGATGAAATTAAAATCATTTGGACTTATCAATTCAACGATGCCTCTGCGGCATAAGGAGGAAAGATGGACAGAACTGTTACTGGTAAGGTAGAAGTCTGGGAAGAGTCCCTGGGTGAGGGGAAGCTCCTTGCCCGGGGAGCTAACAGGGTAGTTACTGATGGGTTGGTGCTTTTGGCGCAAAGAATTCTCGAGGGGAATACCGTGAAACTTCCCTCGGAATTTCGCCTAGGAGATTCTGCTGCCATCACCACCGACTCGATGACTGGCCTCCAGGGGTCTACGGTTGCCACGATTCCCTGCACAGTGGAAAGGCGGAGCAATGTGCTCTCCTGGATGGGTACGTTTACCTACACTGGCCAAGGGACTAAAGACTGCCTGGAGATTGGACTTTTCCAGTCCCAGGCAGATGGCAATACTATGCTGGCACGGTTCTTACCCCTCCAGCAATTCACAATCAAGAACGGGGTTCCTATTCGGGTAACCTGGGAAATTAAAGTAGGAGAATAGAAGATGGACGGATATGAGAAGACTCCCACGCTTGGGCTGAATAAACCTGAAAAAGGGGACTTTGACTGGGATTTACCTTTGAATGAAAACTGGGATATCCTTGACAGGGTTGGCGGTGCTCAGCTCCCGCTGTTAGCTACCATTGATTTGGACTATAAGCTTTCCGGGGCTGCGGCTATCGGTTGGGCATTGGCAGGGTCAACGCTGAGTGGGAATACCTATGACTCGCTCTGGATTTCTATGAAAGCGGCCTATGATAGAAGTACTGCAGCAGATGAAACACATTATAATAAGACCTATTCGGTGAGGACTGACGCTGTTACCGGATGGAGATTTGTTACTAATGACGTATATAACGAGGCATTATCTGCCCTGGGTGATTCCTTAGGGCACGTGCTAGATACTAATGCAAAAACTATTCAACTTAGAGCTAGTGGGTATACTTATGATTTACCTACACAAGATACTAGATATATTGGCAATATATGGGATGAAACCCTGCCTAATGTTAAAGGAGAGTTCTATGTTTCCAATGTAACTCAGGATTTTAATGGGCAACAAGCTGGTGCTAGTAAAACAAAAGGAATGTTTAAGTTTAATCAAACTGGCGGTACCACAGGTGCTGCGTGGAATCCAGCCGGTGGTATCTTTACACTGGATGGAAGTACCCTTAATACCAGTGGCACAGGTAAATCCCCCTATGCTGATAACGCCCGGGTTCGCCCGCAAAGTAAAAACCTCCTGCGTTACTACAAGGTCGGCAACACTATTACCAATGTGGAGAATATTGATGTCGGAACTATTCTTAATTCCATCTCTGATATGGTTCACGCGAGCGAGTTTGTGGAAACTAAGAGAATTGTAAC
>ENA-ORSB01002138-ORSB01002138.1-human-gut-metagenome-genome-assembly--contig:-NODE-2138-length-16410-cov-3.375237_pt1 | contig 16410 bp, 9 predicted proteins | sample MGYA00242180_ERZ509144 | MGnify/ENA primary metagenome ERZ509144 (study PRJEB26280, sample SAMEA2338661) | human gut metagenome | biome: human gut; feature: human-associated habitat; material: faeces...
CCTCCGGCTCTTTTACTTTATAATGAGAAATCTTCAACTGCTTACCGTAAACATTATGATTCACATATTCTCCTTGAATTTCAAGAAGTTCTCCTTCATTAATATAGTTCAGACTTCCCACGCATGTCACTTCACCATCATCATGTTCAATATGGAATACTGTATACCCATTATCAGAATTTCTATATACAATATGACTCACATACCCTGTAACTGTTTCCACACTTTTTCCTCTCTCTTCTTGTATCTTTTCCTATTTATATGCAGAAAAAGGGTGTGTTCCTAATATACACACCCCTTGTAATTGAATCTTCTTCTCTAAGAATCTGACACTTCAAATTCTTTTTCAGAATTCTTTCTCTTAAAACTCTTTTCTTCCACTCATAAATTCCACAAACTGTCCGGTACCAATTGCAACGACTTTCATCGGATCCTCCGCTGTCATCGTATTAATTCCTGTTCTCTCTTCGATCAATTCTTCCAACCCGCGAAGAAGTGCTCCTCCTCCGGTAAGAACAATTCCACGATCAAGGATATCTGCCGACAACTCTGGCGGAGTCTGCTCAAGTACTCCGATTACAGCTTCTACAATCTGTCCTGTAGATTCTCTCAAAGCTTCTTCTGTCTCGGATGAAGTCACCGTAACTGTCTTCGGAAGCCCTGTTACCAGATTACGCCCTCTGACTTCCATCTTCTCTTCCTCTACAAGTGGATAAGTCGTTCCAATCTTAATCTTGATATCTTCTGCCGTTCTTTCTCCAATCAGAAGATTGTGTTTCTTTCTCATATAGCGTACGATTGCTTCATCGAAATCATCACCCGCTATCTTAATTGATGTATTCACAACTGTTCCACCCAACGAAATAACTGCAATATCTGCTGTACCGCCACCGATATCAACAATCATATTTCCACAAGGCTTTGAAATATCTATCCCTGCTCCTATTGCTGCTGCCACAGGTTCTTCAATCAGATGAACTTCTCTTGCTCCGGCTGCAAATGTAGCCTCTTCCACTGCTTTTTTTTCTACTTCTGTAACACCACTTGGTACACAGATACTGATTCTCGGCTTCTTAAATGTACGTTTTCCCAGAGCTTTCTGAACAAAATACTTAATCATCTTCTCCGTCACGGTATAATCAGAGATTACTCCTTGTCTGAGTGGTCTTACCGCAATAATATTTCCCGGTGTTCTTCCAAGCATCAGACGTGCTTCTTCACCAATTGCCTTGATCACATTCGTATCACGATCAAATGCGACAACTGATGGTTCTTTCAGAACAACCCCTTTTCCTTTCACATATACCAGTACACTGGCTGTCCCCAAATCTATTCCAAGATCTACTGACATCATAATTTCTATATCTCCCTTCTAAAACGCTCTTTTGCTGTTCTCAGCAATCTACTCTGCAAATAAACAACTTTGTCTGTTACTGATTCCAGCATTCTCTTTCCTCAATCAAGTGTCTTTTTTCCCTTGAAGGGGTTTATCGTTACTGTTTTTTCACTCTTGCTGTTATCAATATTATGTAACCAAAACAGTAATGTTTTATCATCCGCATACTTTAGTATAATAGACTTCGCTTAAAATAGAAAGGCATTTTTTGCATATATTTTACGACTTTTTTCGACTTTTTTTCGTCTTTATTTCTCCAATATAGACGCAATATATTTCCCTGTATAAGAATCTGGATTCTTTGCGATCTCTTCCGGAGTACCACTTGCCACAACAGTTCCTCCTCGATCTCCTCCTTCTGGTCCAATGTCAATAATATAGTCTGCCGTCTTAATCACATCCAGATTATGTTCGATTACAATTACTGTATTTCCATCCCCGGAAAGTCTGCGGAGAATCTCTGTTAATTTATGCACATCTGCAAAATGAAGTCCTGTCGTAGGTTCATCCAGAATATATACCGTTTTTCCGGTACTGCGTTTGCTAAGTTCTGTCGCAAGTTTAATTCTCTGTGCCTCGCCACCTGAAAGCTCTGTAGAAGGCTGTCCCAAACGAATATACGACAATCCGACATCTCTCAGCGTCTCCATCTTTCTTCGAATACTTGGCACGTTTTCGAAGAAATCTACCGCTTCTTCCACTGTCATATTCAATACATCATAAATATTTTTCCCTTTATAGCGTACTTCCAGAGTCTCACGATTGTAACGCTTTCCACCACAGACCTCACATGGAACATAAACATCCGGAAGAAAATGCATCTCGATTTTCAGGATTCCGTCTCCTGCACATGCTTCGCAACGTCCCCCTTTAACATTAAAGCTAAACCGTCCTTTCTTGTATCCACGTGCTTTTGCATCCGGCGTTCCTGCAAACAAATCTCGGATCAAATCAAACACGCCTGTATAAGTGGCAGGATTTGACCGTGGCGTCCTTCCGATTGGTGACTGGTCGATATTAATCACTTTGTCAACCTGCTCTAGCCCTTCTATTCTCTTATGTTTTCCAGGGATTGTTCTTGCCCGGTTCAAGTCTCTTGCAAGTCTTTTATATAAAATCTGATTCACAAGAGAACTTTTCCCCGATCCAGACACTCCTGTTACACAAGTCATAACTCCCAAAGGGAATTTTACATCAATGTTCTTGAGATTATTCTCTTGTGCACCGACTACCTTCAGATAACCTGTCGGCTTCTTTCTTTCTGTCGGAACCGGAATCCTGATTTTTCCACTCAAATACGCTCCTGTGACAGAATTTGGATTTTTCATAATTTCCTGTGCATTTCCCACAGCAACAACCTGACCGCCATGTTCTCCTGCCCCCGGACCGATATCTACTATATAATCCGCTGCCAGCATCGTATCTTCATCATGTTCTACTACAATCAATGAATTTCCAAGATCACGCAGATGTTTCAGCGTCGCAAGAAGTTTATCATTATCTCTTTGATGAAGTCCGATACTCGGCTCATCCAGAATATATGCAACTCCGACCAGACCTGATCCAATCTGTGTTGCAAGTCGAATTCTCTGTGCTTCTCCACCGGAAAGTGTTCCTGTCGCACGCGCAAGCGTCAGATAATCCAGACCGACATCCATCAAAAAACTGATTCTTGCTTTGATCTCTTTCAGAATCTGATTACCAATCAACTGCTGTGTCTCTGTCAATTGAAGTTCATCTAAAAATTTCTGAAGCCGTTCTATAGAAAGTGTTGTCACTTCTGAAATATTCTTATCTCCAACTGTTACAGCTAAAGCCCCCGGCTTCAAGCGCTGTCCTTTACAGGCTGAACATGGTGTAATATTCATAAATGTCTCATATTCTGCTTTCATCGTCTGAGAACCTGTCTCACGGTAACGACGTTCCACATTCTTGATCAATCCTTCAAATGCAACCGGATAAATCCCTTCGCCTCTCTGACCTTTATAATAAACCTTCACTTCTTTTCCATCTGTTCCATAAATCAAAACATCATGGATTTCTTTCGGATAGTCCTCAAAAGGGGTGTCCAGATCAAAATGATATTCTTTACACAGTGCATCCAGAATTGCACGGGTGAAGCTGCTCTTGTCTGTACAGGACTGCCATCCTAAAACTGCAATCGCACCTTGATTAATAGACAACGACGGATCCGGAATCATCAGTTCTTCTGAAAATTCCATTTTGTATCCAAGTCCAAAACATTCCGGGCAAGCACCAAATGGATTGTTAAAAGAAAAACTGCGTGGTTCAATCTCATCAATACTGATCTCACAGACAGGACAGGAAAAACTCTGACTGAAATTCAGAGATTCTCCATCGATCACGTCAACAACAAGCAGACCTTCTGCGAGCTCAAGTACATTTTCGACAGAATCTGTCAGTCGCTTTTCAATTCCAGGTTTTATCACAAGACGATCCACAATAATTTCAATATTATGTTTAACATTCTTATCCAGTGCAATCTCTTCCGAAAGCTCATACATATTGCCATCCACACGAACACGAACATATCCACTCTTTTTTGCACGTTCGAAAAGCTTTGCATGTGTTCCTTTTCTTCCACGTACAACAGGTGCCAAAAGCTGTATCTTCGTTCTCTCCGGAAGCGCCATGATCTGATCCACCATCTGATCTACCGACTGTTTTGCAATCTCACGACCACATTTCGGGCAATGAGGAATTCCAACTCTCGCATATAATAATCGAAAATAATCATAAATCTCCGTAACAGTTCCAACTGTGGAACGTGGATTGTGGTTCGTTGATTTCTGATCGATAGAAATTGCAGGTGAAAGCCCTTCGATACTTTCTACATCCGGTTTCTCCATCTGACCAAGAAACTGTCTTGCATAGGAAGACAGTGATTCCATATAACGTCTCTGACCCTCTGCATAAATTGTATCAAATGCAAGGGAAGATTTTCCAGAACCGCTAAGTCCCGTCAAAACAACCAGTTCATTTCTTGGGATATCTACATCTATATTCTTCAGGTTATTTTCATTCGCGCCTCGTATCTTAATGTACTGTCTGGCGTCCATTTTCTTACCCATTTTGTAATCTCCTATTCCATATCATTGAGCATCTTTTTTAATTCAACAAGCTTATCACGAAGCTCTGCCGCTGCCTCAAAGTTCAATTCCGCTGCTGCCTTCTTCATCTGTTTCGTCAGATCCGCGATCAGTTTCTCCAGTTCTTTCTGGCTCATGGACTCCGGATCTTTTTCAAGCCGCATCTCTTCTGCCGCAACCTTTTTAGAGATACTGATCAGATCACGCACTGACTTCTGAATCGTCTTCGGCGTGATTCCATGCTCTTCATTGTATCTCATCTGAATCTCACGACGACGCTGTGTCTCATCGATCGCCAGCTGCATTGATTCTGTAATCTTATCTGCATACATGATTACATGTCCTTCTGCATTACGCGCTGCACGACCGATTGTCTGAATCAGCGAAGTCTCTGAACGAAGGAATCCTTCTTTATCTGCATCAAGGATTGCAACAAGAGTGATTTCCGGAATATCAAGTCCTTCTCTCAAGAGGTTAATCCCAACCAACACATCAAACACATCCAGACGCATATCTCGGATGATCTCCGTACGTTCAAGTGTATCAATATCCGAATGAAGATATTTTACACGGATTCCTACTTCACGCATATAATCTGTCAAATCTTCTGCCATACGCTTTGTCAGCGTTGTGACAAGGACTTTATTCTTCTTACTGATCTCTTTGTTCACTTCACCGATCAGATCATCAATCTGTCCTTCTACCGGCCGCACTTCAACTTCCGGATCCAGAAGTCCTGTCGGGCGGATTACCTGTTCTGCTCGAAGAAGTTCATGATCCTTCTCATATTCTCCCGGTGTCGCAGACACAAACATCACCTGATTGATCTTACTTTCAAACTCATCAAAGTTAAGTGGTCGGTTATCCTTCGCAGATGGCAGGCGGAATCCATAATCTACCAATGTCTGCTTTCTCGACTGGTCTCCGTGATACATTCCACCAATCTGCGGGATTGTCTTATGTGACTCATCAATCATCATAATAAAATCATCCGGGAAATAATCGATCAATGTATACGGAGCCTGTCCCGGTCGAAGCCCTGCCAAATGTCTGGAATAATTCTCAATTCCGGAACAAAATCCAGTCTCCTTAAGCATCTCAATATCAAAATTCGTTCGCTCCGCAATACGCTGTGCCTCTAAAAGCTTATCATTTCTCTTAAACTCTTTGACACGTTCTTCTAATTCTTCTTCAATATCTGCCACCGCACGTTTGATATTCTCACGGTCAACCACGTAATGAGATGCCGGAAAGATTGCTACATGTTTCAGTTCGTCCTTCACTTCTCCTGTCAAAATATCAATCTCTGAGATCCTGTCTATCTCGTCTCCAAAGAATTCCACACGAATCGCTGTGTCACTCTCATATGCCGGAATGATTTCCAAAACATCTCCACGCACACGAAATGTACCACGGTGGAAATCCATATCATTACGATCATACTGGATCTCAATCAGCTTTGCCATTACTTCATCACGATCTTTGATCATACCCGGACGCAAAGAAACTACCATGTTCTGGTAATCTACCGGGTTACCCAGCCCATAGATACAAGATACACTTGCAACAATGATCACATCTCTTCGCTCCATCAGTGACATAGTTGCGGAGAGTCTAAGCTTATCAATCTCGTCATTGATGGACGAATCCTTGGCAATATATGTGTCTGAAGATGGAACATATGCTTCCGGCTGATAATAGTCGTAGTAGGATACGAAATACTCAACATGGTTGTGCGGAAAAAACTCTTTCATCTCCGCATACAGCTGCGCCGCAAGAATTTTGTTCGGCGCCATAATCAGCGTCGGCTTCTTCATCTCCTCAATGATTTTGGCCATGGTAAAGGTCTTGCCCGAACCGGTAACGCCCAGCAGAACTTGATTTCTCTCGCCTCTTCTCAGGCCGTCGCACAGTTGCCTGATTGCTTCCGGCTGGTCTCCCGACGGCTCAAACGGGCTGACCACTTCAAATTGATTGCTCATAGAGGTATATATAGCGCCGCCTGCCCCCAAAAGTCAATAGATATAAAAACCAGCCAGTCCCTGCTTTAGCCGTTTTTCTTCTCAGTTTTAATATTTCCCTTACTGTACAGTTTTTTTCGCACTGGTTCTTACATTCCTGTATTCCTTACCCTTGCGAACAATCCGGACTGCTGAAAAAAAAGGGTCGTTTAAAATCAACAGAACTGTTTCTTTATTTTTATAATACAATCAATCAGTTAAAAAAACGTAAATAAAACTAAAGATGTATATTTTAAACGACCCCAAAAAATCAGCACGACACACTCCAAAAAACAAAGGCAACCTATATCAAAGGACAAAACCATGAACAAAAATATCTTACTGGCAGGAACCGCTATTTGCTTGTTAAGTATGGCCTCAATTGTCCATGCCCAGACAACAAATAATGAGGAAGACACTTTTGAATCCATTCAGTTTAATAAAGGAACCGGATGGATTGCCAGCGATGAATCCGGATCAAGCTATACCCAAATCAATTACCTGACAAATAGCGACCTTACCACTCTGCAAAACAGTATCAATATGATTGGCAATACCGCTTATGCCACCGCGGCCAATCTGCGTACCACACAGGAAGACGCTACCACAGCCAAAACTCAGGCGTCCGAAGCCAAAACAGCCGTCGACAATTTGAGCAAAACTGTTGAAAGCGAGTTGGCACTCAAAGCCGATACCACCACGGTTACCGAACTGTCCAATCGCATCACCACAAATGAAGGAAAAATTGACCAAAACAGCAATGACATTGCCGCTCTTGAAGAAGAACAAGACGAACAAAATACAAAAATAAACAACATATCTTCCGGCACCACATACTCTGGAACCGGGCTGGAAGCCAACGTCAGAAATACGGCAACTTCCGTCTTTAACAGCAACCTGAATACGGCGCTGGAAAGTGGCGGACAAATTTATACCTTCACCAACAACCGCATTAACATCGGCATAGAAACGGCCCTTGAAAGCGGCGGTTCCATAAAGTCAGCCATAGACAAAGCCACAGACACAAGCGAAGGCATCGGCAACGGCCATGATAACCTTGTCAGCGGCGACCAGGTTTATGATGCCATCAATAATGCCAAAACCGAAATTTCCGACACCATCGGCAGCACGGCCGAAGAAGTCGCCAACACGGCAATTTCCGACGCTCTTAAAGAAGAAGGCAGCATTACGCAGGCCATAAATCAGGCAACGAAAGACCTTGCCTCAGGCGACACCATCCAAAACGCCGTCAGCGAACAGGTTTCTTCCGCGATTGAAGAAGGCAATTTCGCCACCAAAGACGACATTACGCAGGCCATATCCGACAGCGTAGCCGAGGGCGGGACAATTGATACGGCCATCAACGATGCCGTCACGGAAGCCGGCAGCAACTATGCCACCAAAGAAGATTTGGCCGGCCTGGCTTCGGGTGAAGAAATGCAAAACGCGATAAGTGATGCCGTTAATACGGCCACCGAAGGACTTGCCTCTGAAGAGTACGTCAACAGTGCCGTTGACTCTGCCAAAACCGAAATCAGTAATTCTCTGGAAGGCTATGTTACCGACGGCGAATTAAATGACGCCGTCGCTGGCGCGGTCGGCTCCGCAACCGGTGCTCTGGAAACGCAAATCGCCGACAAAGTCTCCAAAGACGATATGAACAGTGCCATTTCGGAAGCAACCACCGGCCTGGCCAGTGAAAGCTACGTTGACAGTACCGTTGCCGGAGCCACCGAAGGTCTGCTGGACAAAGATACCGCCGACGGCCTGTATGCATCAAAAAACGATCTGAACAACTACGCCACCAAAGACGAGTTAAACAACAAAGCTGACGCTTCCGATGTATACAACAAAACCGAAGCCGACAATAAATTTGTCAGCAAGGACAATCTGGATACGATTAAGAATGAAATATCCGCAGAACTGGACGGGCAATACGTTTCTCAGGACGAACTGGCCTCAACCGTCCAGAATACCATTACCGACCAGCTGGACGATACGGTCAGCAGCGCTGTCAGCGACGAAATCAACAAGCAGACTGAAAAGCTGGAACAAACCGTAACTGACAATGTCATGGGCGGTCTGGATAAAACCTTTGCCAGCGATGAAGAACTCACTGCCGTCAAAGACGAACTGCAGGGCAGCATTAACGATGTCGCCGAAGATGTAACCGAACTTGGCGGGCGCCTGGATACGGCAGAAACGGATATTGACAATCTGCAAAGCGACATGGCTGCGGTTAAAGACGACATCAGCGGCTTGCAGGATACCGTTGCCAACCTGGATAACACCTACGCAACGGATAAAGAGCTGCAAAGTACCAAAGACGAATTGCAGGGAAATATTGATAAAGTTTCCGGCGAGCTGGCCAGCACCAGCGAAAAAGTCGGCAACTTGGAAAACTCCCTCTCTGACACAAATGAAAAAGTCGGCAATCTGGAAACATCGCTTTCTGATACCAACAAAAAAGTTGACAGCCTTGAGAGCAGCCTGGCGGACAAAGCCGACACGTCTTATGTAAACGAACAGCTGGCCGGCAAAGCCGATGCTTCCGACGTAACGGCGCTGGAAGATGAACTGGGCAAAACCAACCAAACCGTCTCCGATTTAAACGGCAAGCTGGAAACCACCGACCAAAATGTGGCCAACCTTGAAAGCGAACTCAACAAAACCAACGAAACGGTTACGGCCTTAGACGGGGAGCTGGAAAAAACCAACACCGCCGTCGCCGGCAACACTGCCGCCATCACTGCCAATGCTGACGCCATTGACAATCTGGAAAGCGGCAAAGCGGATAAAACAGAGCTTGAGCAGGCCAAAACCGAACTGTCCGGCCAGATTAACGACATCACCAAAGAAGGCGGTGCGATAGACACGGCGGTAAATACGGCCAAAGACGAATTAAACGGCACGATTTCCGATACCAAAACTGAACTGCAAGGCAACATAAACACCGCTAAAACCGAGCTGGAAGGCAATATTGCAGACAGCCTGCAGGAGAGCAAAGACTACACCGATTCCCAATTATCAACGGTTGAAGAAAACATCTTTGCCAAAGCCGATGAAAAATACGTTACCAACGAAGGGCTTGACGAAAAAGTTCAAAACTCGGTTGACAATACTATCGGCACCCGGGTTGAAGATACCGTCAATAAGACGGTCGGCGACATCAGCCAGCTCGGCGTCGGCAACAAAAACCTGTCTAATGGTTCTGAGGATGCGCCGGAAACGATTGTTGAGGCCATCAACAACATAGACCAGTCCCTGGGCACTATTCACGGCCTCGCCGACAAACTGGGCGACCAGCATCAGGGCAACCTGGCCGACGGTACCACGGTGGAAGATCATCTGACATCTTTGGATTCTGCCATCGGCAACCGCGATAACTATACCAACGCCAACGGTTCCAATAACTATCTCGCCACAGCCGGTGCAGACATTTCCACCGCCATCAGCGAAATCGCCTCCAACATCGGTACGGCAGAAGATTTGGGTACCGCACAAAACGGCGTATCATCAAGCAATACGGTCAATCAAAACATTGCCGCAGTCAATACCGCCATCGGCAACACCTCAAAACTGGCCAACACGCATTACGTCTCCGGCGCCGCCAATCTAACCGACGCCGTTGCCGGATTGGATAACCAAATTCACAATTTGGATTCTCGCTATTACCAGTTAAGCGGTGACATTAATGATCTGCGCGATGACTTCAATGCCGGTATGGCCACCATGTCTGCCATGACGGCTCTGGTGCCGAATGCCCGCGCCACCGGCAACACGCAGCTTTCTTTCGGTACAGGCATGTACGAAGGCGAAACGGCAATGGCGCTCGGCGGCTTCCACTGGATAAACGACAACGTTCTGTTAAATGTCGGTGCCGCCTGGGGCAGCGCGGATACGGCCTATCGTATGGGAATAACCTATTCCTGGTAAAGCTGATTCTTAACAAAAAAACGGAAGCACAATGCTTCCGTTTTTTATGTTTTTTCTGTTTTCACGCCACGGCATACGCATGTTTTTCCGCATCGTAATGCAGCCTTTTCCGACTGCCGTTTTCGTCTGCAAAAAAGATTTCCGGCACATTTTCAACCCGAAACGCCGCAACCGCTTCACCATTGGAAAATAAAGCCTCAAACACCAGACATGAACCGTCGTTTTGTTCGGCGCGGAGAAATCGTGTTTCATCAACGCGATACGCGTCGCAAAAACTGTCGTACTCGGCCGCGTCAATACTCTCTCCGCCATCAAGCGCAACGTATTTCGCCTCGCCCCAAAAATCGGACATCATTTCATCTCCCGCCGCAACGCCGGCAATCCCCGAAACTTTGCCAAGCAGGCCCGGCTCTGCAACCCGCAGCATTTTTGCTTTTTTGCTATAGAAAAACACTAACGCGTCATCAACCGCCTCGCCTAAAATCAGCCCTTTGGGATAAGCCGCACTATACAGACAGCAGGAAGAGAAATCTTTGGGCTTGATAATCAGCGTCCGCTCGTCCAGCAGCCTTTCCCGGCAGTCTGTAACCGGAAACATATCGACAATATGCAATCCTTTGGCTTTGATAAACACGCCTTCGCTCAAACGGCGTTCCCCTCCCTTTTTGGTAAAACCGGTAGCAAACACGATACAACGGAATCTTTCTCCGCTGTTCGCAAACACGCCTCCGGCATCAGCAGACATTAAATCCGCCATTAAAATAAAAAGATAAAAGAACAAAGGAGCCGCCCACATTGAATTCGGCTTTTCCAAAAGCGGCGCGATTACATAAAATATGCCACACAGCCACAACAACGGTTTGTTCTTGCTTACCGCAACCTTCCAGCGGTTTGCCGAAAACAGCAAACCCGTCTGTAAAAACAATAATAAATTCATACAATATAATTTAAATTAGACATAATTAATAAAATTTTGGGCAACATATCATAGATATTTTTATATTGCAACAAAAATATCACCCATCGCCCGCCTTCATAATACCCGTTCTCCGCCCGTACCCGTTCTCCACTCGTACACGTTCTCCACTCGTACACGTTCTCCGTCCGTACAAAAAAACACCCGGGTTTTACAATCCCGAGTGTTTTAATACCAAATCGGCAAGCAGCCAGCACGCACCGCAGCCCAGCGCCAGATTGACCGCTGCCAGATATACCCGCGTCGCCGTGTCGGTTTCTTTCATCAGAAAACACACCTCCAGCAGACGCACCGTTTTTGCCCCTGCGAACGCGCCCAGCGCCGCCCAAAGCATCAGCCTGCCGAGATTAAAAAAATCCGCAGCTGCCGCCACAAGGGCAAAAAGCAAAAATATCAGTGCCCAATAGAACAAAAAGCTGTTCCACCACACCGCTTTAAACTTCAAATCTGCTTTCATACGCAACAATTATAAACTAATTAATAAATACAAACAACACCGCAGCAACGCCGCACAAAAATAATTCCCGCGACAGACAAATATCAATCTGCCTGTTTTTTAGCATTGCCGCCAGATAATTGCAAGCCTTTTTTCCGCGCAGCTTCCGCCGTTGCCCCTCCCGCCAGACAATAGCCGCACACCGCCTCTTATTTTCCGGCACCGGCCAAACGGCTCCCCCGCCGCTATAAAAACGCACGCCGTTCGGCTTGCTCTCCTGCTGCAAAATTCTCACGCCGCAGCGCCCATTCCGACACTCGCTCCCTGCATCTACTTAGCCGTGCAAGGCAGGCGTCCGTTGTCCTGAAATGCAGCCAAATCAGCAATATCAAGTTCCCGGTTTTCTCCGTTTCGGGTACGGCAATGCCCCGCCACGGCTTTTCCCTTTTCAAACGTTACCGCCGCCAGCAAGTCGCCGCTGGCATAATAAATTTTTGCAACGCCTTCTTCTTTGCCGTCGGCATAAGTTGCCTCGCTCAGCAGCATTCCGTTTTCAAAAAACAAGCGGGCCGAACCGTTTTTGACGCCGTCGGTATAATAAGACTTTTCTAAAATTCTGCCGCCCGGATAATACGCCCGAACCTCGCCCGTAACCGGAATATTGTTAATGTCCGCCAATTTGCCGTCTGCTTCATGCAGGTCTTTCTCATCGTATATGCGAACTGCGCCTTCCGTAGGGGCTGCATCTTCATTCGGCTGCCGGACAGCTTCCGCCGCTGCCGCACCGCCCCATGCATTGCCTGCTGCCGCCGCTGGAAAAGCCGCCTCCGCTGCTGAAAACGCTGCCGTATTTCCGGCAGCCGTCAGCCAAAGCGCTGCCAGCATTATCTTCCCCAGGCTCTGCCCGGCCGTACGCTGACGCCGTCTTTTCCCTGCCGCATACCGCCGCCGTCTCGCCTCCAACACCGCCGTCTCTCTGTTTTCTTTCGCTAAAATCGTCATTGTCTTTCTCCCTTTACAGCCTGATGCTTATACGTCCCAAATATTTATACGTCCTAATACTTATGCATCCTCAATATGTATGTATACGTCCCAAACGCTCATCGCCGGCGACAGCCCAAAACAAAAAGCCGCCCCAACCGGAGCGGCTTTGCAAAAACTGGCGGAGATGCAGGGATTCGAACCCCGGGAGGACTTGCGCCCTCGTCTGATTTCAAGTCAGGTGCATTAAACCAGCTCTGCCACATCTCCGTCTGACCGGCTGTCCGTCTATAACAGCCCGGCGTTGAAACGCCGCTATCCGACCGGACAACAAAAGCAAACTAAAACACTTTTTTCCAAACGTCAAGAACTTTTTTCACCTTGTCAAAACACGGGCATAGCCTCACCGTTCCTGAACCGTTCTGCCCGCTGTACTCCGTTCCTGAAACTTTCCCGGGCAATGCCGTCCGCACGCCCGCCCCCGGCCGAACCACACTGCCCGCAACACCCCGCCGCCCGGAGTTTGTTCAAACTACGCCGCCCGCAGCATTCCGCAGATTAACACCGATTCTCTACCGCCGCAGGCCGGCGCCGATTTTCCGTCGGTACCGGTCTGCCTCTCCCAGCAGGGCTTGCTTATTCAACCAGCGTAATCACGCCGCAGTCGCGCTGCTCCAGCTTATTCTGGATACTTGCCTTAAGTTCCTGCGTTGCGCCCGGAGCCACCGTAAAGCGCCAGACGTGTTCGTTGCCGTCCCCGGCCTCGCCTTTGATGCTCTCTTTGACAATTTTTGCATCAGCCGGCATTGGCTGTTTCAGTACGATATCCGCCGGATACTGCGCCTTGTTGGTTACGCGGTAAATCGTTTCATAAAGGTTGGTCGTTTCTGCCGTAACGCAGGTATCAGCCGGATTTTTCTTATATTTGCGCTCGCTTAGTTTCTGGATGTCATCGACTTTTGCTTCGGCATAAACGTCGAAAAACTTGCCCAGATTAAGCGTCAGGCGCTGCCCTTCCGCTTTGTTGTCAATCGTATTTTCGCCGACAAACTGCAACGCGCCGTTCTTGTCATAGTCATAAAAACTGATTTTCCCTTTCGGCAGCGGCATTCCCAGCCCGTCTTCCGCATTGTTTGTAAAATTATAAATCAGATTCGGATGGACGTCCTTATAGAAAGACTTGTTCTTGCCGAACGACAGCGTTGAGTCGACCACACCGCGCTTTTTATATTTCACTGCCGGCGCATTGACAAAAGACACCTGCTTAATCTGCCCGTCTTTCAAAGACGTCGGCTGCGGTATCTTGTAAATATAATAGCCGTTCAAATTCTGCGGGGCAGAAATGACCGGCGCCGCCTCCATCGTATCCATCGCCGCACCGAGTGCCATCGCATTGACCATCGCCCGCTTAAACATCCGCGGCTGCAACACTGCGCCGACCGTATTGACGTCGCCCGCAATCAGGTTGACGCTGACATTGTCGTAAGCGCTGCCCGAACTGTTGCTGAGCGAAACCCTCCCCAGCAGTTCCAACGTTTTTTCATCGTTGACTTTTGCAACATAATTCGCTTCCCACGAAAAGCCGGACGTCAGATATGCCAGACGCAGTTCTTTTTCTCCCGCTTCCGCCGTTTCTGCCCGGGCTTTTAAAACCGGCGTGCTGTTCAGCCCCAAAGGCACCTTGTCAAACAGAACCCGCCCCGGAAAATTCGTCTCAATTCCGTAGTCGAACTTCAGCACCGGCGACATTCCGTCCGCTGCCAGCAGAATTGCCTTTTCATAAATGTTTTCTCCGGTCGCCGGATTGGTGCGCACGGTCTTGACTTCCTTGCCGACAAAAGCGCTCAGCATATTCATATAATTAACGCCGGCATAGTCATAGTTCTGTTCCAGAATTTTTACCCCGTCGCCGAAAATAAACGCCGATTCCGGACGCATCTGCCGCGCCACTTCGTCAAAGACCACTTCGTTGATGCCTTTGTTGAGCTTAACCTGCTGGCGTTTCTTTATCAGCGCCAGATCCTGATTGTAAATAGTGATTTCGGTCGCCGGTCCCCCCGCGGTCTGCCCGGCCGTCGCCGCAGCGTTTTCGGCCTTTTCCGCCGCCTTGCCAGCCGCAGCTTTATCAGTTGCCGACGTTTCCCCTGCCGGCAGAAGCGCCTGCGCCGGCATCACCCGCACCGCCGGAACCATAGCCGTAGACAGCAATGCCGCTGCCAGTAATTTTGTAAATTTCATAAAAACCTCCCTTGAATAAAAATTATATAATTACGAATATCAAAAGCTTCAACCTTTGTCAACCGCCGACTTTTCCGCTAGACCCGTCGGCACTTCTCCGCCGTTCATCGCTGTCCGGCTGCGCCCCTGTCTGAGCCGCATCCGCCGCACCTCGAACCGCCGCCGCCGTTTCTTCAGCCTGCGCTTTCAGCGCTTCAACCCGCCGGACAAAAGTTCCCGTCGTATTCGTCCGCTCCAGTGCAAACTGGTGAAACAGCCTGTTTTTCGTCTTAAAATAAAAGACTGCCCGCCCGCCGCTGACAGCAGCCCGCATCGTCTCCGCACCAAGCAACCGCCGCATTTTCTCTGCCGCCCCGTGTACCCCGGCATTTCTTATTAACGCCGCCGCATCGGGCATTGAGCCCTCTCCGTTGTCAACAACCAACAGTATCCCTTCAAATACCGTCAGCTTGAGCGTAAAAAAGCGGGCAGAAACTGCTTTGTACAACCAGTCTTCTTCCAGGCTAAACCCTCTGCCGGACATAACGCCGCGGCACTCGCGCGCATCAAACGCCCACATTCCGAACAATGCCTCGTCTTTGTCAATCCCCTGCCCGTAATCAAAATCCACGCCGTCAAACAAAGCCTTACCTTTGGCAAAAATAAGCGTTTCCCCCCGTGTCTGCAAACTGTCGCGCAGTTCGCGAAGCATCAGGTATGCCACCGTCAACACCGCCAAAATAATCAGCAGTGCCGGCAGTTTCGCCTGAATATAAACGGCCGCCGCCGCAATCGCCGCTCCGGCGCATACCGCCACCGCTGCCGCCTGAAACAGATATTTTTTGCGCCAATATTCGATAAGTCGCGTTTCCTGCGCAAGAGCTGCTTTGTTAATTTCCGTCATTTTCTTTTAAAATCCGCCGGTTAGAATCAAAATTTTTAGAATATCTTAATAAAACGAAAGTTAAAATATCATAAAAATTTACGCTTGCACCGGCCGTTTTTTTATGATACAATAGCTTAAATTCAGGCCAAATCGCACGAGGAGAAAACCGATGGCTAAAAACGATACCAAAACAATATTCAATGTTCTGAGCGCCAAAGCACGGAAAAAAGAAATCACCAACACAGACCGTAAAGAGGTTAGACAGGCCGTTGCCGATTTGGCTGCCGAAATTCAGGGCGGCTACAGGCTGGGTAGGCAGGAATTCGATACGTTCAACCGCGTTTATGACGTCTACCGCGAAGATATGAATGAAGCTTTCAGAAATCTGCCCGATGAAAGCCGCAATGCCCTGGGCAGCGCTCTGACCGCCGTACGAGATGCTGTACAGCAAACTGCACCTGCACAGCCTGCC
>ENA-ORSB01002146-ORSB01002146.1-human-gut-metagenome-genome-assembly--contig:-NODE-2146-length-16384-cov-11.929818_pt1 | contig 16384 bp, 11 predicted proteins | sample MGYA00242180_ERZ509144 | MGnify/ENA primary metagenome ERZ509144 (study PRJEB26280, sample SAMEA2338661) | human gut metagenome | biome: human gut; feature: human-associated habitat; material: faeces...
TGCTGAAAGTACTTGGCTGGACACGGCCCGGGAGGATAAGTCGCTGCCGGATTCCTATTAGCCCTTGATTCGCGAGAGTCAAGGGCGTTTTTTTGTCGTTTTGGGAGGAGAAAAGCCCACTGCGGCTGATGGGGCAGGGGGAATCCAGCTTTATTTGACTTTGCGCAGGGGATGCGGCTGTCTTTATTATATTGTTCTCCTACTGCGGTGTTGATTATAAGCGTAATTAGTAGCCAAGCAGAAGGATGCCTTTCAAGGGATGGATGATGCGATTACTGGCATATAGCGATTCAAAGAACGTACAGACCCGCTGAAAGTCATGCGACTGCTGATAGAGGTTTCGTACGGCAATGCAGAGATAATCTACGTTTTGCATCATGCAGGCTTCAAAAAAGTCTTTGAGAAACTGATAGTTCAGGACGGCACGACCAGCTTCAACTTCAATGACATATTTCGCTGCCGCGTGGTAGGCATCGGCTTCAAATGCTTTTTCGACTTTCCCGTTCAGGCCAAATAGCACGGGTACAGAGACAATATCTTCTGCACGTTTGCTCTTTTCGACGCGAAAACCATTGGATTCCAAGCCCGGACGGAGAATTGCAAGAACATCATTGCTTGCTATTGGGTGAGTGACGGAGTCAATCTGTCCAATCATCGACTCAAACACCTTAATTACACGGGCGGAAGTATCGTCACAAGGCTGGTTCTTTGGGAAATACAGCCAATTCAGCATCTTCATCAGCTCCATAATGATGTAAATCTGTGATAGCGCATTACACCAAAAGAAAAGTTTCTTTCGGCGATTATGACGGCCAAGGGAAAGACCGCATGATGCATTATAACGTAGAATTGGGGACAATTCAAGGAATTGTCCCCAAAAATGCGCCGGAAGCATAAAGAAAAATCCTCTGCCCAACGATGGAAAATTTTTTTGCAAATAAACACGCGCACATAGTGCGCAGTTGTCACCGACCCAATCGCGCGGAAGGGTCAAGGGAGGGGACTTCGTCCCGTTTTATTCTCCCTTGCAGGGTGCAGGGACAGCGTCCCTGCTGGGGTCAAGGGGCAAAGCCCCTTGGGTCTTCCAAACGCCCTTGTCACCCGAACGGCGGCGGGGGGAATAGCGGCAAATCCGGACAAGTCGGCGCAGGGCTTCCGCACGCTTCCCATCGCGTCATGTAGGCTTCGACAAGCAGTTCAATCGTGCAATCAAACACAGGGGGACGGCAGCCATCCGCACACACAGGCGCGCCGCCGTCAATCAGCCGAACACACGGAAGCACCATCATCTGGTTGCGCCAGCATTCCGCCTGCACACAGCGAATCGGCAGCGCAACATCCGTCGTCAGCACACTTTCGCCGCGCAAAACCTGCCCGCACTCCGCCTGCACTTGGCAAACAACCGGAATATTCACCCGCAGAAGGCACGGCGAGGGTCGAGACGGTCGGCATCCGCGGCAGCCGCACGGGCGCGGTTCTTGGTACGGCGCAATCTCCCAATCCGCGTCACCGCACGCCGTAACGCCGACGAGCTGCAGCCGCCCGTTCGCATCCTCCGGCAAACCGCCGACGTACAGCGCCACACACGCGCGGCGCTGCCACTCCCGCCCGCTGGCGAGGATTCGCGGCAATAAAACGCCCTTCTGCGTCGGCGGACAAGCCGGGGAAGCGGGTTTCGGCGGGCAAGGTGGTCTGGACGGGCAAGGCGCTTGCGGCGGCATGGAGCGGCAGCAATTCGGACGCTGATTCATGGCGATTCCTCCCATCGTGTGAGCTGTTCACTCCCAGCATATGCGCGGCGGGAAAATCGGGCACAAAAAAACCCGGCACGAAGCCGGGAATTTTGCGATTAGTTCAGGGATTCGGTCTCGTTTTCGATGGTCACATCTTCCACCGAGCGAATCGCCCAGCGCGCAACAACCATCGTCTGGTCGCCCTTGCCGACGCTCAGGGTGATGGTGTCGTCCTTGATGCTCTCGATGGTGGCGTAGATGCCGCCGATGGTGCACACGCGGTCGCCCTTCTTCAGGGACGCGAGCATGTCCTGCTCCTTCTTGCGGCGCTTCTTCTCCGGGCGAATCATCATGAAGTACATCAGGACGAAAACCAGCAGCAGCGGCAGAAGGCTGAAGAGAATACCGACAATGCCGCCAGCGGCAGAATCCGTGGTGACGGCGGCAGGGTCGGCCGCACCGGTGGTGGTGGTTTCCGCGACGGCGGTGGCGATGCCCAAAAGCTTGGTCAGAAATTCCATGCGAATTAGCTCCTTTCAGTAATCCGGAATACTCTGTCTATTGTAGCATATTTTTTCGCGCTTCACAAGAGGGGAAAACGGCCTTTTGCGCCATTCACAGAAATTTTGCATGACGGCATCAAGCATTTTTCCCGCGAAGATGCGCTTTCAGACGCAAATTTGCATCTTTGGGGCACGGAATTGTAAAACTTGCGCATATTCGCTTGCAACAGGTGTTTTTTTTGATATAATGGTAATGGAATGCTGAAAAGCGCACAAACGAATGTCAAGGAGGCTGACGAATGAAGAAGCTGCTTGCGATTCTGCTGACGCTGGCGATGCTGGTGCCGCTGGGCGGAGTGGCGGAGGAAACTGCGCCCCAAGCGACGCTGACGACCATCACCTTCCGCGATTTCAACGGGCGGGCGCTCATGGCGGAAATGGAGGAAGCGGCGGAAACCGCGTATCGGGATTTGCTGGATGCCCTGCGCCTGGAGGTCTATCGGCAGGGGTTCACCTCGTGTGAGCTGTTTCTGAATGACCAGTCCATTGTGGATTACGGCGTGCAGACTCGCGGCGCGGATGTCTACATCAGCGGTGATGTGCTGGGCGGAACACTGCACCTGAATCTCGAAGAGGATATGCGGCATATCGCGGAAATCCTCCATCAGTGGAATGCGTCCCAGAGCATATATGCGGATGCTGGGGCGGAGCTGTCTGCCAAGGAAGTCAGCGAATCCATTGCGCAAGAGTACGAGAACGTGGGTGCACTGCTGGCGAAAATCACGAAAAATCCGCTGATAACGGGCGAAATGCAGCCGGAGGACGTTGCCAATGGCTTGTTCGAGACGGACTGGCAGCAGGCTGCTACGCGCTTGAACAAGATTTTGAAGGTTACGCGGGTGGAGAGTGTCTCGAATCCGCCCGAAGGATGCGAATCGGCGAAGAACATTCTGTACTTCCCCCTCAGCAATGAGCAGCTGATGGAGGTGCTGTGCATTCTGCTGGACACGGTGGAGGAAACGCCCGCCGTCAAGGCGTATGTGGATTTGCTCAATACGTATCGGCAGCTGGTGGCGTTCGCGCAGGATCAGCCCGTCGAGGATACGGACTTGCAGACGTGGCTGCGTCAGCAGACGCTGCTGGTGGAAGATGCGCAGGTGGCGCAGTATGTGGATTCGTCGATGCGCCTGCTGCGGGTGGTGATCAGCTACAAGGTTGCGCCGACCCATACGCCGACGCTTGCGCAGGATACGCTGCTGAACGCAGCAATCACGGTGAATTTCCATCCGACGGGCGACGACGTGCGGCTGGATTGGCGGCAGGAAACGGCGGGCAAGGGCACGAATGGTCAGCTGAAGATGGAAGACAACGGCGGAATAGCGGTGCTGATTACGTCGGATGACGGCGAACAGAAGCTGTACCGCTGCACCATTTCGTCGCTGACGAACGAAGAGAATCTCCTGCTGGAAATGCACCGCACGGTGGACGGGGAAGAAAAGGGCATTAGCTGGAGCGCCAGCATGGACACCCAGCAGGTGGATGGCGAAGTGCATCAGAATGTGGATGTTCAGCTGCTCTGGCAGGGCGAGCACTTCCTGACGATTGCCGCCGAAACGCGCCCGTGCGAATCGCGCCCCCTGCTGTCGGATGGCGACGTGCTGGACTTGGGCGAAATCAGCAGTGTGCGCTTCAAGGCGTACATGACGGGCGTGATGTTCACCGCCGGGCAGATTCTGCCGCGGTTCATGATGAATCTGCCGGACAGTACGCGCCAGTTCACCACCAGCGTGTCACAGCTGATTCGCGATAACGCAGAGTAAGTCAACCGAAAGCATCACTGCCCCCGCAGTGTTCGCTATAAAGAAAAAGGGAAACCAAATAACAAGGAGGAAACCCCATGAAGAAACTGCTTGCGGTACTGCTCAGCATCATGATGCTGGCGATGCCCCTGACCTCGATGGCGGAAAACAGCGTGTGGGACAATGCCGCGCGTCAGGAAACCACCATCACCATCCACGACCTGAACGCTGACCTCGTGGCGGCGCTGGGCGGGGATGACACCACGATGGCCGCCATCAACGACCTGCTGGCGGCGCTGTCCCTGACCGGCTATCAGCAGGGCGACGAAGCTGGCTTTGACCTGAACCTGAGCGGCAAGAGCGTGCTGGGTATGGCATCGCTGACGACTGCTGCGGAAGAAAACCAGCTGATGTATGTGTCCAGCGCGCTGCTGGGCGGCGTGATTGCTGTGAACAGCAAGGACGTGGAAGCCATCAGGGAAAAAGCCCTCCGCGCGACGATGAAGATGTCCGGTCAGAGCGACGAGGAGATCGACAAGGCGATTGAAGAATCGAAGGAACAGCTGAGCGGCAATGCGGAATACACTGCCCTGATGGAAGCATCGGCGAATCTGAGCAGCATGACGGAAGAGCAGCTCATGGAAGAACTGACGCAGGCGGACACCACGGCGTTCATGACCATGATGAACGAAATACTGTCCGGTGCAGAAATGGCAGAAGTGACCGAGCAGCCCGGCGACTGCGACGCGGCGAAGAGCTACGTCAAAGTCACCGTTCCGCCGGAAAAGCTGGCCGAGATGACGAAAGCCCTGCTGGAAATGATCCACAGCGTTCCGAGCATCGGCGCCTACATGGATGCGCTTTTTTCCGCTGCTGACACGAGCTGGGACGACCTGCTGAAAGAACTTGATGAAGCAGATCTCTACGCGGATGACATCGTTTACGAATACTGGATGACTGAAGCAGGCGAGCTGGTTCGCATGACGGCTTCGGTGAAGATCAACAACGGCGGCGAAGAACCCCTGCCGATGTCCTTCACTGCGACCCGCAACACGGCGGACGGCGTGGCGACGTGGCTTGTGACCATCAAGAGCGCGGAAGATACCGCGGCGACGCTGACCTTCGCAGGCGACTTGGAGAACTTCACGGCGAACCTGACCGCCTATGCTGGCGAAGACTCCGTTGAAATCAACGTCAGCGGCAAGGGCATCGGCACGGACAGCAGCGTTGTTGATGTGGAAATCAAGGAAACGGTGGACGGTGTCGAGCAGGGCTTCGGCGTTGTGGTGACGACCGCTACGACGATGGACGGCGAACAGGGCGTCCGCAAGGTGGATGTGCTGGTGCGCTTCATGGGTCTGGACGTTGTGACCATCACGGCGGAAACCCGCACCTGCGACGCGAAGGACGCGCTGGACGTGAGCAAGGCGCAGGATTTGGGCGCGATGACGGACAGTGAGTTCCAGACGTGGTTCGTCAAGGTGATGAACAACCTGCAGAACCTGCCCATGACCCTGCTGATGAGTCTGCCGGAGAGCATGCTGACCCTGCTGATGGGCGGCAGCAACTGATGCTGTTTCCTGTATTTGGCTGTGCCATCTGCTTGCGCCTTTCCCATGCTGGCGTTTGCGTTAGCCAGAACGAATCATTTGCGGTGCATCTCGGCGCATTCTCATTTGGAAATAGTATCCGCATGGGAGGCTGACTGAAAAAGTCAGCCTCCTTTTTCATTGCCGGAACATACTGATTTTCGACCAGAAAAGCAATCCAATTGTAAAAATATGCGCGGAATGGTTGACAAGTCGGGCGGATTGCTTTACCATAGTACATGGATTATTCTGTGACTTTACTCCGCACGGCTTGCGGATGATTCAGATGGAGGAACAGGCAAGATGAGGATGCTTGGCAAGCGATTTCTGTCACTCCTGCTCGCGCTGGGAATGCTGCTGATGCTGCTTCCCGCGGCTGCGGCATCGGAGCTGACGATGCTGCAAGTGGATTTTCTGGGCATGTATGCCACAAGCGCGGGAACGTATGAATCCCGGAAATTCACGGGCGATTTTACCGTCATGCAGAACGGGGAGGCGGTCGGCACGATTCGCCTGACCGACTTCGGCAGCGACCCGATTTCCGTCCCCGGCACGGGCAATGTGCAGCTTGTCCCGGTGGCGGAAACGATGCCGGAGGACGCCATCATGGCGGCGAGCTACACCGTGTCGATTGTCGATGGACGGCTGAACAAAGCGGTCATTGCTGTGCTGACGGACACGGGTCTGTTCACCGTGCACACGGAGAGCAGCTCCTCTTTTGACCTGATTAACGAGCGCGGCGAGACGATTCTCTCCTTCGACACCGACAGCCGGGGCGACTATGCCCTGCCGGCGGCGATTCATACGGGGCTGTATACCCTGCGAATGACGAAGGCTTCGCTGGCCATTGAAAGCTGGCGCGACAAGATTATCAACATTGAGCGCTACACGGGTGCGGATTCCGTGACGAAGGTGAACGCTTCCTATTACTATGTGCCGCCGACGATGGCGCCGACCGCCACGCCTGAACCCACGCCTACGCCGACGCCCACCCCGACACCTACACCGACGGCAACGCCTACGCCAACGGAAACGGCAACACCTACGCCGACCCCGACGGCGACCCCGACCTTAGCGCCGACGGAAGCGCCGACCGAAAATCCGACCGAGAATCCGACGGAGGAACCCACGGAAGAGCCGACGCCAACCCCGACGGCGACCCCCACCCCGAGCCCGACGCCCACGCCGAGCCCGACGCCTACGCCTACGCCGACCCCCACCCCTGAACCCGTGGACGGCACGCTGACGATGCTCATGCGCGGCGTGAACGCGGCAGTGGCGTACCAGATTGTCAGCGAGGACGGCAAAACGACCCGCACGGGTTACCTGACCGATGGCGAGACGGTGCAGGAAGCCGACCTCTTCCACGGAACATACGCCGTCACGGTGACGCTGCCGGAAGGCACGCTGCTGACGGGCGTGAACGGCTGGCCGAACCTGCAGAAGGGTCAGGCACAGTGGCTGGTGAACATTCAGGCGATGCAGACCAGCCGTTATGAACTGGATCTGACGCTCAGCGGCGGCATGACCGGCAGCATCGACGACCTGTCTGCCCCGGCGGAAGTGACGATTTCCGGCCAGCGGATGAGCGAACAGATGACGGTCAGCGGCGCGTTTGCGCTGAACGACCTGTATCCTGATACTTATCAGATTACGGCAACCCTGCCGCGCGGCTTGTATGACACCGAGGGCTGGACGCTCAGCACGACCGATACGGGCGTGACGGCGAGCATTCTGGTGGAAATCGGCGCGGGCGAAACCGTTGTGCTGCCGGCGCTGGCGAACCATGCCACCGGCGACGCTTCCGGCGTGGTGCTGGGGCTGGACGGTCAGCCGATGAGCGGCGTGCAGGTGCAGCTGGTCAATCAGGCGGGCGAAGTCGCGGCGGAAGCGCTGACGGATGAAAACGGCGCTTGGCAGGCGGAGTTCCTCGAATACGGGACGTACGTCGTCCGCTATGACGCGGGCGTGACCCTTGCCAACGGCGCGCTCGTCATTAGCGACGAACCCGCGACTGTGACCGCGAAGGCGGCGAATCCGGCGGCGCTGACCATCCACGCCTTCCGCGACAACGATAACAACGGTTCACGCGGGAAGTACGAGGAAGGCGTGTCCGGCGCGACGATGAGCCTCATCACCGAAGTCAACGGCGTGGAGGTTGTTGTGGCATCCGGCGAAACGGACAAGAACGGCGAAGTGTCGCTGGCTGTGCCGGCGGGGACGTACGTCCTGCGCAGCGAGCTGCCCGCGGGCTTCGGCCATGGCGCGCACGGCAAAAATGTCAGCGCGAACATGTCCATCATGGATGAAACGACCGAACAAGTGCAAAGCAGCGTGCCGCTGACCCTCGAAGCCGGTTCTGTGACCGACGTGGGCGTCGGCGTGATGACGATGGCGGCGCTGCAGGGCCTTGTGTGGCTGGATGAAAACGACGACGGCGTGTATCAGGACGGCGAACCCGGTCAAGCGGGCATCAAAATCCGCGCCGTCGGCGTGAAAAACGGCTTGGTGTACGAAACCGAGAGCGGCGAGGACGGCAAATTCTACATCGGTCAAATGCGCTACGGCACATACAATGTCGAATACAGCCTGCCGGACGGCTTGGTCTTTGCGCGATATAGCCAGACGGGTGGTAATCGCCGCTCCATCATCACCAGCGAATTTAAGCGCTCTGAAACGGATCAGGTGATTCTTGAACGCGGTGACTTGGAGGAAGTCCTCCTTGGCGTGATGAAGGGCTCTGACATCAACGGCATCTGCTTCCTGGATGAAAACAACAACGGCGTGTACGACGAGGGCGAAAAGACGCTGGAAGGCGTGAAGGTCGTCCTGTACCGTCAGGCCATCGGCAAGGAGCTGCTGAACACCGTCTCCGACGAGAACGGGCGCTTCACCTTCGCCAACATCCGCGGCAGCACGTTCCGCGTCAAAGCGACGATTCCGCAAGGCTATGTGTACACCATCGCGGGCGATGGCGAGTACGGCAACCTGTTCGCGCCCGGCACTGACCGCCGCGAGTACACGATTTCCGACGTGGTGCTGGAGAACGACAGCGAGATGACGATGGCCATCGGCGCGATTACTTACGGCAGCATCTCCGGCACGGTGTATCTGGATGACGACTTCTCCGGCAGCCGGATGGACGCGGAAAAGATGGTCAACAACTTCACTGTCACCCTGACGGATGAAAACGGCAATACCCGCACGGCGAAAACGAACCGCAGCGGCGTGTATACCTTCGATGACCTTGCGCCGGGGCAGTACACCGTGAGCGCGACCGCGAACCACGGCTTGGCGTTCACACGCACGGGCGACGGCAATATCCTCCGCAACCTCTCCGGCGGCGCGGGCGAAAGCGAACCGGTGGCGCTGACAATGGGCGCGGATTTGACGGGGCTTGATATCGGCATGATTACCCCCGGCCATGTGTCCGGCGTGGTGTTTGCCGACAAGAACGACAATGGCCTGCGCGACGCGGATGAAGGCGGCTTGCTCGGCGCGGTGGTCCACCTGATGGACGAAACCGGTGACGTGGCGACCCGCACCATCGGCGCGGATGGCAGTTTCCTGTTTGACGCGGTGCTGCCCGGAACGTACCGCCTGCGCTACGAGCTGCCGGGCGACGGCGTGTTTGCTCCCCTGACGGACGGCGGCAACACCATCGCGCCGGATTCCGACGGCACGACGGATTCCTTTACCATCGGCGTGGGCGAAGAAGTCACCGCGCCCCTGTGCGGCGCACTGGCCTTGGGCGACATTGAAGGCATGGTGTTTGCCGATCACAACGGCAGCGGCGCGCAGGATGCAAACGAAGCGGCGCTTGCCGGCGTGACGCTGATTCTGACCCCCTCCCGCGAGGACTTGACGGAGCAGACCGTCCTCACCGATGCGACGGGTGCGTACAGCTTCACCGGGCTGCGGCCGGACACTTACACGCTGACCCTGCGCTTCCCGGAGGGCATGGTGCTCTCCAAGCTGGACGGCAATGTGACCCTGCCGCTGATGCACGGGCTGAACGAGCAGCAGGTGAACATCGAAATCGGGCTGGGCGAGGAATGGCTGAATCAGGCGCTTGGCGGCGTGATTCCGTCGAAGATGTCCGGTCAGGTTTGGGTGGATGAGGATGACAACGGGCGCATGGACGCGGGCGAAATCACCCCGGAAAACGAGACGCTGACCCTGCTGGATGAAACCGGCGCGGTGTTTGCGCAGGTGCAGACCGATGCGGAGGGGCGGTTCGCCATCGACGGCATTGCCCCCGGCGTGTACAGCCTTGCCTACGACCTCAAGGAAGGTACGCAGGCGGCGCGTCTGGGCGACAGCACCTTCACCACCGAGGGCAGTCAGCTCGTCATGACCGAGATTGAAATTAGCGAAAGCAACAACTACACTGCTCCGATGCTGGGCTTGAAGATTGACACAAGCATCGGCGGCATGGTCTGGTGCGACAACGCGGGCGAGATTGCGCCCCTGTCCGGCGCGGAGGTTATCCTGCTGGACGAAAAGGGCAGCGAACTGCAAAACGCGGCGACGGGCGAGGACGGCATCTACCGCTTTGACGGCTTGATGCCGGGCAACTACCGTCTGCGTGTGACGCTCCCGAACGGCTACGTCGTCGTAGAAAAGGACGACACGCGCCTCAAGGACGGGCAGAACATCAGCGTGATGACAACCTACACCGCCCGCGAGGGAGAGAGCGACCTGATTGCCCTGCGCATGAGCCAGCATCAGCTGGAGCAGAATATTGGCGCGGTGCAGCCGGGCACGCTGGGCGACTTCTGCTGGCTTGACCTGAATGGCAACGGCCTGCAGGACGCGGGCGAACTCGGTCTGGGCGACATGCGCATCGAGCTGTGGCGAAACGACCAGCTCGTCGCGGAAACGACGACCGACGCGTACGGCTACTACACTTTCGAGAACCTGTATCCGGGCGTGTACACGCTCAAGCCCATCTACCCGGCGGAAGTTCTGCCGACGCGTATGCGCACGGATATTCCGCTGATTGCGTCGATTCTGGGCGAAAACGGCGAATCGAACCCGGTTCAGGTGACCTCCGCCAGTACGACCTACACGGCGGATTTGGGCTTCGTGCTGGTTGATGACGACGTGCTGCCGGCAAACTACGGCATCGGCGAAAAGCAGGACTGGACGAAGAAGTAAGGGACAATGCGGAATTGCGCATCCGCGGATGGCGGGGTGCTGCGGGGGCGAAAGCTCTCGCGGTGCCCCGTTTTTTGTGAAGGGGGAGGGAAGCAAAGTCCGCTTTTACGGAAAGAATCAACTGTTTGTTTTGGTGAGAATTGAAAAGTAAATAAAAGTTACTTCACTCGCATTTTCCGAATGAAAATGGAAGCTGCTTCATTCTGAAATCCCAAATCCGCGTGAATCAACCGTTTTCCTGCGCGAAAGTGTATTGCAAAAGCGGCTTGCATTTGGTATCATAAATGTTACCAGATGTGGCTGTTCAATATGGAAAAAAAATCAGCCGAATCATGCTGGAAATGAAAGGACGGAAACAAATATGAAGAAACTCCTTGCTCTCCTGATGGCGCTCATGATGTGCTGCACTGCCTTTGCGTTCGCGGAGGAAGAAGCGGAAGTGCCGGCAGTTGAAATGAATGTCAGCTTCGAGGCGCAGACGGTTGCGCTGGGTGAAACGGGTCTGACGATGCAGATTCCGGCGGACTGGGCGGTTCAGGAAGTCCCCGCAGGCACGGAAAACGCCGAGAACATCCTGCTCTTCGCCGTCAACGCCGACCAGACGGTCAGCATTACGGCGCAGCTGTCCGCGATGAGCTTTGAAACGCTGCTGCAAGGCATTCAGGACGCGGGCGCGACGGAAGAAATGCTCGCTGAGCTGTATGTCAACGAGAACTATTGCCTGATGTACACCCCCGGCGACACCGTGCTGGCGCTGTATGCTTTCCTTGATGACGAGACGGTTCTCGCTGTGACGTTCCAGGTCGCCAGCAAGGAAGTGGGCGACGCGCTGGAAAACATGCCGCTGGAGATCTTCGGCAGCTTGGCGGCAGCGGAGTAATTCACTTCGTTACCACGATGCAGGACGAATGAGCGTCCTGCAATTTTTGTGCGCAAAAATGAACAGGGACTTGCAGAAAAACTTGATAAATGCAACAACTTGGACGAAAATATTCAAAATACACGAGAAAAACATAAAAAAAACACAGTTTGTGCAACAAAACACTTGATTTTCTCCATACAGTGTTGCATAATAAAGCATCGACACGGTGAAGCCGGTTGGTTTGGCGTGTCGATGAACAAGAAACGCAGGCAGACGCGGCAGCGCCCCTGCCGGGAAGGTGGAGCGGATGAATTCCAAGATGCTGTTTTATATCCTCAAGCGCGTGCTGCTGGCGCTGCTGACCATCTGGATTGTCATCACGGTGACGTTCTTCGTGATGCACTCGATTCCGGGTGGACCGTTCGCAAGTGAAAAGGCAATTTCCGCGGAAGCGCAGGCGGCGCTGGAGGCCAAGTACGGGCTGGACAAGCCGCTGGGCGAACAGTATGTGACATATCTGCGCGACGTGGTGACGAAGCTGGACTTCGGGCCGAGCCTGAAGCAGCGCGGCCGTCAGGTCATTGACATTATTCTGGATGGCATGAAGACCTCCGCGAAGCTTGGTCTGATTGCGGCGTTCAGCGCGGCGATTGCCGGCATCGTCCTCGGCGCGCTGGCGGCGCTGCGGCGCAACACCGTGCTGGATAAGATTATCATGGTGATTACGACCGCGTTCGTGTCCATGCCGTCGTTCATTATGGGGTCATTCCTGCTGATAGTGTTCTCAGTCAAGTTAGGCTGGGTACCCGCGAACGGCGCGACGGCCGAAGGGCTGATCCTCCCGATTATCACCCTTGCGCTCTACCCAATGAGCTACATCACGCGCCTGACGCGCTCCTCCATGCTCGACGTGCTGGGGCAGGATTATATCCGCACCGCGCGCGCCAAGGGCGTTTCGGGCAAGAAAATTATCTTCGGTCACGCGCTGAAGAACTCGCTGATTCCGGTTATCACCTATTTCGGCCCGATGCTGGCGTTCATCGTCACCGGCTCGATGGTCGTTGAGCAGATTTTCGCCGTGCCGGGCATCGGCCGCCAGTTCGTATCCAGCATCACCAACCGCGACTACACCATGATTATGGGGACGACCATTTTCCTCGCCTCTTTAATCGTGATTATGAATCTGATCAGCGACCTGCTCTACAAGGTGGCTGATCCGCGCATTGATTACGAATAAGGAGGCATCTGCACCATGATGATGAACAAGAAAAAGCCCTTTAGCCTGCATCTGGATGTGGATTCCTTCATGCCCGCGACGGCGGAGGAAAAGGAAGTCATCTCCCGGATGCGGCCGTCCTCGACCTTTTTCCGCGACGGCGTGAAGCGCCTGCTGAAAAACAAGGTCGCGACCATCAGCCTGATTCTGATTGTGCTGATTACGCTGTCCTCCATCATCATTCCGATGTTCTGGCCGTATTCGTATGATCAGATGCTGGGACAGACGAAGGGTCGCCCGATGGACAACAGCTACAATAACCTCGCGCCGTTCCAGTACGGCAAGACGGAACTGAAGAAAATCGACAAAGGGGAATCTGTTTTCCCGCACATCTTCGGCACGGACGCGCACGGACGCGACTACTTCATCCGCGTCATCTACGGGACGCGCATTTCCCTCGCTGTCGGCTTCTTCGCCAGCATCATCGTGCTGGTGATTGGCATGATGATTGGCGCAGTCGCAGGATACTTCGGCGGCAGGGTGGACTTGTTCATCATGCGAATCGTCGATATTATCTACTCATTGCCAGATATGCTGGTTATCATCCTGCTGGCGGTCGTGCTGGGGCAGGTGCTGCATGTGGAAGGCACCATCTTAGAGAAAATCGGCTCGAACATCATCAGCATGTTCATCGTCTTTGGTCTGCTCTATTGGGTGGGCATGGCGCGCCTGATTCGCGGTCAGATTCTGTCCCTCCGTGAGCAGGAGTACGTGCTGTCGGCGCAGGCGACGGGCGCGAAGGCGCGGTGGATTATCCGCAAGCACCTTCTGCCGAACTGCATCAGCGTCGTGATTATTTCGACTGCGCTGCAAATTCCGAACGCGATTTTCACCGAAAGCTTCCTGTCCTTCCTGGGTCTGGGCGTTAATGCGCCGATGCCCTCGCTGGGCTCGCTGGCTTCTGACGCGCTCAACGGCATCTATTCCTACACCTATCGCCTGATTATCCCCGCCGTGGTCATCTGCCTCATCGTGCTGAGCCTGAACCTGTTCGGCGACGGCCTGCGCGACGCATTTGACCCGAAGCTGAATGCGTGATGAAAGGAGCTGGACAAAATGGCATTGCTGGAAGTCAATGACCTGCATACATCCTTCTTCACCGACGCGGGCGAAGTCAAGGCGGTGGACGGCGTTTCGTTCCGCCTTGACCACGGCAAGGTGCTGGGCATCGTGGGCGAAAGCGGTTCGGGCAAGAGTGTCACGGCGTATTCCATCATGCAGATTCTTGCGCCGACGGGCAAAATCGTCAGCGGCAGCGTGAAATTCGACGGGCAGGAGCTGGTCGGCGCGGACGAGAAGCTGCTGCGCTCCGTGCGCGGCAACCGCATCTCGATTATCTTCCAAGACCCGATGACGTCCCTGAACCCGACTTACACCATCGGCCGGCAGCTGATGGAAGCAATTCTGCTGCACACCGACCGCAACCGCCATCAGGCGCGCGAACGCGCGGTGGAGATGCTGAAGCTGGTCAACGTCAACGAGCCGGAAAAGCGCATGAAGCAGTACCCGTTCGAGCTGTCGGGCGGTATGCGGCAGCGCGTGATGATTGCCATGGCGCTGGCGTGCGAGCCGGACATCCTGATTGCCGACGAGCCGACAACCGCGCTGGACGTGACGATTCAGGCGCAGATTCTTGATTTGATGCGCGATTTGCAGAAGAAGATGGGCATGGCGATTATCATGATTACGCACGACTTGGGCGTTGTCGCCCAGATGTGCGACGAGGTCATCGTCATGTACGCCGGTTCTATCTGCGAACAGGGGACGGCGGATGAAATCTTCTACAACCCGCGCCACGAGTACACGAAGGGTCTGATGCGCTCCATCCCGACGGCGGAGAACAACGGACAGCGCCTGGAGCCGATTACCGGTACGCCGATTGACCTGCTGAACATGCCTAAGGGCTGCCCGTTCGCGCCCCGCTGCGAGGCGGCGATGAAGATTTGCCTGAAAGAGAAGCCGGTTCGGATGCTCATCAATGACGACCATATGGCAACCTGCTGGATGAACGTCAAGAAGGGCGTGGAGGACGGCAGCATCACGGAGGAAGGAGGAGTGCCCTGTGTCTGAAGCGCAGATGCACCAGCCGCTGCTGGAAGTCAAAGGACTGAAAGAATACTTTGACATCAACATGGGCTTCTTCCGCACCAAGCCGCTGAAGGCGGTCGATGATGTGTCCTTCACCATCAACAAGGGCGAAACGCTCGGTCTGGTGGGCGAATCCGGCTGCGGCAAGACGACTGTTGGGCGCACCATCCTCCAATTGTACAAGCCGACGGCGGGCGAAATCATTTACGATGGCAAGCCCGTCAAGACGAAAGCGGACTTGCAGAAGTTCCGCACGAAGGCGACGATGGTGTTCCAAGATCCGTATTCCTCGCTGAACCCGCGCATGACCGTGTCGGACATCGTGGGCGAACCGCTGGATGTGCACCACCTGTATTCCTCCAAGAAGGAACGGGAGGAGCGCATTTTGGAGCTGCTGGGCTATGTCGGGCTGAACAGCGAACACGCCTCGCGTTACGCGCACGAGTTTTCCGGCGGTCAGCGGCAGCGCATCGGTATTGCCCGCGCGCTGGCGGTGAATCCTGAATTCATCGTCTGCGACGAGCCGGTGTCGGCGCTGGACGTGTCGATTCAGGCGCAAGTCATCAACATGTTTGATGATTTGCAGGATCGGCTGGGGCTGACATACCTGTTCATTGCGCATGACCTGCTGGTTGTGCGGCACATTTCGGACAGAATCGCCGTGATGTATCTGGGCAAGATGGTGGAGCTGGCGTCGGCGGAGGAAATCTACAATCACCCGCTGCACCCGTACTCCAAGTCGCTTTTGTCCGCCGTTCCGCTGCCTGACCCGAAGGCTGCGCGCGCGAACAAGCGCATTGTCCTCTCCGGCGACATTCCAAGCCCCCTGAACGCGCCGTCGGGCTGTCCGTTCCGCACGCGCTGCCGCTATGCAACCGAGCAGTGTGCTGCCGAGATGCCGGAATTTAAGGAAGTATCCAAGGGGCATTTTGTCGCCTGCCATCGCACCGCCGAGATCAATTCGTAAAGGCGGCTCAATATTTCGTTCATATACCGCCCGCAAACGGACGGATATTTGAAAAAAATTCTGAAAGGAAGAATTATCATGAAGAAAATTCTCGCACTTGTGCTTACTGCCACGATGCTGCTGCTTTCTTTTGCGGCTTGCGGTAAGCAGCCTGCCGAATCGACCGATAGTAACGGTACTTCGGCAACCGGCGGAGATGTCGTAGAGCCTGCTGCGGCAACCTCCATCGCGGTTTGCCTGGCTTCCGAGCCGGACACCATTGACCCCGCCCTCAACTCCTCTGTTGACGGCTCAACCCTCGTTGCACACCTGTTCTCGGGTCTTGCAAAGTGGGCACAGAAGGATGACGGCACGCTCGAGATCGTTGCAGACGCAGCGAAGGAGCTGACCGAAGGCGTTACCAACGC
>ENA-ORSB01002150-ORSB01002150.1-human-gut-metagenome-genome-assembly--contig:-NODE-2150-length-16361-cov-3.608978_pt1 | contig 16361 bp, 16 predicted proteins | sample MGYA00242180_ERZ509144 | MGnify/ENA primary metagenome ERZ509144 (study PRJEB26280, sample SAMEA2338661) | human gut metagenome | biome: human gut; feature: human-associated habitat; material: faeces...
TTTTCCTAGAAGTTCAAACATCTTTCCAAATATTCCTGATCCACTTTTGTTCATTGCTTCAAATTGCTGTCTAACGTTATTCCACTTTGGATCCTCAAGATGCTCATAATCTTCTGTAAGACTTTTTTCGGCAAAGACTCTATTTGTAATCTCTACCATGTATTCTTCCTTAGCACTTTCGAGTTCTTTTATCTTAATTGAAATAATTGTAAGTAATCTTGATAGGATTATCGTAACCAATGCCCACCTTATTAGTGTCTTTACGTCAACTCCAAGTGTTACAGCATCAATTAGTCGTCCTATTAGCACAATAGTTATATAGGGCGCCATTGATTTCAAAAAAGCTCCGATAAGACAAATTACCGGCATCTTTATGTCCATTTTACAATAATCTAAAAAAAGCCTTTTTATACTATATAATTCTTCTTTCTGCATCAGAAAACTCCATCCAGCTTTTGGGGCATAGTATCGTCAAAGCTATCACCAAAAACTATTGCTCTTTTTTTATTTTCATCCATTTCTTTGTAGTACATACTTTGTACATCAAAAAGATGTTTGTATAAACTATCTCTATCTATTAGAGATTCATGTGTTCCCTCTTCAACAATCTTTCCACTTTGAAGAAGTACTATTCTGTCGCAAAATCTTGTGCTAGAAAGCCTATGAGAAATGTAAATCATCGTTTTCCCGCTTACTGCTCTCGCAAGATTAATATATAGATTATTCTCTGCAACAGGGTCTAAAGCCGATGTTGGCTCATCTAAGATAATTAATGGTGATTCTTTATAAAGAGCTCTAGCAAAAAGTAATTTTTGCATTTCCCCACCAGAAAAACTTACAGCATCATCATTTACTTGTGGCATATCTATGTTGAATACTTCTGATATGCTTTTCTTTTTCTTTACAGTCGCTCCTAAGAAAAAAATATCTGCATCATATTCCGAAATCATTGAATTCATTACATAATATCTGTCATCCGTACATATATCATCTGCATCAATAAAACTTATATACTCTCCTTTTGAATATTTCAAACCAGTTAATCTTGCAGAAAAGGTTCCTTTATTTGATTGATATATGTAAATAATGTTATTATTGCTATAAGCATAATCCTTACATATATTAGCGGTATTATCAGCCGAACCATCATCAACAATTATAAGTTCATCGCTATCTTGTAAACTTCGTAGTACACTTTTTATACATTCAGCAATGGTATTTTCTGCATTATAAACAGGCATCACTACACTAATATTCTTTTTCATACCCCTTCCTTTTTAGCAAGCATATACTTCTTCCAATGCATTTAATGAGTCACATAAATATCTAAAATTGTACTCTTTACAAATTGGATCTATAATAATTATGTTAACCTTCATTATAAATACCTCCTTTTTATGTTACAAAATATAAAATCTTTTTTCTTCAAAAAATCCTAATTGTAATAATTAACGCTCTACTCGTAACTTTTGACATAAAAACCGGTATCTGATGTTTTTTTACATCCGATACCGGCTCATTAATGCTTTTTTCTATTTTAAAGGAATCATTCCTTCTACTACAAAAAACTCTTCTGTAGCTTTTATATCTATTTTTCCATTCTGTTCTTTTATAAGATCCTGTACGCTCCTTAGGCCTATTCCATGACTATTAATGCTCCTTTTTGCATGGACACGCCCATTTTCAATCTTTATAGTTCCATCATATGTATTCTTTATCCGAAGAAAAAGGACTCCTCCTGAAAACTGCATAGTTAGAACCACTTTCTTCTTTTCAGACTTTGCTGCAGCATCTATGGCATTTTCCAGAAGATTTCCTACTATAATATTAATTTTACACCGCAATACCTCTATGTCTTCAGGAATCTTTATATCACAATCTACAGTAATTTGGTGTTCTTTTGCACTATCAATTAAATAATTGATAAGGCTGTCCGTTTCATACTCTCCAGTGTGTACCATCTGTTTTGAATCCGTAAAGGTGCTACGCATCTCTTCAATATAGTTACAGACCTTTTCGTTTTTGCCTTGTTTTGCCAGGCCTTCTATTTCAAACAGATGATGTCTAAGATCATGCCTAAGATTTTCCTCTTTTCTGTTTGATATACGCATTAGCTCCATCTCATGCCTGTATGCTTCTACTTCTCTTTCAAGATACTCTTTTTTCATTCTATCGCCAAGATTTATGGCCAGACTGTTATATAGATTTACTGATAACAGCGATATTCCTACAACACATATACAAGCTATAAATCTGTATACACCTGAATCCATGGCTGTAACACAATTGCCGCCATAACTGGGAAACCAGAAAGTGCCAACATTTCTTTTCCTACTATATCCCAATTCTTCGCTCTTCGAATTAAAACTCCCAGGATTCTTTCTATTATGAGAAGAAAAACCACCGTAAAAGTTACACTATAGAAATAATCATCTTCTTTCAAAAATGGGGTCGCTACTACATAAGCCAGCATATCACAGGCAGCACCTAAAACTGCTATAACTATACATACTAAAAGTTTCTTTAATAAACTGCCCTCATAGACACTTGCTATAAGTAACATCAAAAGAATATTTACAATAAGGTTTATCACCGGTATATGAAGCCATTCATTTATAGCAAATGTGGATACAACCCAAATACTTGAAAGTACCATTACCTTGTTTTTATTTTCAAAATCAAACTGTAGGAAATCTCCCAAAAGCTGACATATGGCAAATACTAGGCAAATATTACATATAATGTTTATTAGATAATATTCCATTTAATCCTCACAATTTATCTTCTTCCACCTTGAAAACATTCTGTTTTTAAAGGTTTCTGCATATTTTCTGCTGATGCTAATCTGATTATCATTATTCATGATAACATAATCATTACTGCTCATCTTTAATGCATTTAAATTTATGATATAGGAATTATGTATCTGAACAAAATAATCAGGGAGCTTTTTAATCTCATTTGACAGTTTCCCATAATATTCAATCATCTCATCACAGCATACTATCTTTATAACCCGCTTATTACTTGAAAAATACAGGATTTCTTTACAACTTATTGTTATGTTTTCTTTTCCAACCTTGCATATAAAAAAGTCTTCTGATCTTCCTATTATCTCAAATCCTCGGTTAATCGCCTTGATAAGAGCCTCTGGTTTTACTGGCTTTACTATAAAATCGAGAGGTTGTACCGAAAAAAGTTTCATTGCATAAGTTTCTTTTGATGACACATATATAATCTGTGTATGGAAATTTCTGTTTTCATCACGTAGATATTTTCCAACATCAATGCCTGTAGCTCTTGTAAGTTCTATATCCAAGATAAGAAAATCATAATTTGCTCCGCACCTGATATGTTCAATAAGTGCTTCTCCTCTATAAAACACGTCAACATCAAATGTTGCTTTCAGGACATCAGTATTCTCTATTATTATATTTTCAATCTCCTGACAGGTTAGAAATTCATCATCACATATGGCTACTCTGTACACAACTGTCCCCCCCGATTTTGGGATTTTCTACCTCTGATGCGGTTCTTCCCGTATCTGTATAAGTTTCTTTTTCAAAATATCTGTTTTTCACACTTGCTCCTCTTTAAACCTAAAATATTTATCACCTTCTGTACTGTCAGGTAAAACGCTTCTATCGTAATCACCAAAAATATAAGCATTTTTATAAAGTCAATATCCTGGCATATAAAGAATATCGCTTCCTCTACTACAGTAATAACGATAGATATAAGCTTAAATCTTACCTTTTCTTCCTTAAAAAGTAATTTGTTTACAGTATCTACCGGTGCCAGTATCATAATCACCAAAGTTCCTATAATGAGTATAGCTGAATATAGACTTTCATTTATCCATCCACCATCAGTACTGTTAAGAATAAATGCAACTGCCACAATCAGCAGTGATGATGCTATTGCACACATCCACAAGGCTGGAAGGTGCAGTCCTCCGGCAAAAATCCTAAGTGGTATAAAAAATAACAGGAATAAAAATACTCCCTGGATATTTCCCATAAGAAGACCTATTATAGCTGTAACCACCATGGATGCTACAAACATACCAAGACGTTTTAAGCCGTATATAGCTATTTCTTTCTCTTCATCACTATAGTTGCTCACTTTTTAGCTCCTTATTTCTGTACAGAATATCATCTAGATAATACCATTTTCGCTACTGTTTTGATTCTTAATGTAATAATTTACGCTCTACTCGTAATAATTAACATTCTTTCGCAAAATACAGCTATTCATTTTAGATATCACGTACAGGATATTTGTGTGACTTGTCTTTTTTCACGAATAGTCCAAGGTTTCTGTTTCGCGCATCCTCTTTCTAAATCTCTCTCTTATGCTTGTTCTGCATCCTGTGTGTACTGTGATTACTATTATCATAACAATTGAGCTGCTTCTCTGCCTTTTCGATATCCTTATCAATGAAGTCTTTATCAAATTCTTTCTTAAGACTGTCTTTAAGTTCTTCTATATCCCTGTGGTCAAGAAACACCTCTGCCACATCTTTTGTAGCATCAATCCTGCCATAGATAAGGTCAAAGTCCGTCTGTTCCCTAAGTATCACATCACTTAGCTGCTCTGAAAGACTTTCCATTTTCAAATTTATATCTTTGTATTCTTCATAAACCTTTTCTGAACCAAAGTCATTACTATTAAGAAGATTCTGTCTGGTCTTTTTCGAGCTTTCAATAAATGCTTCCTTATGAACTATTTTTTCTTCTAGGTCATGCCTCTTTATAAGCTGTAGCTTTGAACATCCCTTTTCTTCTTCCTTAAGCTTTTTAAAAGTTCTTGTCGCTCCTTCTTTTCTGGTGTACTTTCAACTAATTCTGGTTCTATATGAATACGATGTACTTCCGCAGAATAATCTCCCAAATCAGCCTTAAATACAGCTGAGATTTCTTTTTTGTAACAGCTACTAGTCCAAGCTTTCCCGTCATCACCTACAAAGAAGGGCAGAGTATCCTCATCTGTAATAGTTGATAATGAAGTATGTCCTAGGTTCTGGATTTTTAGAAGAAAACAGGAACCGCCAGATGCATTTCCATATATCGCATGTTCTTTTAATCCACGTGCTTTATCAGTAACACAATAAATATCAATGACCTCTTTAAACTCAAAGAAGATGGTAGAATCCTCGTTTAATAAGCGGTTCCTGTCTCCTTCGTTCAGGAAATACGTTATCTTCCTCAAAGCGTTTTAAAATTCCGTAAAAAAGACGATATCTTCTCTTCAGGTCATATGAGGAAGTCTGCTCACTTCTAATAGAACATGCATGTTCATAAGAAGAAATTTTTATGCACTCATGGGTGTTAAGAATCCAATTGATCTCAGTTTTTCACAATCGAATATAGCACTTTGAATAATCACTGGAATTCATGTATTCCAAAAGTATAGGATAAATTTCTTGTACTCAAATATTTTTTTAAGTGTAACTTTGTCCTGGCTTCAAAATAGACAATTCTTTCTTTATCCCCTTTACTAAGAACAACGCATTCTCTTTCTTCAAAATCAATATCCGCTCTATCAAGATTCACTAATTCTCCTACACGCATCACAGTAGAGTTTAATGTATCTATTATAGCAAGATTTCTTAATTCTTTACAGTCATCTCTTAGTTTTTTCAAGTCTTCATCAGCATATGTATCTTTTACAGATATCGTTGCTTTGATTCTGTGAATTCTATGAAATGGACTCTTATAAATATAATTTTCATCTTCAAGCCAAGTGAAGAAACTTGATATATTTCTTCTAAATAATATCAATTGTCACTTTGCTCACGTTTTTCTCAATTTGATAGGTCGACAAATAGTTTCTCAGGTCATCTGTTGTAATTGCCCTTGCATTTTTATCAACATTTTCTCAATAGTAAATTTATAGTAATCTAGAGTTCCATCTGATCTACCTTCTAGTTTTTAAGAAGATAAAAATCTTTCTAACAACACATCATTATCTTCTTCATAAGGTGCATTGTTTTCTTGTTGTAAATGAACCTCCTCCAATACCTTTTCCAGCCAAAATGTTTGTCCATTATCTAAGAATGGTGACATTTTCTGCATAACATAATTCATCGTTTCCTGATTCATAATAATACTTCCTTGTTTTTAGAAATATTATATACAATGCACACATTACAAAAATATTAAGGTTGAGAAAAAAAGGAATCTAATCGTTCCACATTACTGTCACAATTTATAATTATACAAAAACAATGGAAGAATACAATATGTATTTTTTCCACCAAAGTTTTAATTTCACTTATAATTTCTGTTTTTCAACAGCTTCTTTTTCATTGCATTATGTTCTTACATTACCCATGCTATTTCAACAAATATTGCAACCTGAAAAAAAACTACCTGTAATACAACCTTATCCAATTTCTCAAGAAAGTAAATAAAAACAGATAGTGTTATAAAAAGAGCAAATCCCAAAATAATGAAATTTCTTCCATGTCTATGGTTCCATTCAGTTACACTTATTAAGTCGTAAGTGCAAAGTTGCGCTTACCTTTCATATTTTCAAATAGTTGTATATTATCTTTCATTAGTAATCTTTACATCCTTACACAGATTTACTGTTCATGGAATGGATACTTATATATTCCCGCTACACAGGTCAGATATTTTTTCCATTTCTCTTCGTTTCAAGTTATCCACTTTGACATATCATCAGACAGTTCAGAAACTCTCATATACTTCTCCGCTCTCTGCGTTTCTTTGTCCTCATATTTCGACCTTCTTTCGACTCCTTCCATATCCTCTCACCTTTTGGCTCGATGATGTACATTCGCCAAATGCTAATATTCATGCAAGAATGTATTTGCACTTGGCTCATTGTTTTCACAAAAAAGTAGCAAGGCCTTCAATATATTGTTCCTTACTACTTCTTTTTTAACAATTCGTTGAAACTTTTCTGTAAATGTGCTATATTATAGACAAAGGAAAAGCACCCACTCCAAAGTGGATGCTCCCGAGAAACAGGTTTATTTGTCCTTTCGGACATTGCCTATTCTGTTGGCCGACGGAATAGGCTTATTTTTTTCTCTTGTGATCCTTATCTCTTGTGAGAAAGGCAAGAAACGCAACAATCAGTTGCCCAAAGGCTATCAGCAAACTGATAATACCAATGAATATCAAAATGATATCTGCATCTGACATAATTACGCACCTATATGACTTACAGTCACGTCTATTATCTTAACAAATCAGAGTAAATGTTTCAACAACTATTTATGTTATCTTATTCCATTCCCAAAAGCTTACTTTTTCTCTCAATCATCTCATCTATTTTCTCGATATAAAGCCCTACATCCTTGACATTATCGCATCGCTCAATCCTTCCGCCGGGGAAGACTCTCTTGGTAATGCTTCCGGCGCCCAATGCCACGATACTTTGGACTTCCTCCATGATCAAAATATTGTATATACCAAACTTTCCCTCTCTGGCATACCCTACGTTCTCGAAGTTGCCACTCATGTTCTTCTGTCTGTACAGATAATATGGCTTCATGCCAAGAGCTGCTGCCCCTGCTGCCGCAATCTCCATAGTAGCATCGGTATTATGCAGTGTCTCCATACCGTTTTCTTCAATCCACTGGCTCAGTCTGGATGCACGCTTGATGGCTAACGAATGTACTGTGAGACTATCCGGGGCAAGCTTCTTAATCTCTTCTATCGTATGTGCCACATCCTCTTCCATTTCACCGGGCAGGCCCAGAATGATATCCATATTGATGTTGTCGAAACCTGCTTCTCTCGCCCATGCGAAGGCTTCCTTGACCTGCGCAACGGTATGCCGTCTGCCAATGAACTTAAGTGTCTCATCCTTCATGGTCTGTGGATTCACTGAGATTCTGGTCACTCCATGCTGATGCAGTACTGCCAGCTTCTCTGGTGTAATGCTGTCTGCACGTCCGGCTTCCACGGTGAATTCTTTCACCTGGCTCCAGTCGAAGGTATTCTTTAACTTAGTCAAAAGCCAGTCTAACTGCCCTGCTTCCAGAGTTGTGGGCGTACCCCCACCGATATAGACTGTGTCCAGTATCTTATCCTTATAGGCTTCCGCTACGAACTGCATTTCCTTGTATACAGCTTCCAGATAGTCCTGCACTCTCTTCTTCCACATTGCAATGGGATAAGAGGTAAAAGAACAGTACAGACAGGTAGTGGGGCAGAATGGAATCCCAATATATAAGCTGTATCCGTCTTCATAATGAATGGTATCCAGCAATGCCTTTTCCCGCTTGGCGATATCAAGGCTCAAGCTTGATTTTTCTTCACTGACTGCATGCGTCTCTTCCAGCCGGTGCATAATCTCTTCGTCAGATAATCCTTCTGCCAACATACCCATAGGCAGCTTGGTAGGGCGGATTCCTGTCAGATTGCCCCAGGGCAATGTTCTGCCTGTATAGTCACACAGGTCACGATATAATGCCAGCTTGCATGCATTTTTATATAAATGCACGCCGGTTCCTTCTTCCTCATCGGTTTCAATGGGATTGTCATATACTCTGACCTTGCCGCCCTGTACAGCCAGCACCACATGCAATGCCTTTTCCTCAAAAGACACGGTAATCCTGCCGCGCTCTTCTGCCCTGCTTATCTGTTCAAGCCCATGCACCTTTACATCCCTCTCCGGGTAAAAAGCCTTAATCAGCGAATGCAGATCGTATTGATAATTTTCTTTATTTGTATATACCTGAATCATAGTATCCTCTTTCATTTTATAGCAGCAATTCAGAAACACACAAATCCGTGTTACCTATCGGCAGCACGGATTGTATTTCATTTCGTATGCAACTGTTGTCTCTTCATTATGCCCCGGATAGAGTTTCGTATCAGGCGGCAAGGTAAAGATTCTCTTCTGTATGGAATCTATCAATGCCCTGGCTGAACCGGAATAGAAATCCGTCCTTCCTACAGAACCATTGAAAATCGTATCTCCACAGAAGCAGCAGCTATCCGCTTCATCATAATAGCAACAGCCACCCAGTGTATGTCCCGGTGTATGCAGCACCTTGAAGTGTATTCCAGCCATATCAAATTCCTGGTTATCCCTGAAATACTCATCTGCTTCCCACCCATAGGCAGGACCAAACCAGCCTGACAGGTTCTTCTCAGGATCTTTCAGAAGCTCTGCTTCTTCTTCATAGGCATAGATTTTTGCCCCCGTCAATTCTTTCAGTTGCAATGCGCCACCTGTATGATCCCCATGTCCATGAGTCAGCAATATGCCTGCTATCTTTTTGCATCCCAGGCTTTTTACATCCTGATATACAATATCTCCTCTGTCACCGGGATCAATGATGACCATTTCATCTGACCCATCACGGAATACATAATAACAATTGGTCTGGCAGGCACTGAGTATGCGCCTTTTGATCTTAATATCAGCCATCAGCCAGTCGTCCTTTCAATATCAATCACATTTTCTATCATTCTTAATTTATCAATCATTGCCGTCAGTTCATTACGCCCGCCAATTTCAAAAGTCACTACCATAGTAGCGATTCCCTGCTTACTGGTTCTGGTGTTCATAGACTGGATATCAATATTTTTCTCTGTAAAGGTCTTGGAGATATCTGCAAGCAGTCCACTTCGGTTATGGGCATAGATAATAATCTCTGCCAGATATTTCTCTGCAGACTTCGTATCCTCCGGCTGCCATTCTGCTTCAATCAGTCTGACTCTGTCCATCTCAGGCAGATTGATAATGTTGACACAATCTGTCCTGTGAATAGATACGCCTCTTCCTCTGGTGACAAATCCTACAATCTCATCTCCCGGTACAGGTGCACAGCATCTGGAGAAACGGACTGCCACATCATGAATTCCTTTTACGACAATACCACTCTTGGACTTGATATGGACAGGCTTACTCTGGCTGTTCTCCTGGATATTGGCTAACAGCTCTTCATCTGTAATCTGCTTCTTATGGTCACGCGCATACAGCTCCTGCATACGGTTGATGACCTGCCCTTCTTTAAGCGCACCATGTCCAATTGCAGCCAACACAGAATCCCAGTCCTGGAAACCATATTTATGCATAACACTGGCTTCATATTCTGGTGTCAGAAGATCTGTTGTGTTGATATTCTTAGTCTTACAGTAGGTCAGGAACATGTCCCTGCCTTTCATGACATTATCTTCCTTGAGTTCGTTCTTGAACCACTGATTGATCTTGTTTCTTGCCTGTGATGACTTTACAATATTGAGCCAGTCACGGCTTGGTCCCTTGGAATTCTGTGAGGTCAGTACCTCGATTACATCACCATTGTTGATCTTATAATCTATGGTAACAAGCTTGCCATTGACTCTGGCACCAATCATCTTATTACCTACTGCACTGTGAATACTGTAAGCAAAGTCAATCGGAGTAGAACCCGCGGGCAGATTCTTCACGTCACCTGATGGTGTGAAACAATATACATGATCTGAGAACAGATCCAGGTCGCTCTTGAGCAGCTTTAAGAATTCCTTACTGTCTGAGGTATCCTTCTGCCATTCCAGAATCTGACTGAGCCATGCAAGCTTCTCTTCCTCTCCGCCTGTAGAGGCAATACCATTGCTGGCTTCCTTATATTTCCAGTGAGCAGCAATACCATACTCTGCTACTCTGTGCATTTCAAAGGTTCTGATCTGTATTTCAAAAGGTTGTCCATTGGAACCGATCAGCGTAGTATGCAGGGACTGATACATATTTGCCTTTGGCATGGCAATATAGTCCTTAAATCGTCCCGGCATGGGCTTGTACATCTCATGTATGACGCCAAGTGCCGCATAGCAGTCCTTTACCGAATCCACGATAATACGGACAGCGAACAGATCATATATCTGATCCAGAGTCTTATTCTGGTTCTTCATTTTCTTATAAATGCTGAAAAAATGTTTGACACGACCGTCAATCTGGGCTTCTATGCCCGCGGAAGTAATATGCTCACTTACTTCATCTACGATATCCTGTACATATTTTTCACGTACATTTTTACGAAGTGCGATTTTCTGTACCAGATCATAATAAGCTTCCGGTTCCAGATATTTTAAAGACAGGTCATCCAGTTCCACCTTGATTTTGGAAATACCAAGACGTTCTGCAAGAGGAGAATAGATATCCAGTGTTTCTCTTGCGATTCTCTTCTGGCTTTCAGGGGACTTATATTTCAGCGTACGCATATTATGAAGTCTGTCTGCCAGTTTGATCAGAATAACACGAATATCCTTTGCCATGGCAAGGAACATCTTACGCAGGTTTTCTGCCTGAAGATCTTCCTTGCTGGCTGTTCTGTCAGGAGTTGCATCTCCTGTATATTTCAATTGTTCAAGCTTGGTCACACCATCAACCAGAAGCTCTACATCCGGTCCGAACTGTTCACGCAGTTCCTCATTGGTAAGCACGGTATCTTCCACGACATCATGCAACAGTCCTGCTACAATCGTCTCTTTATCCAGTTCCAGATCAGCCAGAATGATTGCTACACACAATGGATGAATAATATATGGTTCTCCTGACTTTCTGGTCTGGTTCTTATGTGCTTCACAGGCGACCTTATAGGCTTTGTCTATCATACTGATATCATCAGAAGGGTGATATTTCCGCACATGCGAAATAAGCCCCTGATACAGTTCATCAGGACTTTGGAATTCTTTGATATATTCAATCCTGCGCTCATCGGTCTTACGTGGTGTTCCTTTACTGCCCTGAATAATCAGGGAATCCTCGTAAGTTCCTTCCTTGGGTTGTTTATCATTTACCTCTGCCACTTCGATCACCAGCCATTATCTATTTTTGTTATTGCTTATTTGCCGCTGTATGTAATTGCTGCATCCAGTCTGTAGCTGCCAAGACGTTCTCTGCCCTTTAATCCGGCAAGCTCCATTAATACAACAACACCTACAACTTCACCGCCAAGTGATTCGATTAACTTGATCATAGCTTCTGTTGTTCCACCCGTTGCGATCAGATCATCTACTACAAGTACTTTCTGACCAGGCTTAATGGAATCCTTATGCATCTCGATGGTAGCTTTACCATATTCCAGATCATAATCAACAGATACAGTCTCTCTGGGCAGCTTGCCTTTCTTACGGATCAGTACAAAAGGCTTATGCATATTGTAAGCGATAGGAGTACCAAAGATAAATCCTCTGGATTCCGCACCTGCTACTACATCAAAATCCAGATCTTTAACCAGATCCTGCATGGTATCAATTGCAAGATGAAGTCCGTCTGCATCCTGTAAAACGCTGGTTACGTCACGGAACATAATACCCTTCTCCGGGAAATCCGGTATTGTTAATACATAATCTTCTAACTTTTTCATGGAAAATATCTCTCCTATCATAATAAATTGTGTCATTTGTGCTTATAAATAAGCATATTCTGCCTCAATTTGCATGGCTCTGAATAGTTACGTTTAATTATAGTATCAAATACTATATAAGTCAATTCTACAAATATGTAAAAACTTAGGTTATTCTATAGGAAGAAACGGAAAGGAATAACTGACCTTATGAAAAAAATTGCTTTAATACATGATTTATCCGGTTTTGGCAGGTGTTCACTGACTGCTGCCATTCCCGTCGTCTCCGCACTTGGCATTCAGGCATGTCCCCTGCCTACCGCTGTTTTGTCAGCCCAGACAGGTTTTAACAGCTATTTTTATGATGATTATACAGACAAAATGAATCAGATCACCCAGGAATGGGTTCAAATGAACGAGTCCTTTGATGGCATATACTCCGGCTTTCTGGGCAGTGATGCACAGATGGAGAATGTGCTGTATTTTCTGGATCAGTTCCAGACAAAAGACAACCTCTATGTGGCAGACCCAGTAATGGGCGACCACGGCAGGCGCTTTCCCATCTTCACGGATAAACTGCTGGCAGCCATGCAGGAGCTTACCAGACGTGCAGATGTAATCACGCCTAACCTTACCGAGCTGTGTCTGCTCACTGATACAGACTATGATACCCTCACAAGCCATTCCTCAAGCCCTGAATATTTCCGCTATATAGAAGAAGCTGCCCTTCCCCTTTTGGAAAAGGCAGTCAGAAAACAGTCCATTATCATAACAGGTGTTATTCCTACTGATACCGAAGAACCCAGGATTGCAAATCTTGCTGTTACAAGTGAGGGATGCTGCTTCGTACAGACTCCCTACACCGGAAAAGGCTTCTCCGGTACCGGCGATCTGTTCACTTCCTGCGTGACCGGTTGTCTTGTCAATGGAATGCCCCTGCAGCAGTCTCTCGACAAAGCAGTTACATTCCTACAGCCTGCAATCGAACAATCCACTGCCGAGAATACACCGGGCGAGCATGGCGTGTGCTTTGAAAAATATCTCTATCTGCTCCACAGATAGCAATAAGCCTGTGTCCTTGCTGCAAAGCGCTCTGTTTTCAACAGTTCTCTCAATTCCTGTCTGGTCAGCCAGCAGGGCGTGATTTCCTCTACTGTAGAAGTACTTGGGCAGAACTCACCCCTTGCTTTACCGACAACGCAGACATTGATCTCATTGCTGAATCCTACAGCGCTGTAGCTTGGACCGATAAAATCATCTATTTCATACAATTCCAGTCCTGTCTCTTCCCACAGCTCACGCCTGGCGCTCTCCTGTGGCTTTTCACCGGGATCAATCAGTCCAGCCGGGAAATTATATACCCAGTCACCTACAGCCAGCCGAAATTCCTTGTTGACAAGCAGCTTATCTCCTGTCTCATTGGTTGCAATAATGACTACTGCGTCAGGCTTATCTCCATGCAATGCCTCATACGTCTCCATATTTTTCTTACGGCTGATGATCTCGTATACCTTCTTCTGATTATCCACGGTTTCATAAGTAATGTCATAACGGGTAATGAATTTGCCCGCTTCTTTTTTCTCGATTCCTTTAAAATTCATTCTATGCGCATATACCTTTCTTTTTTTCTTCCCCCATTATAACGATATCCATATGTCGAATTCAACCTCTGATATACAAAAAATTCCCGCATGACTCTATTCAAGTCATGCAGGAATTTATATTTTTAGTCCACTACTTCGGCATTTGCCCTTGGTACTGCTGTCAACTGTCCATTCTCTACATCAATGACAATCGTGTCACCAGAATCCAGATCACCTGCAAGAATCAGCTTAGCAGCCAATGTCTCAACATATTTCTGGATATAGCGCTTCAACGGTCTTGCGCCATATACCGGATCATAACCATTCTCAATGATGAAATGCTTTGCCTCATCGGTAAGCTCAATCGTAAGCTCCTTATCAGCCAGTCTCTTGTTCAGGTCGTCAATGATCAGATTGATGATGCCGCCGATATTGCCCTTGGTCAGTGGCTTGAACATAATGATCTCATCCAGACGGTTCAGGAATTCAGGTCTGAAATGTCCACGCAGTTCATTCATGACCATATCCTGCGACTCCTGTTTGATCTCACCATTCTCTTCAATACCATCCAGCAGATACTGAGCGCCGATATTGGATGTCATAATCAGAATCGTATTCTTGAAGTCTACCGTTCTGCCCTGTGAATCTGTGATACGTCCATCATCCAATACCTGTAAAAGGACATTGAATACATCAGGATGTGCTTTCTCAATCTCATCAAACAGAACAACGCTGTAAGGTTTTCTTCTGACTGCTTCTGTCAGCTGTCCACCTTCATCATATCCTACATATCCGGGAGGCGCTCCGATCAGACGGGACACAGAATATTTCTCCATGTACTCACTCATATCGATACGCACCATATTGTTCTCATCATCAAACAATGCTGCTGCCAGTGCTTTGGCAAGCTCTGTCTTACCTACACCGGTAGGTCCAAGGAACAGGAAAGAACCAATCGGCTTTGTCGGGTCCTTGATACCTGCTTTGGAACGGATGATAGCTTCTGTCACTTTCGTAACACCTTCATCCTGTCCAATGACACGTTTATGAAGTTCTTCATCCAGATGCAGTGTCTTGTTACGCTCACTCTCGTTCAATTTAGCAACAGGAATACCGGTCCATCTGGAGATGATCTTGGCAATCTCTTCCTCTGTTACACTCTCATGTACCAGACTCATATCTTTTGCCTTGACATTCTCCTCTTCGATCTCCAACTGACGCTTAATTGCCGGTAATTTGCCGTAGCTTAACTCTGCTGCCTTTTCCAGATTACCTTCTCTCTGGGCAATCTGAATCTGTGCATTGATGGAATCTATCTCTTCACGCAGCTTGGATAACTTCTCAACAGATGCCTTCTCATTATCCCACTGCGCCTTGCGGTTATTGAATTCTGCCTTTTCCTCAGCAAGCTCTTTCTGTAAGGCTTCCAGACGTTCCTTGCTCAGACGGTCTTCCTCCTTCTTGAGAGCGGTCTCCTCGATCTCCATCTGCATGATATGACGCTGCATCTCATCCAGCTCTGCCGGAAGGGAATCCAGCTCTGTCTTAATCATGGCACATGCCTCATCTACAAGGTCAATAGCCTTATCAGGCAGGAATCTGTCTGTAATATAACGGTTGGAAAGTGTTGCCGCACTGACTAAAGCATTATCCATGATCTTAACACCATGGTATACTTCGTAACGTTCCTTCAGACCACGCAGAATACTGATCGTATCTTCTACGGTAGGTTCTGCTACCATGACAGGCTGGAAACGTCTCTCCAGTGCAGGGTCCTTCTCGATATACTGTCTGTACTCATCCAGTGTGGTAGCACCGATACAATGCAGTTCACCTCTTGCCAGCATAGGCTTGAGCATATTGCCTGCATCCAGTGCACCGTCTGTTTTACCTGCGCCAACAATGGTATGCAGCTCATCAATGAACAGAATGATCTGACCATCACTGTTCTTGACATCCTCCAGTACAGCCTTCAGTCTCTCTTCAAATTCACCACGATACTTGGAGCCTGCAATCATCCCCGGAAGATCCAGCACCATGATCCGCTTATCTTTCATGCTTTCCGGAACAATTCCTTCCGCGATCTGTCTTGCAAGTCCTTCCACGATTGCTGTCTTACCGACTCCAGGCTCTCCCACAAGGCACGGATTATTCTTGGTCCGTCTGCTCAGGATCTCCATGACACGTGCAATTTCTTTTTCACGTCCAATAACCGGATCCAGCTTTCCTTCTCTTGCTTCCTGTGTCAGATCCGTACTGTACTGGTCTATAATTCCGCCAACAGTTTCCCCATCCTTCTGATTTTCCATATACCAGAGAGGAAGCCCTTGCCGTTGCCAGGAAAGAAGTTCCTGATTTTTCGGAGGAAGAATTTGATCAGCTGGAACGGAAGTTTCGGATCCGCTGGATCTATCAGAATGGAGAAAAGCGGTATTTTGACCGGTTCTTTGAAAATCTATGCA